>Ga0182017_10000251_pt1 | contig 42374 bp, 33 predicted proteins | sample 712E3DmetaG_FD_120492 | JGI IMG/M metagenome (GOLD analysis project Ga0182017, IMG submission 120492) | Permafrost microbial communities from Stordalen Mire, Sweden - 712E3D metaG | ecosystem: Environmental > Terrestrial > Soil > Wetlands > Permafrost | place: Sweden: Stordalen | collected... | reverse complement strand
CGGAACTGTTCCAGGTAGATTGTCGCGGAGGACGGCGTCAGCTTGATCTGTGAGGAAAGTGGCTCCAGACAGGCGGGAACGCGTTCAATACGCGGAGCCACGAGCTCCAGCTGGCGATCGGCCGACGAGGCAAGCCAATCCTGGACGATGTCGTTAACCTCGGCATCGCCCATGCTGTAGCCAATGGCTACCAACCGGTCCACCTGGCCCAGGTTGGCGCGGAAGTACTCCAAGAACCGTCGCTGCATGAGTTGCGGATAGGGATCGGTCAGTCGGGTGGCGCTGGCCAGCAGGGTGCGGCGGAGAACCCGCCGGTCGCCGTTCTGGTCGATGAACGGGATCTGGTTGGTCACCGACAAAGGATCGGGCGACAATCCGGCGTCCAGGAGTCCTTCGTTGGCGATTTGCAGGGAATCGATGATGGCGTCGAAGGTCTGCGCCTGGGGCTTCAACTTGAGGAGATCGCCGCTGTCGCCAAAGCCGAAGATGTCAAGGGCGCCCTGAAGCTTGAGCAGGTTGATGCCCGGGGTACCCGGTGGGAAGAACGGCAGGGCGGCGTTGGCCAGATCGGCCTCGCTGAGCAGATTCGCCCGCAGGGTGGCGATGATGGTACCAGGACTTCTGCGACAGGGCAGAGCGATGGTGCGCGCCGAAAACCCGCAATTGACCGGAACACCGAAGTGGGCGGCGATGCATTCGACCAAGACGTCCTGATTCACGGAGAAGACCCAAAGGGGCGCGTTGTCCCTGACCAGGGGCACGATGCCGGCGAAGTAGGGAAGACCGTCGCGAAAGGAATCCCGGTACGATACTTGGCGACGGTAGAGGGCGAGGGACACGACCTGGGCGAGCCAGGCGTACAGGCCGTGGTAGCTGGCGCCGCGCGCATCGCCCGCACCCGCGATGTATTGCGCCTCCCATTGGCGGAGCAGCGATTCGTAGTCGAAGTCAGAGGATTCCAAGACCTTCACCAGGTTGTCGATGACCTGGTCCGGATGACCGTGGCCTCGGCCACGCCAGACAGAGTTGATTCTGCGCAGCGACGTCGGTGTCAGCCAGGCGACGATCTCGGCGTTGATTTCTTCGCGCAGGGGCATTCCCAGCTCGCGTGATGCGCCAGCGCCAAGAAAGAGGGCCGTCAACACCGGTCAGGTCTCCAGGTGGTCAGGATTCTGGGGCGCAGGTGGATTCGAGCGGCTTCCGCGCGCCATCAGGAAACCGACCAACCCGCCGCCAAAGTGCGCGTACAGATCGATGCCAGGCAGAAACGACAACGCTACGTTGATGACCAGGACGAGAAGCAGCCGCTGACGCAAGCTGCGCGCGATGAGTCGGGGCAGCACCCGCCGCCGACCGAGCACGAGAGCAAGCGTCGCGCCCATCAGGCCCCAGATGGCGCCCGAAGCGCCCACCGTGTAGGAGGGCGGCCCGCCCAGAGCCGCGCGCACGGCACCGGCGACAGCCGTGGCGATGCCGCCCCCGACCGCCGCTGCGCAGTAGACCGCCAGGTAGCGCCGCCCTCCGAGCAGGGATTCGAGAAAACCACCAAGGCTGTAGAGCGCGAGCATGTTGACCAAGAGGTGGATGGAATTGGCGTGCAAGAAGGCATAGGTGAAGACTCGCCAGATCTGGCCTTGCCAGACCTCGCGCGAGCCGTCGCTGAGCCAGGCCTTGACGGCTTGGCCTTGCGGGCCCGAGCCATCCAGGAACGCGAAAACCAGGAAGCAGATGGCGATGAGGACAAAGGTGAAGCGAGGAAAGCGCTTCGATACGGTCTGAGCAAAAGCGGCGGCTTCGACGCGCTCGCGGCGGCCGCGTTCGATCAGATCGGGAACTTCATCCGGGGTCAGCACCTGGGCCTGGGCGAGTCGCTTGGCGGCGGACTCCAGGGGAATCAGCCGCCGTCCGGCCACGCGAAGCAGGCGTCCGTCGTCCGTGAGTTGGTACACGCCGAGGTGGTTTTGGTTCGGCGCCTCGCGGTCTGCGTCCGCCAATACCGCCTGTGCCTCCGCGCCGCCGCCGACAGCAACCACGAAGAGCAAGCCGGCCTGGTGCGCCTGCAGCACGCGGTCCACCGCCGTACGAAGATCCCCGGGGCTGGAACCGGCAGTGTCAAGCACGACCAGACCCCTGCCTTGGTCGGGCCACTCGAGGACGGCCAAGCGATCCTGGACCGCCACCAAGGTTGCTCGATCGGCGGCGTGACCGGCGCCCGGCTTGGCAAGTACGGCGAGCAAACGGTCACGCAAGCTTGCGGGCGTGGCTGGTGCGGTTGGGTCCAAGATGGTGCAAGTCTAGTCTGGAAAACCCCATGCAGCGATCTGAGGTCGCTCGACGCGAGACGACGTTGCGTCGACTATCGGGGGAAATGTCGTAGAACAATCGCGCGCGTACGGTAGTCTTATCTATAGGTGATGCCATGAAGACCAAGCTGGCTGTCGGCCTTTGTTCCTTGCTCGTGGGGTTTGGCGTGGCCAGAGCCCAGGAGCCGAGCGCCATCGGGAATTCGGCGAACCCGGTTCAGGCTGGCGCCGCACCGCAAGCGGTGCAGCCACCAACCGCGGCGCCCGATCAAGAACCGCCCGCGCCGCCCCAACAGCCACCACCAGCACCTGTCCAGACCCAGGCACAGCCTCAGGTTCAGCAGCCGGTGGCGGGAGCCGAGGCCTCCCCTGGTGGCCAGTGGGTATACACGGCTGACTATGGCTGGATTTGGATGCCATACGGAAGCCAGTACACCTATGAAGGTTCGTCCTACGACACTTCTCCGTACGCCTATGTGTACTATCCCAGCTACGGATGGATGTGGTTGGCGGCGCCCTGGGTTTGGGGCTGGGGTGCCTATCCGTACTTTGGTTCGCGCGGACCCTTCGCCTTCGGCTGGTATCGCGGCCTGTACCGTGCCGGGTATGGGTGGGGCGGCTATCGCGGCGGAGGCCACGGATATGGCTTCGGCGGCGGCTATCGCGGTGCGGGCGCCTATCACGCCGTCGGTGGATTCCGCGGTGGTGGTGGTGGTGGATTCCGCGGCGGCGTTGGTGCTGGTCACGCCTATAGTGGATTTCGCGGCAACGTTGGTGGTGGCAATCACGCTGTCGGTGGCTTCCGTGGCGGTGGTGCCCCCGGTGGTGGATTCCGCGGCGGCAGCGTTGGTGGCGGCTCGCGCGGTGGGTTCGGTGGCCATGGCGGTTTCGGCGGCGGTCATGGCGGCGGACATCGCTGACAGTGGGCGCGAAACGCCCAGGGGGTTCTGATTGCTTGGCCGGTGGCGTTGCACCTACTCCTGCCCGCTGCTCGGCGGGTCGCCTGCATGGTCGTGCAGGCATCAGTTGCAGCCCGTCGCGCACGCCAGGATCTAGGCGCCTGCACCCGGCTGGCCCACCGCGGTCGTGGACAACGTGACCGCTTCGTCGTTTCTCGCGGTGCAGGTCCGCTGACGTGACCGTCGCCCGCCTTGCGTCAATCCTGGTGATCGCGACCGCAGTCGCCGCGACCCCGCCGGAGCACCACGACTCGGCGCTGTGGGGAGCAGACGGACGGGCCTTTCGCTCCGGCGGTCCGCTGCCGGATTTCTCGTGGGCGGGCTACCACGCCGGCGATGCGCGCTTGCCCAGTCCCGCACCGTCCTCCAACGTGCGCGACTACGGCGCGCGCGGGGACGGCGTAGCCGACGACACGGCTGCCTTCCAACGCGCGCTGGCCGAGTCCGCACCCGGTGTCCTCCTGGTGCCACGTGGGCGTTACCGGCTTGCGGGATCGCTGACGCTCACACGCAGCAGGCAAGTCCTGCGCGGCGAGGGCTCGGGGGCGGGAGGCACGACGCTTTTGTTTTCTTCCAGTCTGACGGACCTCAAGGGACTATCCGGCCTTCCGGCCTCCAACGAGTTTTCTTGGAGCGGCGGCCTTGTCCAAATCCAACCTCAGGGAGCCGAGCGTCGCTTGAGCGCGGTCACCCTGTCCGCCCATCGGGGCGACAGGCGTCTGCGCGTGGCGGACGCGCGCGCCATCCGCACTGGCGACGTGTTTTTTCTTCGCCTGAGCGAGGACCAGCAGCGCACCCTCGAAGCGCATCTGCTGGGCGATCCCGCGCCCCAGGAATCTGCCGAGTCTAGTTGCGCGTCTCGCGTCCTCGACTGGACTTTTCAAGTCAGCTCGGTCGAGGGCGACGTGCTGGTCCTTTCCCAGCCGCTGCGCACGGACGTCCAGATGGAATGGGAGCCGACCGTGTGGCAGATGCCGGTGATTCGTGAAGTCGGCATCGAGCACCTGGCCATAGAATTCCCGATCACCCCCTACCCCGGCCATCACCGCGAGCGTGGCTTTAATGGCGTGGAGTTCAGTCGCGACGTCGTGGATGCGTGGATTCGCGACGTGACCATCCGCAACTGCGATTCGGGCGTGTTTGTCGGACATCGTTCAAAGTGGCTGACCATCACTGGACTTGTATTCACATCGGCCCGGCCGGCTGACCAGCATGGGGACCGAGCCCATCACGGCGTGGTGCTGTCGGCATGCTCGGACGTGCTCGTGACCGATCTGAACTTCGAGGCTGACTTTATTCATGAATTCACCATCACCCATCGAGCCGTGGGCAATGTGCTTTCGGGACCGGTGCGCGGGGCGAACCTGGACCTCGACCACCATCGCGATGCCCCGTTCGAGAACTTGTTCCAGGATCTGACCGGCGACGTGCGCCTGCAAGCCGGGGGCAGCCGGTGCTACGGCCCGCCCGCGGGGGTTCGCAATACCTACTGGGCCGTCGACACCGCGGCAGCACCGCCGCCATGGCTCGGCGTCGGCGCCGTCGTGGTAGGCAGCCTTGTGCCCAGCAGCAAACTGGAGCGCAGTCCCGCCGCCTGGATCGAGCGCGTGCCTGACTTGCAGCCGCGCGACCTCAGGGCAGCGCAGTGGCGTCACCGTCAGGCGGAAGCAGAGACCCGAGCTCATCCATCTGCGCGCGCAAGTAAGCGTCCTCGGCCCTGAGGCGTATCAGATCAAACCAGAGATAGTCGCGATAGGGGCGCACCGCATCGCCTTGCATGCCCTCCACCGCCTTGTAGCGGGCTTCCAGGTCAGCCAGCAGCACACTGGTTTCCTGAGTGCGCCGGGACTGGGCTTCCAGCACCGCACGCAGGCGCGACACCAGGATCGCCACACGGTCGTGAATGCCTTCCAACCCGAAGCTGGCCCAGCCGATCCGGCCCCGCTGCGCCTGCTCTTCGGCCGGGGGCTGGGCCAGTAGCGCCCCCGGGTTAATGGTGAAGGTCAAAGTGGCGGCCAGAGGAATGCCGTAGCGCACGCCGAAGAGCTGATCGTAGCCGGCCCGCAGGGCGAGGTCGAAGCGCCGGCTCATGCGCGCGCGGGACTCGCTCTGTGCTACCTGTTCGACAGTAGCCCGATAGGACCGCATCAGTTCGGTCACGGGCTGCGCGGACACGCGGTGCTTGCGGGCAGAGGCCGCCACATGCGCCCGACTCGATCCCAGTTCGGACCTCAGGGTATCCACGCGCAGGCCTGTCGCATTCACCTCCTCGACCGTGGCCTGATGGCGCAGGAACAAGTCGCGCACCTCGAGCAGGATGCGCTCGGCTACCGGCAGCGCCTCCTGCAAGACATGGATCTTGGCCAGCGCCCCGGCAACCGAGTCGGGCTCTTCGTAGCGGGCCAGAAACGCGAACAGTTCACTTTGGTGCCGGTACAGCATGCACTCGGCACGCGCGCGGTCGCGAAGGGCCAACCCTTCGGCAAGATCCGCCAGGCCGTAGCTGAGCCCGGCCTGCAAGCGCCATAGGGTGCCTGAGCCACTGCCGGTCGAGCCGGTCACGTTGACGCTTTCGGCTCCGGTGAGAACACCACCCGAGAGGTACAGGTGGGGATAGAGCTGTTGCGAGACGGATGAGCTGGTTGCTCCCCAGGCGTAGTCGCAGTAGGGGGCGACACCCGGCTGTGGCGACTCGTCGGTCTCAGCCCTGGCCACGGGCACGGAAAGCGCGAGGGCACAGATCGAGAGGCCTGCGCTTGCCAGACTACAGCAATAATGGCGCATGATTGAGAAAGAGCACCTGGTCCTGGGCGGCATGCCCCCCATCCTCCAGGGACAACTCGAGCATCAGGCCGCGCTCGTTCTTGGACTCGATGGGCGAATGCACACTGACTTCGCCAGACAACACCTGGTTGATCTGGCCGACCTTCCGGCAGACGAACATCCCTAAGCGGCAGGCAAACACGGTAGAGCCCGTGTGGACGTTGGTCAGATTCTGATAGGGCACGAATGCAATCGTGATCTTTCCGCTCAGGGCCTTCAGCAGCGGCGACTCGGACAGGACCTTGAGCAGTTCGTCGTAGCGAGCGACCGAGCGATCCAGGCTGGTTTGCACGTCGGTGCAGGCCTTGCGTTCATCCTGCGCCTTGGCCACGTCCAGGGCGCCGCGCATGAAGTCCTGGCGCAGCCGCAGTGAATCGACGTTCAAGGGTGCACGGGCAGGGTCCAAGGTTCGTGTGGCCGAAACCAAGGCGTCGGCATCGCGCTTCATCTGCTCGCCGCGCGCGGTTAGCTCCGAATCCTTCTCGGCCAGCGTCAGGTTGGTTTGCGCCAGTTGTCCGAGTTGCAGGTTCCCCGCGGCGTATTTGTCGCGCGTGGTCAGGCCGGACTGGTACTGCTCGTCTAGCGACTCGCGCGACACGTCCGCGAACTGGCGCGTGGCTTCGGCGACCTGACTTCGGACCTCGTCGAGCTCGCTCGACAGCCGTTGCAGTCGTTGTCTCTCGCTGGAACGGGCGTTGGCTTCGGCCCGCGCCGCGCGGGTCAGCGATTCCTGCAGAGTCATGCCCGTGGCCTCTCGTCGTTCGGCATCCCTGAGGCTCACCTCCAGTACGGCCCGTTCGCCGAGCAATTTGTCGCGCAACGCGGACTGCTGGACGATCTCGGCGTTCAAGCGCACGACCCGCTCGTCGGTGGGCGAAACCAGCGTGGGAGCGATCCAGCTCCGGTTGAACAAGAAGAAGACTTTCGTGAAGAGGAAGGACACCAGGCCCAATAGGATCAGCGTCAGCACCACGAACCCGACCGTTCGGTAGAGGGTGACAATGAACTTGTTCAAGACCAAGGTCAGCGGACGCCGCGGAGAGTTCGGCGCAAGGTCGATCTTTTCCGCCCACGCAGGCCGGGGAACGTCTGGATTGGCCGCGACGCTCACATTCCGACCTCAGCCGCCGGCACCAGCTCGGTTGGGGCGGCAGTAGCCGGAGCGACGACGGCCGGCTCCGCCGCGCCGGTGTGACCGCGGGTCTCCCAGCTGCTCGAGTCCAAGGTGAACATGGCCAAGGTGGTGCACACGATGTACGTCATGGGCATGACCACGGCCATGGCGAGAAACCACAGGGGATGGACCCGCATGTCGTGCGGCAGCCGGCGCGCGTGCAGGGCGTAAATGGCGCCCAACACCGCCAGCACGAGCAAATGAAAGCCTGCAAGCTCCCAGAAGGTGCCGTCGATCAGCTTCTGAATCACGGCCAATGGATAGGCGACGAGCAGGGCGCCCGAGCACAAGTAATGCAGGGCTACGACGGGATGCAGACGCGCGGCATGGGTGACCCCGCCGATGATGTCCACGAGATTCGAACGCCGCCAGCGCAGTTGTTGCGAGAAATACTTGCCGTAGGTGGAAGGAGCCGTGGTCCAGCAGAAGGCATCCATGGTGCAGTAGGTTTCGTAGCCTGCCTTGACGATCTGCCGAGTGAGAAACCGGTCCTCGCCGTACTTGATGGGAACGCCGAGCAGGTTTCGGTTCTTCAGAATCGGCTCCAATTCCAGAAGGACCGTGCGGCGGTAGGCGGTGAGGCAGCCCGATAGACACATCACCGAGTGGAATGCTCGTTCGATGCTCTTGAGGTACTCGTACCCGAGGAAGTACTTGATGACCTGCATCCTGGTCAGCCAGCTATCGTTGGGATTGGAGACAAAGACCCGGCCCCCCACCGCCGCAATGCGCGGGCTGATAAACCGTCGCACCAAGGCTCGGATGGCGTTGCGGTCGACGACCACGTCCGAGTCGACGGACACAATGATCTCCGCGTCCGTCGATCGCACGGCGTTCGAGATGCTCTTGCGCTTGCCCATGTTCACGGCGTTCCGCTCAACCGTGACCCGCTGGGGATTCTGGTCGGCAGCCCGGCGGGCCCACGCGTAGCTGTCATCCGTTGAGCGATCATCGACAATGATGATCGACAGCTTGTGCGCGGGGTAGTCCAGCGCAAGCATGCTGTTGATCGAATCGAAGATGCCGCGCCCCTCATTGAACATGGGCGTCACGATGGCCACGGTGGGCTCGAAATCTTTGTCGGCCGCGTGGAACCGGCGGCGGCGTACCACCTTCAGATACAAACCCACGAACCATCGGTTGGCCCATACCATAAGTACGAGGAGATAGAGGGGAAATTCCATGGGCGGGTCCTGCGCGGCCGTCGCTGCATGTGGTCGCGCGTTGTGGACGGCGAGAGATAAAAGCATCCGGCGCGACAAGGTCTCGTTACATCTCTGTGTCACTTCTGTGGAGGGGATGTCACAGTCCCGCGGGATCGATCGAAGTACACTTCCGCCCCGTGCTTGATAGGGCGTCATCAGCACCTGCAAAAATGACCCGTTGGCGGGCCGTCCGGGGTGGAGGCGTCGCGTGCGCCGGCGTCACGCTGGGTTGGTTGTGTGGCTGCTCGTCGCCTTCTCGGCCGCTTGAGTGTGTGCCCGGGCTAGCCGACTGCGGCTCGGAGTGCGCGGATCTCCAATCGGACGTGGCCCATTGCGGCGGCTGCGGGAATGTCTGCGCGGTCGGCGAAGCGTGCGCGGAAGGTGCCTGCACACAGACCTGCGCTGCACCTCTTCAGACCTGCGGCACCGGCTCATCAGCATATTGTGTCGACACCACGTCGGACGTCACGAACTGCGGCACGTGCGGGAATGCCTGTTCGACAGGCGAAACGTGCACGCTGGGCACCTGCCATGTCGGCTGCACGGGCGGTGGCTGGATGTTCTGCGGCGCCGAGTGCATCGATACCTCGAACGACGCGGCCCACTGTGGCGCGTGCGCGACAGCGTGTCCGGTCGACCAGGCCTGTGCTGAGAACGCCTGCGTTCCCGCCGCATCGTCGCCGCAGCCGCGCCTGATTGTCAGCCTCACCGCCGACGACACCTACGCGGAACAGTTCACGACCATGGCGCCGTTGCTCGAGGCGCACGGCATGCGGGGCACCATGATGGTGAACGCTGGCCGCATCGATCTGCCCGGGAATCTGTTCCTGACCACCGAGCAGGTCGTGGCGCTGCAAGCGGTCGGTCACGAGATCGGCTCGCACGGTCTGACCCACCAGCATCTCGTGGTGGCTCAAAACCTCCCCGATCGAATCGAGAGAGAAGTCTGCGATAGTCGCGCCGACCTTCTCTCACGCGGCTTCCGCGTGCGCACCATCGCGTACCCCTTCGGCGCCGTCGATGGGCTGGCGCAGTCGTGGGCCGCGAAATGCGGATACACGACCGGACGTCTGGTCGGGAATCTTTCTAGCGTCAGATCCCCCTGGTCGGAAACGATCCCGCCGGCAAACCCATTTGAGCTCCGCGCTGCCTCCTCGATTTTCAGCGTTGACACCATCGACGTCGCCCAGGACTACGTCCTCAATGCCGAATCGCACGCGGACGGCGTCACGCCGGCATGGCTGATTCTGAATTTCCACCGGTTCTGCCCGGGTGCAACCTGTAATCCCGGTCTTGCCTGGGATACGGACATCTTCGCGCAGTTCGTCGCGTGGCTCGCAGCGCGGAAGCCCCAAGGCACCGTCGTCCGTACGATCTCTCAAGTCGCCCCAGGACCGCTCATGCCCGCCGTGTGGAGCAACACGCCCTTGGTGCTGAACGGCGACCTCGAGAGCTATCTTCAAGGGAACGCGGCACCGCCCGACTGCTGGGTCTACGGTCACTCGGGCGACAACATTGCGGCCTGGACGCAGGTCGCGGGCCGAACCGGGTATGGGCAGCAGCTCGTCGTGACCAACTACTTGAACGGTTCCAACAGCATTGTCCTTTCGCATGGATCGAGCTCGTACCCTGACTACAAGAGCTGCGGGATACCCGTTTCGCCTGGTCGCCACTACCAGCTCAATTGTTGGTTTCGATCCGATGTCCCGGTCGCATTCACGCTGTACAAGAACGACGACTACAACGACGTCGTCAGCCCCTGGATGACGACGGAGGCCAGCCCGGCCAGCCCGTCGGACTGGGCGCAGAAGACGTTCGGAATCATGATTCCAGACGGCATCGTGAAGTACAACACGCTGTTTTACGGTCCCTACGTCACCAGCGTTTGTTCCTCGGGGTGCCTCAACGGTGACAACACAGCCACCCTCGTGGTGGACGACTGCAGCGCGGTCGACGACACGGGGGCCATTGACGGAGAGCCATGATTCGCTTCACTGGGAAGTCCTGGGCGCTCGTGGCGACCGGCGCGGGCTTGGTCGCTCTTGGGGTCGCGTGCGATCCTCCCCCCGCCCCGCACGCCAAACGCGCGCCCGTGGATCGCGAAGAGAACATCTACGGAATCTTGAGCCGCGGGTCCGCGTCGGTCGCCAACGACCTGATCGAGAATCGCTGGGACCTGGGCCAAAGGTTCCCCATCGCCACAATCGACGAGCCCATCACGTGGACCGAGGACCCTTTTCAGGACCGGTATTGGCGCTTTCTCTTCTACAGCCTGCGCCCGACGTCGAACCTCCTTTACGCGTACTACAGCACCGGCAAGACCAAGTACCTCGACAAGCTCGCATCCATCCTCAAGAGCTACGCGGCTTATGATGCCCAGCGGCTCGTCGGTCCCCCGTATGACCGAACCCGATTCGACTACCGTCATGGTGCCGCGTTTCGCGCCATGGTGCTGGTGAATACGCTCGCAAAGCTCGAACGCTCGGGGGACATCTCGCCCGATCTCGCCTCGTCGCTCAGGGCTTCGATCGAACGTTTGGGAACCTTCCTCGCGATCCCGATGAACTTCGACCCGGACTACAACCACGGCTTTACCGAGGCCGCCGCGCTGGCGTTGATCGCTGCCAACTATCTGAGCCTGCCGTCGGCCGCCGCTTGGCAGGCCACGGCTCTCGATCGGCTTTCGTCGCTCATGGTCGATTCGGTCGACGCGGACGGCGTCGAGCTCGAGAATTCGCCTTTCTACCATTTCTACGTCCTGAGCTTTGCGTATCAGATCAACCGATGGGCCCGCCGCTACGGCGTACCCCTGTCGGGCGACTTCGAAACCGCCATGCGCGGCATGGTTCCATACGCGACGTTCGTTCTTCAACCGGACGGAAGCATTCCGCTCGCCGGGGCGAGCGTGGAACTCGGGGTCGAAAATCTCGACCCCGCCGTCTATCAGGACCTTGCCAAGCAGTTCCCGGAGTTCGAGTACGTCTACTCGATGGGCGCATCGGGAACACCCCCGACGCAGCGAGGGGTCTTGTTTCCAGTTTCCGGCCAGACCTTCCTGCGTTCTGGGTTTGGCAGCGGACCGTCGGACGTGGCGCAGGAGACCCACATCGCGTTCAACGTGGGTCGGTGGCGCACGAGCCACAGCCACCTCGACGTTCTCGGCATGGACTATTACTCGGCTGGTTCGCGCCTGCTCTGCGATTCGGGCTTATTCACCTACGATCCCGGGCCCGACTACACGTACTTCTTTGGAACGCCAGCGCACAACACCGTCGTGGTCGACGGAGGCAATCAGGCCACGTCGGGCGTCGTCACAGCGGGTCTTGCGGCGACCGGTGCGCGCTGGGCGTACCAATCGGGCTCGCACGGGCTGTACCCTGGTGTGGTCCATCGACGCTCCGTGCTCTTGCTCGAGAAAGACCTCACGCTGGTCTACGACACTCTGCAAAGCGATGCGCAGCATGACTATGCGCAGGTGTGGCACTTGCCGGGCGGGTACAGCACGAGCATCGATGGCGTGGACACGAGCGGGCTCGCGATCGATGGACAACCGCGCATCGTGATCCGCCAGGCCCTGGCCGAAGGGCTCACACTGCAGGCGATCGAAGGAGCGACCGATCCCATGCAGGGCTGGATCTCCGAGATCTACGGCAACAAAGTTGAGAACTACGCCATCGAGTACCACGCGACGGCTTCGACCAGACACTATGCAACGCTCATCGTCTCCGGGCACAAGGCGCAGGGTGCATCGAGCCTCAGCGCGACCGTGGCGGACGACGGCACGCTGGCGGCCGTGGTGTGCGGTGGCACGGAGCCAACGGTGGTCACGATCTCCAATCAGGTGGCCGATGGTGAATCGATAACGGTCACCAGCGCAGGGGCGACATGTCCCTGACAGGGTCGCTGCCGGCCCTTCTCCTTGCCCTATTGGCGTGCTCGCACCAGGGGTCGGGCTCTGCGCGGCTGCGATTCACATTTGCACACATGGGCCGTCACTTCGACCTCGCTGCTCGACGAATGCGATGGACCGCCGTTCGGCCTATTTGATGAACCTCACGTCGTCGATCCAGATCTCGAAATCGTTTGCGGTCGGGCTACCTGAGACGTAGATCACGCCCACTTGGATTTCCATGCCGGTCAGGTGTTTGACATCCAGCTTGTCCGCACTCGTGTGATAGCCGGGGTTGTATGGATCTTGGAGGGTGTCAGCGAAGAAGATATCGATGAATATGTCACTGGCACCGCCCTCGCGGTTGATGGCATCATCGCGGTTGGAGGTTCTTGCATGCCTGCTGTCTCGACCCTGGATTTCAAGGATGCCCTGTCGTTCGCCAACCAGAACCCGGCTTGCTGGCTGGCCACCAGCCAGGATGATCAGCCGCATGTGCGCGGCGTGCTGATGTGGTTCGCCGACGCGAGTGGCTTCTACTTTCACACCGGGGTGGTCAAGCGCCTGGCCGAGCAGATGGCCAGGAACCCGCGCGTGGAGATCGCCTTCTACAATCCCGGCAAAGGCCCGGGCGATGGCCGCATGTTGCGGGTGACGGGGAAGGTGGAACGCGTGATAGATGCGGCCCTGGAAGCGCGCCTGGTGCGTGAACGCGCCTGGCTGAAAGACATGGTCGAGGCTGCGGCCAATTCGAAGCTGTTCATGTTCCGCGTGCCTCACGGCGAGATTCGCGAATGGACCATGGCCACGAATCTGCACGAACGCGAGCAGGTTCCCCTGGTGTTCTAGCTACCTCGTCAGTCTCTCCAGCCTGTCGACAATATCCGCCGCTGCCTTGGGGCGCGCTAGGCTGCGCATGGCTTCGGCCATTGCCTGCCGGCGGGCAGAATCGGCGAGCAAGTCGCGTAGCAATTGCGCCAGCTCCGCGCCGGTGAAAGTGCGCTGATCGAGCACCAGGGCCGCGCCGACCTGGGCAAAGCGGGCAGCGTTCTTGCTCTGGTGGTCGTCGGCCGCGGTGGGCAGGGGGATCAGAATGGCGGGCCGGCCGGCAATAGCCAGCTCGGCCAGGGTCAGGGCACCAGCGCGTGCCACCACCAGGCTGGCCCGATGATATTCGGCCGCCATGTCGTCAATGAAGGGCCGCACATTGACCCGGTCGGCTACGCCCAGAGCGCGATAGCGCTCGCGGCATCGGTCTTCATCACTGGGTCCGGTCTGGTGGACTATAGCGGGCAGCGAGCCGCTCTTGGCCAGCCTCCCCGGTGCGAGCGGCCCCTCACCCGCCGACGTGGACGTCGGCGGCCTCTCCCCGGCGGGGAGAGGCGCGGATCTCGACTCGCCAGGTTCCATGCCATCAACTTGAAGGGGCTGGTTCTTGGCCAGCATTTCGACAGCCGCCAGCACCAGGTCGTTGACCGCGCGTGCGCCCTGGCTGCCACCCACCACTAGAATGCTAGGCGATGCGCTTGGCTCGTCGTTGCCTGCCCCGGCCGTCAGGGTTGCCACCAGCTTGCTGCGCACGGGATTGCCGATGGTCTCGCTCTTGCCGGCCGGGAAGAATCCTCGGGCTTCGTCAAAGGCCACCACCACGACGCGAACCAGACGCGAGAGGATCCGATTGGTTATGCCGGGAACGCTGTTCTGTTCTTGAATGGCCGTGGGGTAGCGCCACAGTGCCGCGGCCAGCACCAGGGGTCCCGAGGCGTAGCCACCCACGCCTAGAACCACGTCGGGACGAAAGCGTCGCAGAATAGACAGCGAGCGCAGGAACGCCCCGGGCAGACGCAAGAGGCCGCGCAGGACCGCCATCGGGCCTACGCGCTTGAGCCCGCTCACTTCGAGAAGCTCCAGCGCGTACCCGGCGGCAGGCACGGCGCGCGCTTCCAATCCGCGCGAGGTTCCCACGAACAACACCTGGCCGCCGCGCCGGACGACTTCTTCCGCAACCGCTATGCCGGGGTACAGGTGCCCGCCCGTCCCGCCGCCAGCGATCAGCAAGCGCATGTCACGACTTCGCCTCGACCACGACGGCGATGTTCGCGGCGTCGGTGCGGCGGTTCTTCGACACGCGGCGACGGCCCCTACGCAGGGATGGCCAGAGCGATAGGGGCGCGGGCTCGGGGTCGCGCGCTGAAATGTTGGCGAGCACGCCCGCCATGAAAAGGCTCACGACCAATGCCGTGCCGCCATAGCTGACGAAAGGAAGCGGCAAACCCTTGGTAGGCAAAAGGCCCAACACCACGCCCATATTGACCAGGGCCTGCAATCCGAAAAGCAGAGTCATGCCAAAGGCCAGGTAGCAACCGAAGGCGTCGCGCGCCCGCGTGGCCGCGCGCAGGCCTCGCCACACCAGCACCGCGAACGCCAGCAGGACAGCCAGCACGCCGCAGAGGCCTAGCTCCTCGCCGATGATCGCCAGGATGAAGTCGGTGTGGGCCTCGGGCAGGAAGAAGAGTTTCTGGTGGCCCTGGCCAAGCCCTTGCCCGTACAGGCCTCCCGAGCCCACGCTGATGAGCGATTCGTAGAGCTGGTAGCCCGTGTCCCGCCGGAACTGCCAGGGATAGAGAAAGGCGAGAAAGCGTCGCATCCGCCAGGGCTCGCCCGCGATGAACACCTTCCAGCCGATGGGCGCAGCCACCAGCACCGACAACAGAATGTAGCTCGTGCGCGTACCGGCCACGAACAGCAGGCCCAGCGCCGTGACCCCCATGATGACTGCGGTGCCCAGATCGGGCTGCTTGAGCAGCAGCACAAGGAAGATCCCCGTCATCACCAGGGGAGGCAGGAACCCCATGCGGAAGTCTTTGACTTTCTCGGCCTTGCGCGCGAGCAGCACGGCCAAGTACAGCACCAGGGCGAACTTGGCCAGCTCCGACGGCTGGAACGACAGTGCGCCCCACCGGAACCAGCGCACGGCCCCGTTAATCGCGGGCCCCACCTTCAACACCGCAGCCAGCATCGCCATGGACAGGAACAGCAGGGGATAGGCCAGTCGGCGGTACGCCGAGTAGTCGAGCCGCATGCCGATCGCGAAGGCGACCAGGCCGGCTGCGCTGTAGACCCCCTCGCGCTTGAGGAAGTAGGTCCAGTCGCCGTAGGTTTTGGCCGCGAACGCGGCGCCGGCCGAGAACACCATCACCACCCCAAACCCCGTCAAGGCCAGGATCGTCGCGACCAGCAATCGGTCCGGTCCTTGTGACAGAAACCCGCCGCCGGCAGGGATCGCCCGCTTGGACCCGGCCCAGCTAGCCACACGTTCGCGCAGGTTCATCGATCCTCCGGGAGAGCACCACGGGTGACGCCCCTCTGGGCGATGAGATTCTTGACTGCGGCCCGAAAGACCTCGGCGCGATGCTCGTAGTTGCGAAACATGTCGAAGCTGGAGCAAGCAGGAGAGAGCAGGACCGCTTCTCCACTTCTGGCCATGGTCGTCGCCTGCACCACCGCCTCTTCCATGCTGCCCGCGATCTCCACCGGCACCACGGGCGTCAGTACTTCGCGCAGCTTGGGCGCTGCCTCGCCGATCAGCACGGCGCCGCGACCGACTTGCTTCATGACCTTCGCCAACGGTTCATACGAGCCGCCCTTGTCGCGGCCGCCGGCAATGAGGACAACCGGGCGCGGGAAGCGATCGAGCGCCGCCACCACCGCGCCCACGTTGGTGCCTTTGGAATCGTCGTAGAAGAAGACACCGTCCAGCTCGCCCACTAGCTCCATCCGGTGCGCCAGGGGCCGGAACGCCACCAGGGCCTGACGGGCTTCGGCTGGCAGGGCGCCGGCCAGGCGCCCCGCCACCAGTGCCGCCAAGGCGTTTTCCAGGTTGTGCCGGCCGACCAATCCCGGCAAGTGAGCGGGATAGTATTCGATCGGTCCGCCCGTCAGGCGTACGCACAGGGCATCGCCCTCAATCCAACCACCCATGACCAGCGCGCGCCGGGTCGAAATCAGTACGCACTGGCTGCGAATCCCCTTGGCTGCCGTTTCGGCCAACGGATCATCGATGTTAAGAACCGCAAAATCCGCCGGGGTCTGTGCGGCAAAGATGCGCGCCTTGGTCGCCACGTAGGCGTCCAGGGTGGCGTGGCGATCCAGGTGGTCGGGCGTAAGGTTGAGCAGGACCGCCACCTGCGGGCGGAACGACTCGACGGTTTCGAGCTGAAAACTCGACACCTCGAGTATGCACGTGCCGCCCGGCTCGGCGGCTGGGGTGCCCACAGCCTCGGCGAAAGGCGCGCCCAGATTGCCACCCACGAAGGTGGGCCGGCCATTGGCAGCGAGTATGGCACCGCACAAGGTCGTGGTGGTCGACTTGCCGTTGGTCCCCGTGATGGCGACCACCGGCGCGTCGACGAACCATGACGCCAGCTCCAGCTCGCCGGTGATTGTGGCGCCTCGCTTTCGCGCGCCCTCTACTTCGGGCAAGGGGGGCACGCCGGGCGACAACACGATGAGGTCGGCGGCGAGGAAGGTCTCGGCCTGATGCCCGCCCAGCTCCCGCTTGGTTGTGGGCGGCAACTGCGCCAGGGCCGCGGTCAGCGCCTCGGCCGGCTGCTTGTCGGTGACGGTGACCTGGGCGCCGCGGGCCGCACACAGGCGCGCGGCGGCCACGCCCGAGCGGCCCAGCCCCACGACGAGCACTTTCTTGCCAAACAGGCCGGGCTGGAAGAGCTGCATCAGCGAACCTTCAGGGTAAGCAGGAGTCCCAGGACGGCGCAGGAGAAGGAGACGATCCAGAAGCGCACCACGATGCGCGACTCGGGCCAGCCCATTTTCTCGAAATGGTGGTGGATGGGTGCCATGAGGAAGATGCGTCTCTTTGTGATCTTGTAGTAGCCGACCTGGATGACGTCGGAGAAGAGTTCCACCACGAAGACGCCGGCTATGAAGGGGAGCGACAGCTCGGTCTTGGTGGCCAGCGCCACAAAGCCGATGGCCCCGCCCAGGGCGAGCGCGCCCACATCACCCATGAAGACCTGCGCCGGGTGCGTGTTGTACCAGAGAAATCCAATCCCGGCGCCGGCGATGGCCCCGCAGAAGACCGTGAGCTCGCCTGCGCCGCGCACATGGGCCATGCCCAGGTAGTGGGCAATGTTGAAGCCCGCCAGGGTCTGGCCGGCAGCATAACTGAGCAACATGAAGGTGAAAGCGCACGCGATCACCGGGCCGATGGCCAGTCCGTCGAGCCCATCAGTCAAGTTGACCGCGTTGGAGGTGCCCATCACCACCACCACCAGTCCGAAAAGCGCATAGGCCAGCGCCGGAACCTCCAGCGGATGGCGCTCGAAGTTGAGCAGCGGAACCGCCAGCCGCTGTCGCACCGACGGGTCCAGGGCATCGCCAAAGAACAACCAGCCCACGGCCACGGCCCCCACCACGAATTGGACCAGCAGCTTGAGCTTGCCGGAAACCCCGCGCTTGTTCCTTCTGGTGATCTTTAGGTAGTCGTCGACGAAGCCGAGCGCGCCATAGCCCACGGTCACGAACAACGCCGGCCACACCAAAGGACTGGTGAGATCGCACCACAGCACCGTCCCGGTGACCAGGGCCATGATGATCAGGGCACCGCCCATGGTCGGGGTGCCTTGCTTGGCCGCGTGGGTCGCCGGGCCGTCGTCGCGGATGATCTCGCCCAGTTGTCGCGCACGGGCTCGACGAATGAACCAGGGCGCGAGCGCGAAGGTGATGAGCAGCGAGGTCATGGTCGCCAACATGACCCGCGTCGAGACGTAGCGAAAGACGTTGAGGAACCCGAAATTGCCACGCAGTTGCACAAAGAGATGGAACAGCATGAGCTAGAGCTTCTTTCGCAAGGCCTCTACCGCGCGTTCGAGGCGCACGCCACGCGAGGCTTTCACCAAGATCCAGTCGCCGGGCGCGGACCAGGTCGATACCGCTTGCGCAGCTGCTTCCGGATCGTCGAAAACCATTGCGCGGCTGGCCAGCAGCCCTGCCGCGATGGCACCTGCGGCAATCTTGGCGCCCAGCGATCCCACAACCGCCAGGCCGGCCACGCCGATCTTGGCCGCCTCTTCGCCGATTGCCTGATGCAGAGCCGCGGCCGTCTCGCCCAGCTCCAGCATGTCGCCCAGGATGGCGAAGCCTCGGCCGAACCGCCCCGCTGATGCCACCAGCGTGTGCAAGGCGGCAGACATGGACGTCGGGTTGGCGTTGTAGCAATCGTCCAAGACGATGCGCCCACCCAACGAGAGCACATGCGACCTGTGCGGCGGAAGGGTCGCGCGCTGGAGAGCCGCGGCCGCCGGCAGAAGAGGAACCCCGAGCGCATTTGACACGGCCAGCGCTGCCGCAGCGTTGCGCGCGTTGTGCTCCCCCGCCAGCGGTAGACGCACCACGACCGGTTCATACCCGACCGACACGCGAACGAGAGAGCCCGCCGCACCAGCGGGGATGAACTCCATGATCCTCACAAAGGCGCGCGCCGAGGCGTCCGCGAACCCGAAGCGTCGCTTGCGCGCCTCAGGTAGCCCCGCCACTTCCGGTTCAAGCCGGGGTTCGTCGGCGGGCAGCACCGCGATTCCGTCCGGAGCAAGACCGCCAAAGATCTCACCCTTGGCGCGCGCCACGGCCTCGAGTGACCCCAACCGACCGAGGTGTGCGGCCGCCACGTTGGTCACCACCGCAACATGGGGCTCGGCGATGCGAGTCAAGTATGCGATCTCGCCCGGTGCCCGCATGGCCATCTCCAGCACCCAGAAATCTTCCTTGCCAGTCGCCTCCAGCACGGTGAGCGGCAGTCCCACGTCGGTGTTCAGGTTGCCCTGGGTGCGCAACACCTGACCTGCGGGCGCGAGCGCCGCCGCGATCAGTTCCTTGGTCGTAGTCTTTCCGTTGGAACCCGTGACGCCCACCACGCGGCCCCGGTACTGCTTGCGTACGGCTGCCGCCAAGTCCCCTAGCGCCTTGCGCGGGTCAGCCACCGCAATCACCGGAATCCCACTACAGCCCGCTGGCCGGCCACGTCCGGCAGCCACCACGACCACTGCCGCCCCCTCCTGCGCCGCAGCCCCGCAGAAGTCGAAGCCATCGACCCGTTCGCCGGGAAGGGCGAAGAAGATGCGCCCCGGTTTCACTTCACGGCTGTCGCTGGCCGCCCCGGCAAATCGTGTCGTGGCCAGCGCCGCCGGCGAGCCCACCAGGGTTCCCCCCATGGCTTTACAGGCAAACGCCAGGGTCCGCTTCGCCGGCTTCGTCATGCGGCACCGCCAGGAGCCATGCCGCCGGCACGGGCCGCGAAAGCAACCGCGGCGACATCGCGATCATCGAAGGGAATCTTCTGCGTGCCCAGGATTTGGTAGTCCTCGTGGCCCTTGCCCGCAATCAGCAACATGTCACCTGGCCGTGCCAGGGCCACGGCCAGCTCGATAGCCGCCCGGCGGTCAGGCTCGACGTGGAAACCCGATAGGCCCTGGCGCAGCTCGGAGGCCGTCCGCCGAACGATGCCGGTCTTCTCCACGCCCGCGACGATCATGTCGATAATGACGACTGGATTTTCGGTGCGCGGGTTGTCCGAAGTGACCACCACCACATCCGCGCGCTCGGCAGCGGCTTGGCCCATGCGCGGCCGCTTGCCCTTGTCGCGGTCGCCGCCACACCCGAACACCACCAGAACGCGCCCCGTGCCCAGCGGACGCAGCACATCGAGCGCCCGTTCCAACGCGTCCGGCGTGTGCGCGTAGTCGACCAGACACAGGACTCCCGCTGCGTTGGCCACGCGTTGCAGGCGGCCCGGAACTCCTTGCACCCGGGCCAGACCAGTGGCGATGGCATTGCGATCGATGCCGTGGGCGAGCGCCATGCCGGCGGCCAGCAAGAGGTTGGACAGATTGAAATCGCCCACCAGGCGTGACGCGATTTCAAGCGGCCCCGCGGGCGTGGCCAGTTTCAAGCGGGTCCCGTCGATCCCCAGGTGGCGGTCGAGCACCGCCACGTCAGCACCCCGCGGCTGTCGGGTTAGGGTCAGCACTGGGCCGTGCACCTCGGGGCGCATGGCAAGGCCAGCCTGGTCGTCGGCGAAGAGCACGGCGACGCCATTTTCGGCCGAGAGCAACTCGCGGAAGAGAATCGCCTTGGCCGCCCGGTAGCGCTCCATGGTGCCGTGGTAGTCGAGATGGTCCTGGGTGATGTTGGACAGGCCAGCCACGCGGAAGCAGCAGCCATGCAGCCGCCCCTGATCGAGGGCGATGGACGACGCCTCCAGCACCACGTCCGAGCAGCCCTCGCCTTTCATCTGCGAAAAGAGAGAGTGTAGCTGCAGAGCGCCGGGCGTGGTGAGCGGAGCTTCCTGTGTCTTGTCGCCAAAACGATAGCCCACGGTCCCGATGACGCCGGGTCGGCGGCCGGCTGCGGCCAGGATCGCCTCCAACAAGTACGTGGTCGTGGTCTTGCCGTTGGTGCCGGTCACGGCCGTGAGGGTCAGGGCCTGCGCCGCCTGGTAGCGATTGGCGGCCACCAGGCTGAGCGCCAGCCGAGCATTGGGCACGACCACCAGCGCAGTCGCGCCACCCGGCGAGGCGCCACCCTCCTCGGTGAGGATGGCCGCCGCTCCCTTGGCCTTCGCGTCGTCGATGAAGCGCCGGCCGTCGAGCTTGGTTCCCGGGACAGCAATGAAGAGATCCCCAGCCTGCACCAGGCGAGAGTCGTCGCGCACTTCGCGGATCAGGACCTCGCCGTCGCCGGTCGCGATGCGCGCGTCTGAAACTCCCTGCAACAGATCCGACAGCCGCGGCAAAGCTCATCCTCCACTTCGGAACGAAACCCGACAGGGCATGCCACGCACGCCGGGGCCGGGCGCGGGACTCTGCGTGGCGGCGACTCCGCTTCCCTCGGGAACAAGCTCGACCCCAGCCCGCCGCGCAGCTCGGACAGCTTGGCCTAGGGTCATGCCGAAGAAATCCGGAATGGTGGCGTCGAGCTTGCGCTCGACTGCGGACGGTCCGTCCATCGCAGGGCCAGCCTGGTCCTCGCTTGACACGACCTCGGGCTCGTCCTCGTCCTGCGCCTCGCCCACCGGCGCCACGGGTTCGTCGACACCCAGACCCTCCACCTCGTTGGCCTCAGCTTCACCACGCCGAGCTGTCTCCGCGGTTGCGTCACTCTTCTTGGCCGGCCGACCAGCGCTCGCAACCGCCGGGCTCGATGGCGGCACGCCGAGGTAGCGCAGGGTTGCCTCCGCAATTTCTTTGAACACCGGAGCGGCGACCACTCCGCCGTAGTGCACGCCGTGCGGCTCATCGAGCATGACCGCGATGACCACGCGCGGGTTGTCCGCCGGCACGATGCCGACAAAGGCGGCCAGGTACTTGTTGGGATCGTAGCGGCCATTGCTGACCTTCTGAGCGGTGCCGGTCTTGCCTGCCACGGGATAGCCGGGAATCGCGGCCAGCTTGGCGGTCCCGTCTTCGGTCACGCCTTGCATGATGGTCAGCATGGTGCGCGCCGTGCGTTCGGACAGCACACGTGCTTCTGGCCGCGCGTCCGCGGGCTGCGGCACAGGCTCACTGCGGCCGTCCGGATTGATGAGGCGAACCGCCAGCTTGGGCGGGTGATACATGCCGCCCGAAGCGATGGCCGCGTAGGCGGTCGCGATCTGCAGCGGCGTGACGGTCAGTCCCTGGCCAAAGGCCTGGGTGGCCAGCTCGATCTCACCCCAGCGCGAAACCGGCCGCACGGTCCCTCGTCGCTCGCCAGGCAGGCCCACCCCGGTGGGCCGCCCGAAGCCGAGCCGGTCGATGGCGCGAGCCAGGATTTCCTTGCCGATGCGGCGTGCGATCTTCACGGTGCCGATGTTGCTCGAGTATTTGAAAACCTCGGCCGCGGTCAGCAATCCCTTGGGGTGGTCGTCGCGGATGTGGTACTTGCCCACCTGCATCTGCCCCAACTGGCAGTCGAAGTGGTCTTCGGGCCTCAGCTTGCCCGCGTCGAAGGCAGCGGAAAAAGTCACCGTCTTCATGATGGACCCGGGCTCGTAGGCGTCGGCGATGGCCCGGTTGCGCGCGCCTCGCTCCGCTGCGTCTGAGGGACTGTTCGGGTTGTAGCCAGGCACGCTGGCCATGGCCAGGATCTCGCCCGTGTGCGGATCGAGCATGACCGAGGTGGCCGCCTTGGCATTGTGCTTGCTGACCGCTGCTTCGAGAGCTCGTTCGGTCAGGTAGGTCAGGTACTTGTCCAAGGTCAGCACCAGATCCTTGCCCGCCGCGGCCGACGCGTCGACCGTGCCCTCCATGAGCAAGTCACGGCCGAGCCGGTCGCGCATGCCGGTGACCTCCATCCCGCTGCCGCGCAGGGCCTCGTCGTATTCCAGCTCCACCCCCTCCAAACCACGGCCATCCAGGCCCGCGTAACCGATGACGGTCGAAGCCAGCTCGCCGTTTGGATACACCCGCCGGGGCTCCTTGCGCACGCTGACCCCCGGCAAGCCGAGGGCCAAGGCAGCCGCACTCTCTTCGGGCGCCACCCGCCGCTTGACCCAGGCGAAGAACTGTGACTTCCGGGTCGAGATCGTCTTGCCGAGTTCGCTCGGGTCCAGGTGCACCGCCTTGGCCAGCCGGGGAACCGCGTCGGCTACAAAGGCGAGCTGGCGCGGGTTGCAAAACACCGAATCCAGATCGGCCGTGGAAGCCAGCTCGGCCCCGCGTCGGTCCAGGATGCGGCCGCGGCGGGGCGAGATCTCGACCTCACGCAGGTAGTTGCTCTCAGCCCATTCCCGAAGCTGCACGGCTTCGCGAACCTGAAGCTGGAGAGCGCGACGGCCAACCTGAGAAGCGAGCCCGAGCAGCACCAGCCCGCACAAGACAATGCGCACGCGTGTCCAGCGAGTCGGCATGCCTCAGTGCCTCCCAGGCATCGCGAGCGCGTCCCCTATCCGCCGGATGTTCCCCGGAGCGGCTGGCCGCATGAGCAGCTGGTCCCGCGCGATGGCGATCACGCGGCCCGGATCCTTCAACATACCGATCTCGATCTCCAGGTGACGCCGCTGCTCGGCGAGCTCGCGGTGAATGCGTTCCGCGTCGCCGAGCGCCAGCGCGACTTGCAGGCGCTTGGCGTGCACCGCCACATGGCCGAGAGCGCCAAGACTCAGGCCGAGAACGACGAAGCTGATCACCGCAAGGCTCGCCCGCTGTCTGCGCCGACCAGGATCCAACAGGGTGGGTGCCATCCGACGCCGGGCGCCGGGAGAGAGCGGTGTTCTCACGAAGGCAGCCTTTCTGCTGCACGCAATTTTGCGGAACGGGCGCGCGGATTGCGCGCCACCTCGCTTTCAGAGGCCCTAACCACGTGCTTGGTGAGGATCCGAAAGCGCGGCGCACCCGGCTCGACCGCGTCCCCTAGGGCGAGTGCCCTGAGTCTGCGCTTGACCATGCGGTCTTCCAGCGAGTGGAAGGCGATCACAACCAGACGGCCACCGGGACGCAGACAGTCGGGCGCGTCTTGCAGGAAGCGATCCAACTCGCCCAGCTCGTCGTTGACTGCGATCCGCAAGGCCTGGAAGACGCGTGTTGCGGGATCCTTGTTTGACTCGCGCCGGGGAACCGAGCGGGCCACCAAACCAGCAAGATCCAAGGTCGTGTTCAGCTCGCCACCTTCGCGTGCACGGGTTACCGCACGTGCGATCTTGCGGGCGAACCGCTCTTCGCCCAAGTCACACAGGAGGCGCGCCAGTCCCTCCTCGTCCACGCGTCGCAGAAGGTCACCTGCTGTCTCCCCGCGCGACCGGTCCATGCGCATGTCTAGCGGACCGGACCGGCGGAACGAAAAGCCGCGTTCGGGCCGGTCGAGCTGAACTGAAGAGACGCCAAGATCCGCTATGCATCCATCGAGTGGAAGGGCGCCGGCCTCCTCCAGCACCGAGCGAATCTGCGAGAAGGGAGCGTGGACGAGTCGTACCCGGTCATCATAGGGCGCCAGAATATTTTTCGCCAACTTGAGGACTTCAGCATCCCGGTCAATGCCGATCACTCGACCGTGCGGAGCTGAACGCTCGATGATCGCGCGCGCGTGGCTGCCAACGCCGACCGTGGCATCGCAATACTGCCCCGAGTTCCTCGGACACAAGAAACTCATGGCCTCCTCAAGGAGAACTGGGGAATGCGGAGCGTCAGGGGCGGGCCGGATCATGAGCTTTATGCGCGCGCCATTAGGCTCAACACATCATTGACATGATGCGAATGACATAATGGCTAGTCGAGTCATGCATCGATGCAGTGGCTTAGAAGACGCTTCCAATCATCCCGCCCGAGCCCTCCATGTCAAGTTTTGAGACTAAGATTTCCCCAATAATTGCGCAGAGATTGCTGACCGGAGAGTCTATGAGCTGAGGCGTTGCGCGAGACCCGATCTGATTAATTTGTGTTCTTTCGTGAGTATTTTGAATTACAGCAAGTTGTCGAGTCAAACGCCCTAACCATGCTTGACTAAAGGACTCTTTTGGGCGATAACGCGGATCCAGGGCAAGGCACGAGCCAGGAAGGAAGGAGCGGTTGTCAATGGAAGCTAGGTTGTTCGAGCTTGACGCCAAGATGGAAGGGCTCCACACGAAGGTTGGAGGCTTTCCGGATAAGTTGAAAAAGGACTACGAGAGCAAGCTCGACGTCTCATGGATTTTCCATGACAACGCCTTGGAAGGGGTCGTGCTGTCCTACTCAGAGCTCAAGGCTGCCATCGACCAGCGGATCATCAGCGACGTGTCCCTCATCCCTATGTACGAAGAGGTTAGGAACCACAAGCTGGCGGTCGACTCCATCCGCGAAACCGCGCGTGCAAGGAGGGCCCCCGACGTAGACCTGGAGTTCATTCGCAAACTCTACGCAATGGTCACGCCCGACGCGGTACCCAAGGGATGTCCCTATCGTAGGGAAAACCCGCTTCACCGACTTTACTACCACGAGATCGCGCCCCCCGAGAAGATCGCGTACAAGATGCGCAAGCTCGCGGAATGGTTGGAGTCGGCTGAGTTCACCCGCATGCACCCCATCGTGCAAGGCGTGAGGGTCCAGTTTCGGCTGCTCCAGGCCTACCCTTGGACTCGCAACTCGGGGAAGGTGGCACGCCTCCTGACCAACTATATCCTTTTGCGGAACGGCTACTTGCCCGCCGTGGTCCACTCCATCGATCGGCAGCGCTACTACGAAGTCCTGCGCCATGAGAACGATGGCCTGATGACGCTCATCGTAGAGTCGCTGGAGAACAGCATCGACACAACGTCCAGGTTTTTCGACGAGCTTTCCGGCCTGCGCATCCGCTGCGCGAGCTAGCGGCTAGCCGCGTGGGGAGCCCGCCGGCTCAGCCGGCGGCGCACCATCGCGCGAGGCCGAGCGAAGCGAGCGGGGAGGCGGTGGCGGGTGGGGGGCCGAAGGGCGAAGCGAACCCTCCCAGGGTTCCCATGTATCGAGGCGGGGGATTCGGCCTTCCTCTTTGGTGCGCAGGGCGCTATAAGCCCGCTCACCTATGAAGAGTGCCAAGAACAACGAAGCTCTAAAGCAGCTGGCCGGTCACGGCGCCGCAACCCTCGTCGCCGACGGGATGGTGTGCGGGATGGGCACCGGCTCGACAGCCCGTTTCTTCATAGAAGAGGTCGGCCGAAGGATGAGGGAGGAGGGACTTCGCATCACCGGCATCCCCACGTCTTTCCAATCACGTATTCTGTGCCAAGAACAGGGGATCCCCCTCCGCGATGCTCAGGACTGCCGAAGAATTGACCTGGCCGTCGACGGCGCGGACGAAGTAGACCCGGACCTCAACGTCACAAAGGGAGGCGGGGCCGCCCACACGCTTGAGAAACTGGTGGCCACCATGGCAAGCCAATTCGTGGTCATCGTGGACGAAAGCAAGTTGGTCCCCCGGCTGGGGACCACTCTCGACATCCCCATCGAGATCATCCTTCCAGCTCTTGGCTACGTGACCGAGGTAGTGACACGTTTGGGGGGCGAGGCGCGGCTGCGGATGGGCCTCAACAAGGATGGTCCGGTGGTGACAGACAACGGCCAGCTTATCATCGATGCCAAGTTTGGCCTCGATGTCGACCTGCGTGAGGTCGATGCCCGCCTGCACCGCACCCCCGGTGTTCTCGACACGGGGTTGTTCTTCGATCTTGCTGCCAAGGTTCTGGTTGGCGTTTCCGACGACATGAGCGTGAGGACCCTGGAACGGAAGGCCTGAGAGGCCAGGCGCTTTCCTACTCAAGGGCACCTAGTGCCGTGCGAGCAGTCCCGGCCGGGAGCGCCCTGGCCTTCTGGTGCGGCACGTACACCTGCACAGGCAAGTATGCGGAAGGCACGTCCGGCACCAGCGGGTCGCCCGGGCGGGCCGCGTCCGAGCCGGGCCGCACCCGCAGATCGGCGCCATCCACGTTGACAAACGGGCTGGCGTGGCCCACCACAATGCGGTCGAGGCCTGTGATGGGGACGATGCCCGGTTCGGGGCGCGGCCGTTGGCCAAACCCCTCGCTCACCCAATTGGGGCCGAGGAGCAGGCGCCCCACACCGTCCAGCAAGAAGAGGTGCGTGCTCCCCTGACGAAACACGATGTTGTTGCGCATATCGGCCGTCTCGTCGGCGGTCTCGAGACGGAAGAGAGCTGTGTTCCAGCGATCGTTCTTTTCACCGCGAATGATGACGGTGTTGTTGAAGAAGAAGAGCGTTCCCTTCCGGTACTCCGCCGTGGTGCCGTTGTCGCCCCCGTAGTGCACGAGGGCGAAGCCGTCCAGCGGCCCATTCAGTAGGACGTTGCCGTAGACGTAGGTTCGCCGGAAACGCGGATCCGCTCCGGTGATCCCTGAACTCTCCTCCGGCTCGACCAGATCGAGGAGATGGGCCCCACCCTCGATCCAGTTGTAGCGGATCACGGTGCCGGCAGAGCGATCTTTGAGGGCATTGCCGCCGGCGTCGGGTCGCAGAGGCCCAAATCGGTTGTATTGATAGACCATCCCAACCGCCTCGCTGTAGGCATTGTGGTGGTAGTAAGACCGTGCAACTCCGTTACCGTAGATGTGGTTCCCCTCGGCCAGGATGTCGCGCGATACGGTTTCTTCCTCATCGCCGGAGGCCACAAAAAAGCCATTGGCCGAATCGGTCACCGTGCAGTGGCGAACGACGATGTGCTCACCCCGCTCGATGAAGATCGCGGCTGCGCTGGAGGAAAAGCGATGGCGCTTTCCATTCTGATCGGTGAAGGAATACCTCGGGTGGGCACCCCGCAGGTCGAGTCCTTCCAGCACGACATAGCGGGGCTTGAAACCCCAGGGGTGGCCCTCGCGCAAGCTTACGACGACGATTCCGCGTTCCTGAGTGGGCGGGTACGGGAAGCCCAACTCCCGCACCGTGCGGGCATCCTGGCCTGTGATCACCGGAAGCTGCCCCTGTGGCCCGGGAACGCCGCAGATGCGGACCGGCTGCTCAGGCGTGCCCTGCGCCGAGACGAGGACCTGTTCGCGATAGGGTTCGGAGCGCCAATGCACAAGAACGCGATCCCCCGGGCCGAGGGAGTTCCATGGTACGTCGGCCAGCCGGTGCAGGCGAGCCTGCGGCCCGACTTCGTAGGTGCTGCCACGGCCAGCCGGACAACCCGCATCTGCGGCAAGGCTGGTGGCCGCGTGCGCAGCGATCGCGCAGGCGGTGAGTGAAGCCACCGCCAGAAGGGTGGGTCGTTCCGTCAGCCGCGCACAGAGCATGGCCGAAGGTTGGATCGTGCAAAGGGTGATTGCAAGCCGCGTGGCCGTCGCCAGACCTGACCAAACCGCGCGGTGGGTAGCCCCACCCGAGGCTCTACGGTCCGGCCTCGAAGGCTTCGAAATCGGGAGCTGCCCCGGGTGCCCGATCAACCAGGGCTGCGCAGGTTTCGCAGTAGCACCATGCGGTGCGCTGGAGGGTATGTTCGCGCATCTTGGCAGCGGTGGCGTCGCGGTCCCAGACGCGTGCGAGCGATGCCGCCAGCGCGGTGGCCAAGGCCCCGGGATCACGTGGTGGGACCGTAGCCCCGTCCCCCGTGAGGGCGATGATCTCCGGAACGCCGCCGACATTGGACGCCACGACGGGGCAGCCGCAGGCGAGGCTTTCCACGAGCACGCTGGGCCAACCTTCTTCGGTGCTGGGAAGGCAGGTCACGTCGGCCGCGGAGTAGTAGAGTTTCATGCGCGCCTCCGGCTGGAATCCCGCAAAGCGAACCTGAGCGGTGATGCCGAGACGCGCGGCTTGCGCGCGCAGCGAGTCTTCCTCTTGACCGTCACCGACGAGAACAGCCAGCGCAGTCGGGCCGAGGCGCGGAAAGGCATCCAGGAAGTAGTGGATGCCCTTTTCGCGAGACAAGCGCGAAGGCACCACAACCAGCGGCCCCTCGGGCAGGTCGAGCTCGCGCCGAGCCATGGCACGATCCACCGGGTGGAACGCGCGTAGGTCCACCCCCGACGGGATCACGGCAATCCGCTCGCGGGCGACACCGAGTTTCTCGATCTCGGCGCCCAGCGCGGCGCTCACGGCGATCACGCGGTCCGCGTTGCGCATCGCCCATCTGATCTGCGGCCGGCGGCGCGGTTTCTGGGCGAAGTCGTTGATGTCACTGCCCATGGCCCGCACGACCGATGGCAGGCCCAACCATTTGCCGAGAACGACAGCTGCGGTCCCGTCGGGATACGCCCAGGCGCTGAGCAAGACATCAGGCCGAAACTGCCCCACGATCCGGCGCAGAGGCAGGGCGACCGACGCCGCGTAAAGCCCTGCCTGAAGGGAATGCAGCCCCGGGATGTGGAGCCTTCGCGGGTGATGCAGCACGGAGCCGTCATCGTCGAAATCCAGCACGGGCAGGTGCGCTAGCTCGCGGGCGCTTCCGGAGGAGAGCGTCGGTGGTACGCAGCAGGGTACTGGTGCGACGACTTTGATGGCGGCGTACTGACGCATCGCGTGCAGGATCTGTGCGTTTCCCACGCCCGCCCGCGGTGCACGCGGCGTGGAGTAGAGCCCGCTCAGGAACAGGATCCTCAGCATGGTGGCCTCGGTGGGGGCTGCTCGAACCCGCGCGCCCAGTACTCAAGCATCAACATCTGAAACAACTGCGTGTGCCACTCCTCTTTCCCGGATTGGTGGCGGTCCAACATCTGCATGATGCGCTGGCGGTCGAACAGATGAGCAGTGGTACGGGTCGGATTCGCGAGCACCTCCCGAGCCTCGCGGCCCCAGTCGCTACGGAACAGCTCCGCCAGGGGTGTCGGGAATCCGACCTTGCGCCGCTTGGCAACGGCAGTGGGCAGGCGACTGGCGAGGGCCTTTTTGAGGATGACCTTCTGGTCGTGAAACCGAACCTTGAACCGCGCAGGGACGCGCAGCGCCAGCTCGACCAAACGGTAGTCGAGGAAAGGCACCCGCAGCTCGAGCCCCGAAGCCATACTCATCTGATCGGAGCGCAGCAGGGTGTTGTCGACAAGCCACGCGCGGCAGTCGACGGCCGCCATGCGGGACAGCGTCTCCGGGCCGCCAGCTTCGTCGTACAGGTGCCGCATCGGCCCGCGCGCGTCGCGCTCGGCGAGCGCATCACGCACCTCCGGCAGGTAAAGGCTGTTCTTGACCGTGGTGTCGAAGTAGTTCAGGCCAAGATAGCGGCGTTCCAGAGGTTCGGCAACCAGCCGCATGTACTTGGCGGCCTTCGGTGGTATGGGCAAGAAACCGGCGGCACGATCGAGCAGAGGGGACACCCAGCGCAAGGCTTGATCCGGGATGAACTTCTGCAAGAAATCGATGGCATACTGGACGCGGTAGCCGTAGTAGCCGAACCAGGTCTCGTCGGAGCCCTCGCCTGACAGCACCACCTTTACGTATTGTCGCGCGAGGCGGCACACGGCCAACAGCTGCCCGATCATTGGCTCCGCCAGGGGTTCGTCGAGCAACTTGCAGGCGTCCACCAATGCGGCCCCGTATTCGCGGCCGGTCAGGCGCTGCTCGTGATGGCGCAGCCCCAGCTTGTTGGCCACGTCGCGAGCCCAGGTGAACTCTTGCAGCGCGCCCGGAAGATCGACTCCCGTGCAGAAACTGTCGATGCCGTAGGCTCCGCCTCCTTTCAGCTCTGCCAGCGTGGTGGCGATCAGGGTCGAATCGACGCCGCCGGAAAGCAGTGTACCCAGAGGCACGTCGCTGCGCAGACGCAGACGCACGGAATCGGTAAACAGCTCACAAATCTGCTGGGCCCAGTCCTGCTCCGATGGGCCGTGGTCGGGCTCGAAGCGCAAGCTCCAGAAGGACTGCTCCTTCACGCCCTGGTCGCAGTCGATCGTCAGCGTCGTCCCGGGCAGCAACTTGCGCGCACCGCGAACCAGGCAGCGTGGGCGGATCACGTAGCCGCAGGTCATGTATTCATCCAGGGCGTCCAGGTCAAGCGCGTTCGCTATACCGGGGACCGTACGCAGAATCTTCAGCTCGGAACCGAAGACGATGCCATCGTCTGTCTCGGCGTAGTAGAGCGGCTTGACACCAAGTCGATCACGAGAGAGCACCAGCCGGCGGCAGCGTGCGTCCCAGATGGCCAGCGCCCACATCCCGTTGAGATGGGCGGTGAAGTCGAGTCCCCACTGGGCGTAGGCGAGCAACACGGCTTCGGTGTCGCAGCAAGTCTGCGGCTCGTGCCCCAGTCCGCGTAGTTCGTCGAGCAGTTCGAGGTAGTTGTACACCTCGCCGTTGTAGGCAATCCACAGCGTTCCATCGCGCGTCGACATCGGCTGGTGGCCCCCCTCGATGTCGATGATCGCCAGACGTCGATGCGCCAAGCCCAGCGAACCGTCGATGTGGATGCCTTGGCCGTCCGGTCCTCGGTGGCGCATCGCATACGCCATCCATTCGAGGCGCTCTCGTTGTACGGGAGCGTTGCTGCGCCAGTTGTACTGTCCGGCGATGCCACACATGAAGAGCAGCGAAGATGGTAGCACAACCCTTCCCGGCATTGCTGGGTACGCAAGAAACGCCTTTTGTTGCCGGATGACCGGATCGGTCAATCGATCGATCACGACTCCGTCGGGCGAGTCGGTGGGCGCGTGCCGTCCCTCATACTTTCCTAGAACTGCCAAGAGCCGCGAACGTACGGCGCAAGCCCTCGTCGGTGGGAACGATGGGCTGCCAGCCCAGACCCTTGAGTTTGGCGTTGCTGAAGCGATTTCCGCCCCAGCTCGTCGCGGTTCGGTAGCGCGTAAAGAAGGCGGGAAGCTGGCCTTGTGAATGTTCGGTGTAACGTTCACACAGCCAGGACAGGGCCTGGCTAACCGGGTAGGGCAAGCGGACGGCTCGCAAGGTGCGGACCTCGCGCTGGTACCGGCGAAGATAGTCAGCGCAGGTGGGCAGGTCGTCGTCGACCACGTTGTAGGCTTGCCCGTCGGTCCCGCCCCGCTCGCCGGCGACGACGAGCGCCTCGGCACAGTTGTCGACATAGGTGAGCGGAAGCAGGTTGCGGCCGCCCAGGTGAAGGTAGATTCCAGGCAGGGCCAACCCGACGCGGCTGGAAATGGGTGTTCCGCCCGGGCCATAGATCACGCCGGGACGCACGACGACCAGGGGGAATCCCTGCCGCTCGCGGTATTCCCGGAACAACTTCTCCTGGCGCAACTTGGCCTGGGAGTAGAGATCGCGGCGCTCGGGATGGGGTTCGAGTGGCGTGTCTTCGTCGACCAGCGCCCCGCGTGCCAAGCCGGCCGTCCCGTACACACCAAACGAGCTGACCAGCACCACCTTGGGCGGCCGCGGCCGGCGCAGCATGGCTTCGAGCAGGTTCTTCGACGCCACCACGGTATTCAGGAACAGGTCCGCCGCAGCGCCGCCGGTGCCTGCCGCCAGGTGATACACGACGTCCGCATCGTCGAGCGCGGCAAGGGCGGCATCCGGGCTGGCCAGGCTGCCGCGCACAAGAGACACGCACCCTTTGCCAGCCGCCAGCTGCTCAAGCTGAGTCGCGCGCGAGCTCGCCCGCACCAGGCAGCGAATGCTTTGAGCGTCATGGGCCACGAGGCGCGCAACAAGGGCCCCACCCAAGAATCCTGTCGCGCCTGTCACGAATGCGCTCATGCGATGCCCTCCCCTGCGGTGCCTTGCGCGCGCACCTGGCAGAAGATCTCATCCATCATACGGGAGATGCGCAGGATGTCCCGGTAGGCGATGGGGACCGGCCCGTCGTCGACGATGCTGTCGAAGAACAGCGACATCAAGTGCCGCATACCCGCGAAGTATTGGAAGTCCGAGCGCAAAAAGCGACCGAGGTTGGACAAGCCCTGCCCGACTAGGGCGCTCGCGTGCTCGAAAGGCGGCAGCAGGCGGCCGATGGCGCTGGGCAGTTTGGGACTGGCTTCCAAGGTGACGGTGCGGGCCAGAAAGTCGACATGCGCGATGTTGCGTGTGCCGTAGACGCGCACGAACTGGGCCGCGGGTCGGATGTGCGACGAGAAGGTGCCGTACCCGGTGACCCGCTGCCCCCGCACCAGCACGCGCAATTCGTCCATCATGGCGTCGCGCTCGTCGCCGAAGCGCTCGGGCCGCAGGGCGCTGGCCAGCGCGGTGACCTGGGGAACGTCGTCGGGGACGAACTCGACGATTTTGTTGAGCATGTGGTCGATGATGTTGTGAAACAGCTTGCCAGGCAGCCCGTGCACCCAGTGACCGGGATCGGCGAGCAGGGCCTTTCCGAAGGGACCATCGAGGTTGTAGCCGTAGAAACTCTCCACGTGCAAAGGCTCGCCCAGTACTCCCTCGGCCACCATCTCGCGCAAGCGCAGGGCGGGCGGGTCGAAGAGACTGGAATAGCCCACGGTGATCTTACGACGCTGGCTTTCCGCGGCCGCCACGATCTGGGTCGCCTGCGCGCCATCGAGGGCAAAGGGCTTTTCCACATACACGTGGCAGCCTGCCGCCAGGGCCTGCAGCGCCAGGGCGGCATGTGACTGCGGGGGCGTGGTGACATGGACCACGTCCGGCCGCTCCCGTTCCAGCATCTGCTGGAAGTTGTCGTACGTGGCCGGGATCGCGAAGCGAGTGGCCAACTGCTCGGCCATCAAGGCTTCCCGATCGCAGACCGCCACCACCTGCGCCTGCTCCGGCATCTTGTGGATTTCGTCGACATGGCCGTCAGCGATCTTGCCGCAGCCGATGATGGCCACGCGCAAGGGCCGGCGCGCGGCCGGCGGACGAGATTTCGAATTCTCGTTCATGTTGGCAAAGCCCCCCTGCCGCAAAGGCTGCTCAGGAACAGGATTTTCATCGTCGCGGATCCTCGGCGGGATTGCCGGCCCCGCGAATCCTCGGCAGGCCTCCGCCGCGCAGCAGGGGTCGCAGGGACGTGTACTTGACCTCGATGCCCACCATGACGAGGTTGCGCCGGAAACTTAGGAAATACTGATCGTTCCCGGACCCGCTCGCCTGCTGGTCGGTGAAGCTATACTCCAGGCTGAGCACGATCGGTCCCGGCTCCCCGTAGCTCACGCCAATCTCGGCCAGCCACACCGACGCGCTTCCCTGATTCTCGCCGGCTGAACCGATGGCGGACGCCCTGTCGAAGCTGGCCAGGCCGCGCAGCCGGAGCTTCTGCGTTTTGCCAAGCCCGGCCGCGGCGTTGAGCAGGACGCGCGTGCTCAAGAAAATGCCGCCGGCAAAAACATCGGGCTCGGCGGCGCGCTGGACCCGCAGGATGATCTCCTTGGTCTCCCCGCGTGCAGACAGCTCGGCCAGTCCGGCTGGCTGAAACCGTGCGCCCGAGCCATCAGAGAATTCGATGATCATCCCGCCGCCGGAGACGTAGTCGCTCCACACCGGCGAAAAGGTGTGTCGCCAGCCCAGATCGCTCTCGGCCACGTAGCTGCGCACGCGGGACGAGACCACCACGTTCTCGGAACGGACCTCGTTGCTCTGTGTCGCCAGTCCGCGTAGGTTGAGCGAGACCCCGTCGCGGGTGAAATTCCGTTCGAGGCCCAGGCCAAGCTCGCCCGTGTAACTCCTCGGGACCTCGGAGTCCGCTTCCAGGGGCCAGAAGCCTTGGACGGCGAATGTCTGCAACAGGAGCCAGCGTGGAGACAGCTCTGCGCTGAGGCCTTGCCTGGCTTCGGCCGAAGCGTAGAGCAGAGGCGTGGCCGGGCGTGGTCCGGTGAGCCCTGCCGAGATCCCTCCCGTGGCTGACGCCGAGGCCACGTCGAGGTCGGTCAGGCGGCCCTGGGTCGCGGCCAGGGAACTCGTGAGTCGCAGCCAGGCGCGCGGCTGGTAGCCGGCTTCCCATTCCAACGAATTGGACAGAATATCGCCACCTGATTGGAGCACATACCGGCTGGCGCTGAAGGCATAGGCCAGCCGGTGCTCGGAGAACCGACCGGTGAAGTTCAAGCCCGCGTCCACCCGACCTAGGATCAGTCCGTCGCTCCCCGAGCCGGGTGTCCCGTTGGGTACGCCGAGGGCATTGTCGGTATACCCGCCGAAGGCCCCGGCGCCCAACTCATAGTCCAGGGTGCCGGCAGCGGCCGGCGGCGCCAGGGTTGCCGCAAGAACTGTACCGACGAGCAGCTGCCATCGCCGTCGTGGCCTGTCTGTCTTGTCGAGAAGCAATTTTGCTCGCTTGTGCAGCCGGCATGGAGATCCGACAATCAGCCACCGGATCGTGACCGACACTGCAGCCTCCCTAGTTTATGCTCTATAGCATGTTCGACGCCCGACGTACGGGAAACAGTTCGTCACGGCCCGAGGACGGGCTTGATCCGGAGGCCTTGGCTGTCGCCCGACGAATCCGGGCGCAGGAATGCGCCAAAGTGGGGCTTGTGCCCTTGCACGCAAACCTGCAGGTCATGCCCACGGCACAGCGGCTAGCCCGTGCCTTTGAGGTCCTGGGCGACCGGGTGGACGTCCTTGATACAGGGTCGCTGCCGGTCCTGACCGAGCAAACTGGCACACTGGGCGCCGGCGACGGGCGCGCGCGAAGCGCGCGGGGGAAGGGCGAGGGGGCCGTCCGTCCCGAAGCCCCCCTCGGGAGCGAGCATCCCGCCGTTCTGGAACGCGCACTGGAGGACGCTGGTGCCCGCTTCAGTCGGGTGCTGGTTGTTTTCGGCGCGCCGGGCGGGGCGGGTCCGGCGGCCGCGCTGCTTTACGCCTTGGATGGCGTCGTGCTCGTCGCCCGCTCTGGCGGTGCCACGGAATTCCGCCTACACAAGTGGCTACGACGAATCGAGCCGCAACGCCGGCTCGGGGTTCTGTTCGTCGAGTAGGCCGCAAGCGCAGATGCCAACCCGTCGGGGTTCGCTATATCGTCACCGCCAAATGCCCCTGGGCATGAGCAGGTCGTGAACTTCCTGGCCCCGCGCATCGGCCACCGCCTGGTCAATCGGGTGCGCCGGCCGGCTTCGACCTTCCGCTGGCGGAGGGCGCCATTGGCTCTTCGTAGCCGCCATCGATTCTGATATGCGACGACGTGGAGGCGATCGACGGACAGAAGTGAGGGTGGGAGCTCGCTACGGCACGAAAATCCGGTCCTCCTTCACGATCATAAGGTCCATCTCGGGGTGACGGCCCGAGTAGATTTCGTTCAGGCTGACGGGAATGGCGTGCGTGCCCGCCCCGGTCTGGCGCAAGACGAGCACCTGGTCCAAATCGGCATAACGGTTGGGGCCGCCCGCGAGTGCGATAGCTTCCGTCACGGAAACGAAATACTTGGGGTTGAACACCCCCGAGTGCTCCACGTTGCCGGCCACGGTGAAATGGTAGCTGTTGACGGTTTCCACGATGACTTCGATGGCAGGGTTGTCGTCGCGCAGGAAGGTGGTGAGCTTGCGCTTGATTTCGCCGCGCAGCAGGCTGGGCGTGCGGCCGGCAGCGATCACGTCGCCAATCAAGGGCAGCGTGATGGTTCCGTCTGGACGCACAGTGCACTCCACCGAGAGATCGGCCGTCTTCCAGACGTTGATCCGCAGGACGTCGGAGGGGCCCACCACGAACTCAGACTGCCGGGGATCGAGTTCCTTGCTATAGTCGAAACCGCGGAGGGCGGTCCCGCACCCTAGCACCGAGACCGCCAGGCACAGGGCGAAGGCGCCCATGACGGGGATTCCCTCTTGGCCCAAGAAATCGGCGATAGTCGACACCACACGGTTGGGTAACACATGTTTTCGCTGCCCGGAGTTCTTACGCTGGTTGCATTTATCTATTTGAGGCCTCACGAGGTCTTCCCCTTTCTGCGTTCTGTTCCTTGCATTCCTATCCTCTTTGCCGCCAGCCTGCTAGGGCTGGTGCTCGATTTGCGGCTGCGCCTTGTGTGCGCGCGGCCCGCTCCCCACGCGGCACTGGCGATTGGGCTGTATCTGTGGACGCTGGTCGCGACCACGCTGGGCTCTTCGGCTTCGGTGGGCCGCATGGCGGCAGCGCTGATCGTGTCGCCCGCGCTCTACTTCCTGGTGGCCCAGGGCGCCCAGAGCTTCCGCGCCCTGGAAAGCGTTTGCCTGGCCATCGTGGCCATCGTCCTGGCTCTGTCTGTCATGGGCCTCGTGCAAGCGCATGCCCCTCGGCAATGCATCCGCGTCGAGCCCGGGGAGTTGACGAACGAAATGATCGGCGTGGCCGAGGGCCGCCCGTGTTCCGGGCCCGACCAATGCGATCAGGGCGGCGAGCCCGGGTTCGAATACGAGTGCGAGAAGGCCGGCCCTGCCGGCACCACATCGGTCGGCGGCAGCCGCATCCGGTACCGCGGCGTCCTGCAAGATCCCAACGAGTTCGCGCTCGCTATCGGGCTGACCATCCCACTCGCACTCACTCTGTGGGCCCGCCGGCGCTCGCCGGTCCGTGCGCTGATTCTGGCCGCGCTTGTCGGCCTGGGCGTGACTTGCATCATCTTGACCGCTTCGAGAACTGGGCAGATGGTGATCGCGGCCGTTGCCGCTGGCTACTTCGCGGTCCGTTTTGGCTGGAAGGGTATCGCGCTCGGTGCGGTGTTGGCCGCACCGGCGCTCATTTTCGGCGGGCGTTCGTCCGGCGAGGCCACCTCTTCGAGCGAGGAACGGCTGGAGGCTTGGGCGGAGGGACTGCAGATGTGGCGGGACTCGCCCTTGTGGGGCGTCGGCCAGGGCGAATTCTCCGAGCACCACTACCTTACCGCGCACAACAGCTTCGTGCTCGCCGCTGCGGAGCTGGGCACGGTCGGGCTCTTGCTGTTTGTCGGGCTTTACTATGTGGCCTTCAAGGTCGTGCTGACCGGCATGCGGCGCTACCGGCAGGTTCCCGACGCGGCGGTCGCCTACCAGTGGGGGCGTGGCCTGCTGGCGGTTCTGTGCGGCATGGTGGCCGGGACGTTCTTTTTGTCGCTGACCTATCATCCAGTCATCTGGCTGTTCTTTGGCCTGACCGGCGCCTATGCGTTGGCCATCCGGAACCACGATCCTAATTGGAAGCTCTCCTTGGGCCGACGCGATCTGGGCGCGGTCGTCGGGATTACGACGGTCCTGATGGTAGCGGTCCAAGTTTACACCAGGTTCAAAGGCTACTGAGCAAGCGATGCCGTCCGACAGCGGTGGTAGAGATCGAGGTAGCGGCTCGTCATGGTGGCGGCCGAATAGCGCCGGCTCTCTTCTCGTGCGCATCGGCCCATCTCCGCGGCCGCGGTCGGGTCGTTGCGAAGCTGGGCCAGGGCCTCGCGCAGCGCCGCCTCGTCTGCGCCGGAAACCAGCCGTGCGCTGAAGCCATCGCGGACCACGTCGGGCACCCCGCCCACCGCGGTGGCCGCAATGGGCAACCCCACCGACATGGCTTCTAGGAGCGCCAGCGGAAGTCCCTCCGTACGCGAGGACAGGGCGAACGCGTCAAACGCGGCGAGCAGGCGCGGAACGTCGTGCCGGGCACCCAGGAAGCTCACGTAGCGACCAGCCGGATGGCGGGCGGCAAGCGCGTGCATGGCCGGGGCCAAGGACCCATCGCCCACGAACACCAAACGCGCGTCAGGGCCGAGCAGCGGCAGGGCGGCGCGCAGGAGCAGGCCCGGGTCCTTGTCCTCCACCAGGCGCCCCACCGTGCCCACCACCCAGGCCCGCTCGGGCAGTCCCAGCTCGGCGCGCACCTCGCGGCGGGCGTCCGCGTCGGGGCGAAAAGCGGATAGGTCCACTCCATTTTCAATGATCTGCAGCTTGGCCTCGGGACATTCGTGATGGCAGCGGGCACGCTCGACGATGCGCGGCGAAACCCCGACATAGGCATCGATTTCCAGCGAGGCCAGGCGGGTCAGCCACAGGCGCCCGGGGGCCAGCGAATTCTGGCCGTGACAGGTGTAGATCACGGCGGCGTCGGCCACCTTGCCGGCCAGCGCGGCGTAGATGAGGGCCTGCGGGTTGTGCGCGTGCACGACCGTCACGCCGTTCTTGCGAAACTCTCCTACCAGACGCGCGGGAAGGGTGAAGTCAAGGCCGCGGTCTTGTTTGGGCACGGTCAGCGGCTTGATGCCAGCTCGGCGAAACTCGTCGGCAAGCGGCCCCTCGGGCGGCGGTGCCAACGACACTGCCAAAGCGCGATGGCCGCTCGCCTGTTGCTCCGTGGCGAGGCGCAGGGCCACCCGCTCCTGCCCGCCTAGCCCAAACGAGGGCAGCACATGCGCGATGACCATCGGCATGGTTCGAGCGTCCATCACCAGGTCACCTTCTGCACTCCAGCCAAGAACCGCCACAGTCCCACCACCGCCGCAGCGTTCAGGACCACGAAGGTTCGCGCCAGGATTCCCATCCGGCCCATGCGCGATCCCACGAGCGCGCCGGCGTAGAAGAGCACTTGCCCCGCGAGGAGAGCGGCCAGCCAGGGGACCGCCCGCCCACCGCCGCGCCACACACCCAGGGCACAGGAGAACAGCAGCACGGCCAGTGCCCAGGGGCAAACAAGACGCATGATCTTGTGCGACCAAGTCTCGAACCAAGAGGGATTGACAAAGGGGACGAGCAAGGCCGGCATGAGGGCAAAGACCTGGTAGTTGCCGGCCAGGGTGCGCACCTTGCGAGCAAACTCGCGTTCGTCATCAAAGGCGCGGTCAAAGGCCAGGGCCTCCTCACAGAAAAGGATGCGACGGCCTTGTAAGCGCAGACGCATGGGGATCCACACATCATCGAGAATCAGGTTGCTGGGCAAGGGCACAAGGTCGCTGCGCCGCATGGCCGACAGCGGGCCGGTCATGCCCACCACGCTGCGGAAGCGCGCCTCGTTGCGCCGGATCCAGTTCTCGTAGCGCCAATAGACGCCGCTGCCGGCCCGGCCTTCCAATTGCAGATTGCCCGTCACGCAACCCACCGAGGGATCGGCCAGCAAGGCCAACATGGCCCGCAAGGCCCCCCGCTCCACCGGCTGGCGTGCGTCGGTGAGCAACAGCACCTCGCCCCGGGCTCGTTCGGCCATGCTGTTGATCGCGGTGGGCTTGCCCTTGCGTAAGAGACCGCGGATGAGCTGCACACGCGGATCGCGTGCGGACCAGGCGGACACGATTTCGTCGGTGCGATCGGTGGAACCGTCTGAGTAGACCAGAATGTCCAGGCTATCCGCCGGGTAGTCGAGTGCCGTCAGGCTGGCAAGCTTGGCCTCCAGGGTTGCCTCGGCGTTGAAGGCGGCCACGCAAACGGTCACCGTGGGCGCCCAGGTCGGATCCTGGCGCGGATGCAGGGGGCGCACACGCCTCAGGAGGGCGAGCAAAACGGGATAGCCGGCATAGGTATAGAACAGCACCGCCAGGGCCAGGGTCGCTGCGACAAGCGGGGCCGAGGCGAGCCCGCTCATCGCCCCAGTCCTTTTCGTCGCAAGCCCATCAACATGACCAAAGGCGTGCGCAGGAGAATCTCAGTTTCCAAGCGAACAAACGCTGGCCATTTCTCGGCGGCCAGACAGTAGGCCAGGTCGCAAAGCAGCTTCATGCGCATATCGTCGGCCAAGGCACCTTCCGTGCCCGGGACCTTGAAGGGATTGGTCAACATGCACGCCGCCTCGGCGAGGGCGCTGCCCTCGGGCGGCCGGCCCGAATAGCCGAGAAGCACCTGCGCCAATCCCGTGATTCCGGGTTTAAGCGCACGCATGCGCTCCTCGAAGAAAGGGATGGCCAGCGCCAGGTCGGCCATCAACTCCGGCCGCTCGGGCCGTGGGCCGATGATGCTCATGTCACCCCGCAGCACGTTCCAGAATTGGGGCAATTCGTCGAGACGCGTCTTGCGCAAGAAGTGCCCCCCAGGGATGACGCGGGTATCGTACTCGCCCGTCACGGCCGGGGTAATATCGGCATCGGCATCGGGCCGCATGGTGCGAAACTTCAGCATGCTGAATTCGCGAAAGCGGAAGCGTCCGGGCTGGCCCTCCACCGGGCCCAACAACTCCCCAGCCCGGCGCTGGCGGAAGAATATGGGTCCGGGCGACCGCAGGTAGATAGCCAGGGCTATGAATGGATAGAACGGGACGGTCAGGATCAGCCCCACGCTTGCGATGACCACGTCGAAGGTGCGCTTGGTCCTTCTCACCCAGGTTGTCATCTGGCCCAGTCCTTTGTCTTCCGGTTATCTCGTATCGTGATATGGCGCGTCCGTGATCAGGTTACCTGGTGACGCGGGAGAAATGCGCAAAAAAACAGGCTCCGTGTAGGTTGGAGGAAGCGCACGTGCTGGCCGGTCGGCACGCGGGGCCCGACCTTGGGCCAGCCCAGGTACGGGCCGTCGGCCAGGGCCACGATGCGCGGTTTGGGCTTGCCGGCAGCGGATCGCAGAAACAGAGACTCGAGGCCGGTCATAGTGCTAACCAGCCGCCGGCGGGGGAGGCAAGCGGTAGTCGCGGTATTGCGCCGGATTGTCCGAGCGTCCCTCCATAGCGGCCACGGCAATATTGTACATCTCGCGTGCGGTCACGTAGTGCAAGACCCACTTCTCCCCGTCGTTGAACATCTCGGTCAGAGCCCGGTGCAGCTCCCGCCCGCCCTGCCCCAACAAAGAAGCCGCTTGGGACTCAGGTGAGCCGTGCGTGTGGACCTTGACGAATACCCATTCGGGCCGACCGGCGACGTGAATATTCTGGTCCACCCAACGCCGCACGCGCGCCGGGGTGGCGGGATCGTGGGCGGAGAGCGATGCGTTCTCAATGCGCAGGGGTATGCGTGCGGCGCGGGCATGGAGAGTCAGCGGGCCCTCGATGATCAGGATTCGGTCTTCGCGCATGTGCCCCACGCGCGCAGGCTCGCCCTGCTGATAGGCGCGGGCGCGGCGCAAGTCGCCCACCGGCCAGTAGATGCGATTGACGATGTTGGGCTGGGTTTCATCGGGTGCGGAGGGGAAGGTGAAGTCGGCATAGCAGCCGGTCTCGAAGAGCAGCACGATCTCGTCGTCGACTCCGCACCAGCGCCGGTCACGCCGTCCATTGGCCAGGGCCCAATTGCCATGGACGAAGGCGTAGTGGGGACGGCCATCCGGATCCCGGGCCAGATGCCCGTGCTCGGTGAACAGGCGCAGTGACCGCTCCATCTGTGCGCGCAACGTGTCTCGCGTGTCACCATCGTGGTGCAAGTGCAGCTCGACCTCGCCCAGACCCGCGCCAGCCAGCTTGGCCAGGGGATCGAGGAAATCAGGCCGGTACTGCTCGCCCGGAAAGAAAAACGTATGCTGTGGAGGCATCCCATCGGCGTCGCGGTAGTTGCGCGCCAGCAATGGGTAGCCATCAGCCCAGGTCTGCATGCGCGCGCGGCCCTGGGCGGCGTCCGCGCCGTTCCAGAGGGGCTCATGGTGGTCGCAAAATGCGAAAAGCAGGTGGCGCCGATCCTGGAAACGGCCGGCCAATGCGCGGCTGATCCGATCTGCGGCCCAGCCGCGAATCCATGTATGCAGGTTTCTCTCCCAGGTCAGATCCAGGGCCATTTGGCAGCAAGGATAGCAAACCGCGGCGTATCGGCATATAGGCGTGCGTTCACCTCGATCAGCAGAACCCCAAGCCGGCGCAGCGGGTCGATCTGCCGCAGCCACTGGCG
>Ga0182017_10000249_pt1 | contig 42393 bp, 31 predicted proteins | sample 712E3DmetaG_FD_120492 | JGI IMG/M metagenome (GOLD analysis project Ga0182017, IMG submission 120492) | Permafrost microbial communities from Stordalen Mire, Sweden - 712E3D metaG | ecosystem: Environmental > Terrestrial > Soil > Wetlands > Permafrost | place: Sweden: Stordalen | collected... | reverse complement strand
CATCATTTTGAAAAAGACCCCAACGACGGTTTCGAGCTAGAAAATTGACGGGCATTCTTGCCCGTATCCGGACTTTCAGTCCATCAAATTGAACCCTCCGACTTTAGTCGGCGGTTGTTTAGTCGATTTAATAAGGTAACCTATACATTTTTACAAAGGGGGAGCCATGTTTACATTAAAAACTTCGATTTTGTCCCTTTTGGTTGTTGCTTTTGCCTCATTTGCCAATGTTCCGGGAGGAGGAACGACCGGCGCGGATGTAACGGTAACGGACAATGGCTCTACTGTGGTGCTGGACAATGGGATCGTTTCCATCACCGTCACCAAAACCAGCGGGACCATTAAAACCGTTATGTACGGCGGAGAGAACATTCTTTCCGGCGGTAATGACGGCGGCCAGGTATATTGGGAACTTGAAGCGGGCAACGGCGTTTACACGCTTGAGGCCGATCCAAAAACCAACGGCGGGGCCATGGCCGAGGTCCGCATGCATATGGTAGGCTCTCCCCAAGACGTTGACATCGATTATGCGCTTCTGCGCGGTAATTCCGGCTTTTACGCCGCCGGAATCCTTTCGCATCCCGCCAGCTATCCCGCTTGGAACGGCGGTGAATGGCGGGTAAACGTTTACGTGGGCTCCACCTTCGACTGGCTGAGCGTCGACGCGAAGCGCAATAAGATGATGGCCTCACCGGCCGACGTCGCGGCCAGTTCGGCGGTCACGGGCGCTCCCAAGGAAGTGACACTCTTGACCCAAGGTATTTACAAAGGCCAATACGAATGCAAATACTCCTATAGCGCCGACTTCGGGGAGGAAGAAACGTGGGGATGGAGTTCGAGCAAGGAAGGTCTTGGAATTTGGGTCACGCTCCCCAGCATCGAATATTATAACGGAGGTCCCAAGAAGCGGGAGCTGACTTGCCACAACGGGCCGACCATGCTTAACATGTTCGGAGGCTCGCATTACGACATGGGAAACGATGAAAACGTGCCCGCCGGTACGAGCGTCCGTAAAATTTACGGCCCCTTTTTCTATTATGTCAATAAAGTCCCGATTACAACACCCGATTTTCACAATGTTTTATTCAATGACGCCATCGCGCAATCAAAGGCCGAACAAAGCGCCTGGCCCTATACGTGGTTTAAGGACACGGGCTACGTGCAAGAGAGCGGACGCAGCACCGTAAGCGGAACCTTCGCCATTACTGATCCGGGAGCGCCAAACGCCTTGCCTGCCGGAATGTGGATAGGCCTGGCGCCTGCTAACGGAACGGATTTCCAATTCCAGTTCTTTACCTACGAATTTTGGACCAAAACAGGGGCCAATGGGGCATTTACCATCCCGCACGTCATTCCCGGAACCTATAGCCTTTACGCATTCGGACCGGGCGGGCCAGGGACCTTTAAAAAGACCCCGATCACGGTTACGGCCGGACAACCGCTTAACCTGGGCACGGTGAGCTGGACGCCACCGCGCACCGCGGCAACCATATGGGAAATCGGCGTTCCCGACCGCGACTCCCATGAATTCCTGTATGGAGACTCGCTCTATGGCTACTGGGAAACTGCCTATATCAACTACCCCAAGGAGTTTCCAAATGGTATTACCTACACCGTCGGCACCGACAATTATTCCAAGAATTGGAACTGGGCCATTATGAATGCCCAAACCTGGAAAGTAAACTTTAATTTGCCGAAAGCCCCAACAGGGACTAAAGCGGGGTTCTACCTGGCATTAGCATCAAACGATGGCTCCCACCTTACCCTGAGTGCAAATGGAACGCAAATCGCGGCCGTTAACCCGACAAATACGTCGGATGCGGTAGTACGCCTGGGAAGTCATGGCGCGTTTTGGGACACCTCAATCGTATTCAGCGCGGCCGCGCTCAAGGCAGGCGCCAATACACTTTCAATAAGTCAGAGCGGGGGCACGGTTGAATGGGATTATTTGCGGTTGGAAGCCGACGGTACTGGAGCGACCGGTGTCAACAGCTCACTATCATCCGCAGCGATTGTCCGCCATTCGATCTCTTTGAAAAGCGCATCGCTAATAGGTGATGGTATTCATGGGATGGATCTGATCGGGCCGGACGGCCGGGTGCTTGCACATTCCAAGGCAGGTCAGGCCCTTGACATTTCACACTTTCCGCGCGGAATGTATGTGGCACGCTGTGGCAAGGAGGTCATCGCGGTTCCTTATATGAAGTAATTTTTCGCGTTGGCAAAGCAGATGTCGCGCACGATCCCGCCGATCAAGTCGAAGTCCCCCGGAATGTCGCCGTTTTCCATGTCGCGGCCCAGAACGCCGCACAGGATGCGGCGGAAATACTCATGCCGGGGAAACGACAGGAACGACCGGGAATCCGTGGTCATGCCCACGAACCGGCCTAAAAGTCCCAACCCCGATAAAGCGTCTACGTGCCGGGTCATGCAGTCTTTCTGGTCTAAAAACCACCACGCGGGCCCGAGTTGGACTTTCCCCGCCACCGAACCGTCCTGAAAAGCCCCGGCAATGCTTACCAGCATTTCGTTGTCAGCCGGGTAGATGTTGAAAAGAATTGTTTTTGTCAATTGATTGGTCGAGTCGAGCGCGTCGAGAAACGCGCAGAGCGGACGCGAGAATGGAAAGTCGCCGATGCAATCCACGCCCGTGTCGGGCCCGAGGCCCTTGAAAATATGGGTCCTGACGTTGCGGATGACGCCGAAATGGAGCTGCTGCGCCCATCCCCGTTTATGGTTCATCCTGCACAATTCCAGAAGCATGGCCGACTTGAATCTCGATGCAATGGCGCTGTTTACCGCCTTGCCCGAACGCACGCTTGAAAAAACCGTATCGATTTCGGAAGGGGCGGGGAATTCCGCGGACAGCGTTTCAAAGGCATGGTCCGAGCTGCGGCAACCGCACTCGTGGAAGTATGCATGCCTTATGTCAAGCGCTTCGAGCAGCTTCGCGAACGACGTTATGGCGACGCCCGAAACGCGCGCCAGTTCGTCGATATATCGGTTGTAAACAATGGGATCGTCGATCGCCATGGCCTTGTCGGGACGGAACGTGGGGCGCACGGTTATGTCAAAATTTTCATTCTTTAATCGCAGGTGATAGGCGAGGTCGTCCACCGGGTCGTCGGTAGTGCAGAGAACCGACACGTACATCTTTTTTAAAAGGCTGCGCACGGAAAAAGATTTGTCCTTGAGCTGTTCATTGCACGCCGCGAAAATCGTTTTGGCGGTTTTTTCCGAAAGCAATTGATCGATGCCGAAATACCGTTTAAGTTCAAGATGGGTCCAGTCGTAGAGCGGATTGCGTATGGCAAAGGGCAGGGTCGCGGCCCATTGGGAGAATTTCTCTTCATCGCTTGCGCTTCCTGTTATGCTGTTTTCTTCGACGCCGTTAGAACGCATGGCCCGCCACTTATAATGGTCCCCGCCAAGCCAGACCTGGGTGATGTTTTCAAACCGCGCGTCCTCCGCGATGAGTTTTGGGGAAAGGTGGTTGTGATAATCGTAAACCGGAACGGTTTCCGCAAAGTCATGAAAAAGCCGTTGGCTGGCTTTATTGTGAAGCAGGAAATCTTCGGATAGATAGGTCATTTGTATATGTCCTCTCTTTAAATAATCTTACGCGCCCATGCCGGGATAACCTCAACCTGCTCTTCGAGCGCCCTTCTCCTTGCCAAGGACCTGCGGCCTGCCGAAGCGGCAGCGCAGGCAGGTCAGGGAAGGGGATGAGGTAAAAGTCCCACGGGGAATTTAGGGGGCGCAGATGTCAATTTAGAAATTCACCCGATGTCATCCAGCAATTCTTCATATGTTTTAAATGAAGTCAATTGTTTCCTGGCTTCTTCAACAACTGCCACGCCCCGTATCCCCGTTGTCTCCGCAAGAAACAGGACATATCCCGCGACGTTTTGCGCGAACAGCAACCGCGCCCGGTCCGAAATCCTGTAAAAGCGGCCGCGCTGCCCGTATCCTTCCGGGGAATGGTCGCCGAGCCGGTCCGTTTCGCCTTTACCCGCAAGAATGAAAAGAAAATTGTATTCGAACCAGAACGCGTGGTCGGGCGAGGGCTTGATGTCGTCAAGGGCCAGTTTCAAACGCTTGGGCGACACAAAAACCGTTTCGCTGGGTTTGCCTTCATGCTTTAGAGACGATACAATGAATTCCCGCGCGAAGTTCCGTTGCGCGGCGTCCTCCGAAAAAGCGCCCTTGAGCGCGAGTTCTTTTGTAAAGGCATACCAGTCGGCCCAGAGTTTTTGGTCTTCCGGGTCAGTGGAGTTTGAGAGCGCCTTGCCCATTTCGTAGGTGTACCGGCCGGATGTTTTTACCTCGAAGCGTGATTTGGTCGTGGCGCCCATGACCCGGTAATTGTCCGCGGATTTTCCGCTGCCGGAATGAAAACCGATGGAAACATTAAATGACGCAGCTACCGAAAACAAAGTTTTGATCTTTTTTTCCAAAGCAACATTATCGGCATAGGGAATGTTTTTTTGGAAACCGATGTTCGGGGCGATAAAATCAAAGCGCATCCCTATCGCCTCAACGAGCGCAAGGCACACAGCCAAAGTCTGGGGTGTGGTTTCGCCGGGAAGCTCGTCGATGGAGAGCTCCTTGATCAATTCCCGGCCCGTTTCGGTGGTAAACAGCCTCTTGCGGATGTCGATGTACAACCCGTCCCTGCGTTTTACCTTTTTCATCGCGGGCATCAGATAGGTGACAAGTTTTTTAATGTCAGCGATTGGAATGTCCATTGGAATCGATGCGACCCGTTTGACGACCGCGTCAAACAAGCCGGGCTCAACCATGTCCCGGAAGGCCGCCTCGAGTTCTTTCAGGTTTTCAATGGGTTTATGCAGCGAAAGTTCAGGACTCATGTCGTAGGTTATGTATGATGCGAACAAGCTTCCTTCCACAAGCTGCGCTTCAATGGCGTCGAAACGGCCGCCGATGGGCTGGTGGTCGGCGTTAAATCCCCAGGGGATTTTGCGGCGGTGGAACCCGTGCTTGAGTAGGGTAATGATTGACGTATGCGACATCCCCTGCACCGATTGCCCCTGGTGCCCTTCGGGTACGCTTGCGCCGATAAACGGGAAAGGCACCTTGGAAAGCCTGTTGTCGAGCATCGCCTCCACGTCGTAAACGAGTTCGCGGGGGATGGAATTCTGGTTGGCGGTGGCGGGCAGCTTAAGCGCCTTCATGGCCCACGCTACCGCGGGCCAGTGCAAAGTGGTGAACCGCGCGCCGATGCCCAAACTTGTTTTTCGAAGGCGCGCGTCGGCCCTGGGAAAAATGGTGCTTGAAGGGTCAGCATCAAGCACAAGGTTCTTAAGCCGCACCAGATTTTGCCATGATAAGGGGACCGCTTGAATTACGGGTGCGACAAGAGCGATTCCCTCAAAATCAGGGATTTCCCCGCTCGTGGAGATCAGGCCGCATTCTCCGGTGCTTTTCGATTCGATGACGAAAAATACCGCGCTTTTAATCTTGAACATTGACTTGTGCCATAAAACCAATTGCCGCAATTTTGAAGCGGCAATTTCGGCGGATGCAAGGTCCGTCACCGGCCCCAAGGCGTCTTTTTCTTGCCTGATTAACCCCAGAAGAGTTTTGAAATCAAGTGTCAAGTCCGGAGAAATTGCCGGATTGTATAGCGGGAATAATTTGTTCTTTAAAAGAAAATCATTAATGCGCGTTGAATTTTCTGTCATAAGGTAACCTTGTTCTTTGAAGTAGCAAATAAAAGTGAGCAGTGCTGAATATTATAAAATAATTATATACCATAAGCAACTGAATATAGATAATCTTGCCAAAAAGTTATAACATTATCCCAAAAAATTAGACGTCGTTTCGAAATTACCTGTTGACTATTTAGGTCAACTCCCTTATATTAACTACCATAAAATATCCTATGGTTTACAATGAGCGGTTTTAAACCTTAAAACCATGGATTAACCAATGAAAATACGTGTAAAAAAAAGCGGATTGCCGATTGCTGTTTTGTCTTTATTGGTACTATTTAATGTCCCGAATGTACGTGCCGCCGATCCGTTTCCGGGAAACCCTCCGATCACCCCCTACTGGGCTCTTGGGCCTTGGGTTTGGGAAGACATGACCAACACCCAGACCAGTACCACGCAACTCGCGCAGAATTACCTTTCGAGAAACATCCCGGTGTGCGCGGTAATGGTCGATAGCCCGTGGGAAACCTATTTTAACACCTTTGTTCCCGATCAAAGTCGCTACGCCACCTTTTCGGCGATGATCACCGCGCTCCACGCACAGGGCGTTCGGGTCATCTGCTGGGCCACCGCGTGGATCAACACCGACAGTCCGGATTATACCACCGTAAAAACCAATAACTATATCGTCAATCCCAATTCAGGGAACGGAACGTGGTGGAAGGGCAGCGGCGTCCATATCGATCATACTAACCCGCAGGCCCAGGCCTGGCTCAATACAAAGATGGACAACGTGCTCAACATGGGCCTTGACGGATGGAAGCTTGATATGGGGCCCGATTATTTAGGCGGTTCCACGGTCACCTTGTCTGCCGGCAGCACCCTAGGCGCGACCATGGCGCTTACCACGTTCCAGAAATATTATTACCAAACCATCTACGATCATGCGGTCGCCAAAAACCCGGAGAACGTGATAACCGGCCGTGGCTACGCGGGAACGCCCGGCGGTACGGAGAATAAAGCCTCGATTTCCAAAAACCCCCTTTGTTGGCAGGGCGATTATGCGGGAGATTTCCCGGGAATCGTTTCACAAGCGGGATTCGTCTATCAAACCGCCATCAACGGCTATGGTTGCCCCGGCGTTGAAGTGGGAGGCTATTCCGGCGCAAGTCCCACGAAAAATTCGCTCATCCGCTACGCCCAGTTCGGCGCCATGACGCCCTATATGGAAAACGGCGGTTCCAACGGCGGCCTTACCAATCATGTTCCCTGGTATTGGGACACGGCGACGGTCAGTATTTACCGGTATTTTGCCACGTTGCATCGCGAATTATCGCCGTATAATTTCAGCGGGATCGTAGATTGCCATTTAAACGGTGGTTCGCAGATGAAGTCGTGCGATAAAACTAATTATACCCATAAGCTCGGCGGCGATATTTTCGTGGGGCTGATCACCAGCGACGTCACATCGAGGAACATCACCTTTCCTACGGGCGACCATTGGATTGACTATTGGGATGAAAACACCGCGGCGTCGAATTACGCGGGCGGCACGACGAAAACCGGCTATGCGGTCCCCTTGAATCAATTTTCGATATTCATTCGCGCGGGCGCGATAATTCCCATGGACGTAAAAACGAACGTGACCGGCCACGGCGATTCGACCGCCTCCGGCAAAATCACCGTTTTAATGTATCCATACGGAACCTCGACCATGACGTTTCACCGGCCATTAGGTGCGGGCGTTACTTATGAGGACATTACGATCACCATGAACGAAACGTCCGGGACAATTACCGTAAACGGCCCGACGGCCATAAATTATCGTCTGCGCGTCAAATCGTTTCTTGCTCCGACAAGTGTTACCAATGCCACGGGCTATTCGTATGATTCGGCGCACAAAGTCATTATAATTGATAAATCGGCCGCCGCGAGCTTTACCATGAAAATCTCCAACTTCGAGGGCTATTCCCTTAAGCCCGTTGGAATTATGCTGAAATCCGACAGGGCAAACTTAGCTCGATGTTCGGACGCGGCATTTACCGCATTGCCGAATTACTTTTCCTCCGCATATAATCCGGATTCCCACTTTGCAATGTACGATGTAACGGGCAGAATGATTGAACGCGATGTATCGGGCGGTTCCAAAAATGTTTCATGGAAAAACCTGGGAGTCGGATACAAGCCGTACATTTTCAAAATCAAGGAATAACAGGAAAGTGGTGCCATTTTGGCAACACTTTCCTACCCGCTCTATGGACAAAATCCTCCTTTGGGCTGTATATTTACAGATGTAGCAATCGTCTGTACATTTACAAAGGAGGTTTCATGAAATCGCGAGTTTTAATGTGCTTGCTGCTTTCGGCGTGTTCCTGCGCGGTCTTTGTCAATGGGCCCGACAAAGAACCAAGCTCCTCGTTTACGCCGGAAAACGGTTCCCATCAATCACGGACCAGTCCTTTTTTTACGGGGACTTTTTTCCCTTTTCAGAACAATTTCAACTGGTGGCGCTATACCGAATCGGAGGGCAACCAACTATCCATCCATGTCACCGACACTATATCCGACAACGGGACCACGTATTTTCGCGTTTCTTTTCAGGAAAATCAGGTTGACACCACCGACGACTGGTTCAAGCATTCGTCAAGCGGCATATTTTTCGGACAATCGCTGGTGGGAAGTTATAACCTGTTCCTTCCCGAGAGAATAGATTCTTTAACCGGCAGTTTTGATTCCGGAGGATATGACGTCGCGTACACGTTCCATGACACCCTGACGATACAGGGGACGCGCTATCGAAGGGTCCTGGTGCTTGAATATGACCCTCCGATGCTCCACGGTTTCGACGAACTGGCCATGGCCGATTCCATCGGGATCATTGAAATGATCGATCATCACAGCCGGTGGCCGGTCACATACTCTTTGGACAGCTGTTTTGTGGACGGAGCATTCAGGAAATTCTGATTGCAAATTATTGACCTCTCCCTAACTCCCCGGCCTTCCCTTCGACTTCGCTCAGGGACCACGGCCACCCCTCTTCCCCTCTCCCAATGGGAGAGGGGAAGAGGGGCAGGGGTGATGAGGTGAGGTTGCATGTAAACTACTACGAAGTCTCTTTTTCCAAGCTTCGTCTTGGAAAAAGCGTAGGTTTTGTAGCTGAACTTCGTCATAAATTCCCGTTGGTATTTGCCGGAGAAGCAGGTATATTTTAAAAAACCATGGACTTTCAGGCAACAGTATTCGAGTACCTGGATTATCGTTTGTTTCTGAAAGACGTTTTCGTCGAGAAGAAAAAGGATAATCCCCATTTTTCAATCCGGATGGTCGCCCGCCGTCTCGGATGCGATCCGGGTTTTTTCAACCGGGTGCTTAATGGGCAACGGAACCTTTCGCAGCAGTATGTTCTTAAACTGGGGGACATTTTAAAACTTACCGTAAAGCAAAAAAATTATTTTGAACTCCTGGTACATTACACACAATCAAAAAAACAAGTCGAGAAAGACCACTATTTCCGGCGACTCGACGTTTTCAGGTCCTCCAAAGTCAAGGCGACGGGCCTCGCGCAGCACCTGATGTATTCACAGTGGTATTACGTCGTGCTGCGGGAAATGCTCAAGGCCGTTGCCTGCCGCGATTATTCCGACGAAACCTGTAAAAGAATTTCACCCCTGTTCGAACCGAAGGTGACCTCGGAACAGATCAAACAGGCCTTCGCTACCCTTGATGAACTGGGCCTGCTTTCGCGAAGGATTGACGGGACTTTTTCGGCGCGGGAACAGTTCATCACGAGCGGCGCCGATATCCCGCAGGTCGTTTTAAACCGGGTCCTGATGCAGTTCATGGACCTGGCAAAAAACGCGATCGACCGCTTCGACCGGCGGGAAAGGAGCCTTTCAACGCTTACCTTCAGCGTTTCGGAAAAAGGGTATGAAAAAATCCGGGAGCGGCTCGAACAATACCGGCGCGAAATATTGTCGTTAGTCAACGAAGAAGACGAATCCATCGACCGTGTGTATCATTTGAACATGCACCTTTTTCCGGTGACCAAACCTTACAGGGGAAAAACGCGATGAAACGGATAACTGTTTTTTTCCCGTGGGCCGCGATCTGCGCATGCTTCTGCGCGTTGCTCTTTGGATGTTTTTCCTCCGGACCGACCGGTCAATCGGCATCCGGCGGCACCGGCAGCGAGATCGTGGGCACTGCCGAGTATCCCGACACTGCCGCCGGCGCGCATAAGAGCCGATTACTCCGGTCTTTGACCTCGAAAAATTCCTTTCCCCTGGTTTCGGGGAGCGTTTTCGTGTATCCGCGTTCCTTCGTTGCCGATACCTCATGGGCCACTATCGGCGCGATACCCAGCGCCTTTACCGATGATTCGGGAAATTTCCGCGCCAAGGACGTCCCCCGGGGCGAAGTCGTGGTGGAAGCGAGCGACGGCAAGGGAAAGGGTCTGGTGCGGTCAGTCGTTATTGACAGGGATTCTACGGTATATTCAGTCGGCGTCATGCCGCTTGAGCAAAACGGCGCGATAAGAATCCAGGCCCATTCACTGGTGCCCGGAAAGGTCAGGTTCTATGTGGCACTCAGAGGTACGCGGCTGGTTGTCAGGGGTAATCAATCCGATGTTGACGTTACACTTGAAAATGTTCCGGTTGGGATCAGCCACATTGTAACTATCAGGGTGTTCGAACCGATCTATCTGGAAATGGACATATCCGTCGGCGCCATTGTGTCCGGTGTCACGAATGTCCTGCAGCCGTTTTCAATCCAGTAAAACAGGACGTCTCCATGCCGCCGAAGGCGTTTAAAAAAAGTCCCACGCTTTCCATCCTCGATTGGCGTGATCGTCGCGCCGACGAGCGCATGTGGCTGCTCACCAAGACCGGCCTGAAATCCAGCGTGCTCATCGTGCGTCACGCCGGAAACTCGATCTGGCGCAAGGGAGCGTCGATCGCGAGGAAAAATTCGGATATTTACGGAATAGAACTCGTCACCGCCGGGAACCTGCATTTTATCCAGAACGGAAAAGATTACATCATTGAGCCGGGTTCCATTTTCATTAAACGGCTTGGCCACAACCACGTGTATGAGCCGGGGCCGGCAGGGTTCGTCCATAAGAGGTTCGTCCGTCTCGACGGCCCCATCATCGAAACCATTACCGGTGAGCTCGGCATCGAGCAGGTCGATATGTGCCGCCTGTCACATCCGGCCGATTTCGCGGCCCTGCAAAAGAGGGCCATAAGTCTTATCAAGGACCAGCCCCCCAATTACACCACGCTCCTGTCCCTGTTAGCGTTTGAAATCCTCCTTTTCGTTGCGCAGGATGTTTCGGGGTCAACGTATCCCTCGGCGCTTTTATCTTCCCTCGAACATATGCGCCGCAACCTGCACCGGAAAATGACGATCGCTGAATTGTCGCGTGAGGCGGGAATAAGCATGACGCAGTATTTCCGCCTCTTTAAAAAACACATCCACGAATCCCCGCTCATTTATTTCAACGCCATGAAAATCAGGCGCGCCGCCGAATTGCTCCGGCATACGCTCATGCCGATCAAGGAGATCGCCTTCAACCTTGGTTACGACGAGCCTGCCTATTTCACGAACCAGTTCCGAAAACAAATGGGCGTTTCTCCGCGCGATTACAGAAAGAAATCGTAGCTCAATGAACTACCCCGACCCAAGCTTCGGGGTATCTGAAAACCGCATTTTCCCTTTGTTTCCTCTCCTTAAATGGAGAAGGGAAGCGTTTCGAAAGGGTGAGGCAAAAGTCGAAGCAAACTTCGACGAACTTCAGCTAAACAAAAAATAATAATAACTCTAATAAAATCATATTATTAGGTAAATGCTAATGGCTAATTTCCTGAAAATTACTAAACATTATTGTGCAAAAATATTTTTTTATTATATATTAAGAATTGAAATTGTCCTGAGAATGGTGACATTGGCTTTAACTTTAAACTATGACACCTCCCCCGGCCTTCGGGCCACCCCCTCAAAAGAGGGGGATAGTTAAAAGGTGTTGCTTTTATCCCTCTCGATAGGTGGGATAGTCAGAAGGTGCAGCTTTTATCCCCCTTGATGGGTGGGATAGTCAGAAGGTGCAGCTTTTATCCCCCTCTTCGAGGGGGCAGGGGGAGGTTAAAAGGAGGTCTGATTCATGAATAAATCTTCTGGTTTTATCAGTTTGATTATAGGGCTATTTATGTTGTTTGTTCTTTCGCCTGCTTTCGCGGCATTCCAACCGCCCCAGACAAACAGGATAAAAATGAATTTCGACATCAACTGGAAATTCAACCGAGGCGATGTGACCGGGGCCGAAGCCGCGACTTTTAATGACGCCTCATGGAGCACGGTGCACTTTCCCCATAATTTCCAAACGCTTCCGATCACCGGAGGGACCTTTTACCGGGGTATCGGGTGGTATCGCAGGCATTTTACGCTGGACAACACCTACGCCAATAAAATCATCACGCTGTATTTCGAAGGGGCCATGACCGTGACGCAAGTATGGATCAATGGGCAGACTTTCCCGATACATTATGGCGGCTTCAGCCCGTTCTGCTTCGATATTACTTCGGGTTGCAAATTCGACGGCACCGACAACGTCATAGCCGTCAAGCTCGACAACACCTACCAAAAGCAAGTCCCGCCCGAACATCCCGACGGCAGCACCACGGAGTTCGAACTGTATGGCGGGATCTACCGCGACGTCTACCTCATCGCCACCGACAAGCTCTATGTTCCGCCGCCCATCCATACATGGCTCTCGGGCTGGACCGACCAGGGCGGCACGTTTATTTCCTACCCCACGGTAAGCGCCGCGTCGGCGACCGTCAAAGTCAACACGTGGGTCAAAAACATGACAGGGGCGGCCGTTTCCTGCAAGCTGTCAACCACACTCGTCGACTCCTCCGGCAACGTTGTGCAGACCGTGGAGACTACCCAATCGGCCGCCATGACCGGGGTGACGTTGTTTTCACAGACCATGACCGTTTCCAGTCCGCAACTCTGGTTTCCATGGGCGCCCAAATTATATACGGTGTATACGGTGGTTTCCAACGGCGCGACGCCCGTCGACATGATCAGCACGCAAGCCGGCATCCGCCAGGTCACCTACAACAAGGCCTCGGGCGTGTACTGTAACGGCACGTATTTTAAAATCCTCGGACTCAACAGGCACCAGATGTGGCCTTTCGTGGGCCACGCGGTGCCGAACATTCAACAGCGGCGCGACGCCCAGCGGCTCAAGGAAATCGGCTGCAATTTCGTGCGGTGCTCGCATTACCTGCAGGACGACGCATGGCTTGACGAATGCGACCGCCTGGGCATTTTCCTCTGGGAAGAAATCCCCGGATGGCATTGTTGCACCAACGGCGGGGTTCCGCCGCCCGACACGGCCTGGAGAAGAAGGCATTACGATGAAACGCGTTTTCTGGTGCGCACCGCCCGGAACCATCCAAGCATAATGATTTGGGCGCCTGCCATCAACGAGGCAACGTCGGACCCGACCATCGAGCGTCCGCTCAACGACCTGTGCCACCAGGAAGATTCCACGCGTCCCACGTCGGCGGGAAGGCTTGTCGCCCCGCAGGGCGCCGGGTCGAACATTTATGATTTTTACGCCGAGAATTGCTTCACTCCGGGATCGCTTCCCAACGCGAACCCCGATCCGAATACGATCGGGTTCTTAAACACCGAACATACCGGCTACACCTACCAGGACTCGTCGATCCGGGCCACGTGCCCGGAATGGTCGCTCGTCGGGCATGCCGAGCGCCACGCGATCATGACCGAGCAGGGCAGGCAGCGAGCATGGCAGGCTGGAAGTCTCGGGTGGTGCGGCTACGACTATTACACCAACAGAGAGACCACGGGCATGAAGCGCTCCGGTGTGTTCGACATGATGCGCATCCGTAAATTCGCTACGTACTTCTACCAGAGCCAGGCCGCGGCCGACAATTACGACGGGTCGGTGCATCCCATGGTCCACATCGCAAGCTATAACCGTTCCGATTCGCCGCTCGACCGCAAGGTCTACAGCAACTGCGACCAGGTGAAGCTCTACCAGAATGGCGTGCTCGTCGCAACCCAGTCGCCCGACGCCGGCCGGACCCTGGCGCATCCGCCTTTTACTTTCAAGAATGTCGCCTACGCGGCCGGAACCATGAGGGCCGAAGGCCTTATCGGCGGCGTTGTCGTGGCCCGAGACAGCGTCAAAAGCCCGCTTACCGCCTCGGCGCTCAGGCTCATCGCCGACCCCGATACCATCGAGGCCAACGGCGGCGATTTCAGCAGAGTGGAGGCGTATGTCATCGACGCCAACGGCACATGGGTGCAATACTCCACCAATTCGATTACATGGAGCATTACCGGACAAGGCGACCTTGTCGGCGACAATCCCATAGCAGCCCAATCGGGCGCCTGCATTACCCTCGCAAAGGCGCGGCTGGTTCCCGGAACACTCACCGTGACCGGAAGCGCATCGGGGCTTACGTCCGCGACGGCCACGATCGTCATGAAAGGCGTTCCTACGAACCTGGTGTCTTCATCAATACCGAACGTGCGCCCAATCCAGGGTACGGTCAAAGTCGTCAAGGCAATCGGCAGCAGGCTTATGGTCCCCGGACCGGGCGCGATGCAATGGGTCATGGTGTACGATCTCACGGGAAATATGCTGTTTAAAAAGAAAACCAGCCAGCGGACAATCGATCTTCGGAAGGAACTCGGCAAGGCCGAAGGCGCGTATTTCGTGAAAGTAAACCCTCTTCAGTAAACAAATGAAAGGAACATTCGCCATGATTGCAGGAAAAAGGCTTTTAATGATTTTGATGATCGGGGCAATTTCAATGATCTTCCCCGTGCGGGCGGCAACCTATACGATTGCCGTCAACGCAAACACGAAAACCGGATCGTGGGACAGGTTCTACGAAAGGGGCGTTGCAAGCGACCATATGCACACGGTGCTCAGCACCGCGTATGGCAGGGGAATAAAGCACGCCATGAAACTTGCGCATGACAGTTGCGGTTTTGAATATATTCGTGGCCACGGCGTTCTGGACGACGACGATGCGGTATATTCCGAAGACGCCAGCGGCAACGCGGTGTACACATGGGCCGGTATCGACGGGGTCTACGATTCAATCATTGCCGCGGGAATGAGACCGCTCGTGGAAATAAGTTTCATGCCCAATAAACTGGCCAGTGCACAGTCCTGGACGAACAGCGTGTGGTATAACGGCTATCCCGGCAACTGGAACGCGCCCAAAGACTGGGGCAAATGGAAGGCGTTTATGGGCGCTTTTCTTACGCATCTCGAAGGAAGGTATGGCGCGGCGGAAGTCAGGAACAACTGGTTTTTCGAACTCTGGAACGAGCCCAACTGGATGTATTCAGGCGGAGGGAAAGACGCAGGGTATGAAACGCTGTACGATTCAACGGTTGTGGCGTTTGCGGCCGTTGATCCTCTTGTCAAAATCGGAGGGCCCGCGGAGGGCGGCGGCACCGGCGGGTCGGTGGTTTTCGATCCGCAGTTCGCAACGCATTGCAAAAACGCCAATAAAAAGCTGGATTTCATCACCTACCATGAGTATGCAAACAACGGCGCGGGCGTCTGCATTGCCACCGTATCAAGCACTTATCACAAGAGCATAGTGGACGGCCTCAAGAAAGTCAATTTTACCGGCCTAATCCTCTGCGACGAAATGGGACCGACCTTTACACAGGGGACCACCTGCATCGATAATGAACAGAGCGCCAGTTACGTCGCGAAGGCGATCCACCTGCTCAGTTTGAACGATACGGTCGCGTATCCGCCTCCCTATGTGTTCTCCTGGTGGGTGATATCCGATCTTTACGAGGAAACAGACGGTACGCCAGCATCAACCGCATTCTCTGGATGCTATGGCCTGATGACCAGAGGCACTCCGGCTATTGCGCAATCCTGGGACGTTCGGAAACCGGTGTTCAATGCTTTCATGCTGCTCCACCGGCTTGGCGCCTATAAAGTAAGTTGCACGGGCGGGACAACGGCAAGTCCTGGCGTTAATGCAATTGCCACCATTTCGGCAAAAGGCGATACGGTCAGCGTTTTGGTATATAGCCATGTCGATGGAACCACTGGCAACTCGTCGACCACCGACAATGTTACGCTTAATATTACGATGCCTACGGGCTGGACAAGCGCGAGAATGGAGCACTTTGTGGTTGACAAATCGCATAGTAATTCATATCAGACCTGGGTAGGGCTCAATAGTCCAAAAAACCCTACTGCCGACCAGTGGACAAAAATTGCTGCCGCAGCCCAGCTTGCTCACTACGACTCGGTCGCAACGGTAAACATTACCGGCGGGACCTATACCAAAACCTTTACCCAGAACTACTACAGCGTCGGGCTCATTCAACTGACGCATCCCGGTACTTCAATTGCACCTCATGGAAATAAGGTTGAAAGGGTTACAATGAGCGCTGCCATAAAAGGGCGAAACTTGTATCTGGGAATGCCTTCGGAAGGGCAGCTTACGGTGCGAATGTTTTCGGCAAACGGACGCAATGTCATGGACCGGAAAATAACGGCAAAGGGAACAGCTCTTGTTTCACTCAGCGATATGACGGCTGGCATTTACTTGCTGAAATGCGTTAGTTCATCGCAAAACATTATGAAACGAGTAATTGTAGGTAAGTAAAAATTGAAAGGACAAGTCTGCGTTACCGTTTTTGCGAGTTCTTAATTTTTTCGAAAAATATCAAATTTTTTATGCACAAAAGTATCCCAGTCTTTTGATGCAAAATCACGAATATTTTGAGGAACGGTATCGAATGCTTTATCCATTTGTTTTTCATACCCTGATGAATCGATTTCCGATGGATCGATTTCTATAGGGACTTTACCTCGAATGGCAAGCTTTGTATTTCGAAAATGAAACATGTCTTTTATCTGAAGAGGTTCTAAACCATCAATATTGAATGCATAAAAAAAACGAGATTCCGCAATACTATCATTATTAACATCAAAAAGAACTAATGTGCTGTCAATATACCTTACTTCAGCTTGGTTGGCCGGTGTAAATTCCTGAATTTTCCAATCTTGTTTGAAACTATCTGCGACGACGGTAAATTTATGGGCGTACAGTTCTGAAATCCATCCTTTTTCAAATGATTTTCCTTTTTTATATTGAACAACAATAATTATATGCGAGCCTTCTTTATCATTCCATTTGAGACCGTCAACAATATCTCCTTTAAACAACTTATGGGGTATTTCTTCTTTGCTTATTTTAATGGGATTATGAATTGTTTGCGCCCCAGAAAAACACATTAAAAAAGATACAATTAATAAAACCTTATCGTGTAGTTTCATAATTGCCCTCCGAAAAATCACCTTGAATATCTTGAAGGTTATAATTCAGGCTAGTATATCCCGCGGGGATTCTAAAGGTTTTTAATTCATCAATACTAAACCAGGCCACGCATACATGTCTTAAAGGTTTGCCTTGGTTTCCAGCCAACAATAAATACCCTTCCCGTTTTGGCGGATAGGTACGTTTGCCAATAACAAATCCAACATGGTAAAGACTGTTGTCAACTTTTGATGAGGTTATACCAATACAGCCAAAGGCAGGTTTTTCTAATTTATCGCCCCAATTTGCCCATGATGATGCATGAGCGTCTTTTGATCCTTCATAGTTGGATTGTTTCATTACCCAATTTGCAAACGATGAACACCAAGCGGTTGTAGGTTTTATAGCCCATTCCTCAGCGATTGTTGTAGCATGGTGGTATTCCAGTATTCGGTCAGGAGTTTTTCCTGTTTTTACCTGAGTTATTCCTATTTCCTTTCGTGCAATAACAATCCATGGAGGATCAGCGGGGGTTGATAATGGCACTTTTATTTTCTTTTCTTGGCATTGCTTCAGCGCTTCCTGCGTCGGGGCGTCCGCAACGCCTACTGTATGCCCTTTGAGTCTGTCTTGTTCCGGCAATTGAATTGGATTACCATTAATGTCAACCATGTCGCCTTTTGAAGCATGATCCTGAAATAATTTAAGTGCGCTGTGCGTTATATCGCCAAACCAACCATCGTGTTGCCCTAAATACGTTCCAACAGTAGCAAGCAACTTATGTAAATCAAGTACCAATGTTCCTTGGAAATAGTCCTCTCCGCCGCGTTTTCCCTTGTTGTTTTTAACACCTTCATCATCAAAATCCCCGAGTCTAAGCGGCGGAATTGGCTTTATCCAGCAATAATTCAGCCACTTGTCAAGTTCATCTTTTGTCTTTTGGTCGAATATCCCATCGGGTTGAGGCTTTTCGAGAGTTTTATCCGCTTTTTCAAGTTTCCCTACTTTCTGTTTCATCCGATCGGGCTTAATTGCATAGTCCTCAAAACAACGTAGCGCTTTGTCCGTCTGGTCGCCGAAAAAACCGTCGTCGGAACCTTTTGGTAAAAAGATAGTCGTGATTAAATCACCCTGAAGCTTTTTTACAACGTTATTGGGCTTGAAATTGTCGCCTGACTGATCCTTGTTATACGCCGCCGCGCCATTTTCATCGTAATCGCCCTTTTGAAGGATTATGGATTTTGTTTCCATGGGCAAGGTAAGGTCTTCGCTATCGATGATCTTTTCGCCGCGTATATGCTCGGCCTTGAAGAAATAATCCACGTTATCGCCCTCTTTGTATCCGGGCGGCGGATACATGGTCATTTCCGCCTGGGCAACGCCGCTTTTTTCATAGCCGTCAACGTAATGGCTTAAATTGCTTACGGCATCCTGGTAATTCGCATAAAGGCTGAAGGTGACCTTTTGCATTGATTTTGCGGACTCGTCGAGGTATTCGACGTTGACCTGCACCGGGCATTTTTTATTGATAGCAGCACCTTCGGCTGGTGGGACGAACTTTCCTTCGGAGAGTTTGATGAGAGGCTTTTCAGGCTCTTGCGCGGGCGCGTCGGTATCGGCAGTGTCTGCAGGCGTTGTTGACCCTGAACCCGGTTTGTCTTTGTTCGGCTTTTGCCAGACGCCCGGGGCGTTGATGTCATGCCATTTTTCAGCCATGTGATATTCCTTTTATGCCCTGATAAAAAAAATGAATAATCATGGATTATTCCTCACACATCGCCTTGTATCCGCCTATTGGCGGAATTGGAAAAAGAATTAGTATAATAATCTCCTCAGGTTCTATTGTCAAGGACGTTTATTTCAAATTTTAAGCGCGCCTTAAAACCATGGGGTGTTTATTGAAACATTAAAAATATACATTATTAGGGTAATACCTTTTGTGACGTCGGTCACAAAAAACATTTTTTATTGGAAAATGAAAATTCGGATGTAATAGCCCGGAATTAAAAGGCGCTGAAAATCGATGGCGGGTTCATGACCGCGCGCGAAATACCATGATATGCGGCGCTTTTCCTTTTGTCACGGGGCCGGGGACCTTTCTTCCCAAAGCCGTAAATTCGCCGGTCTTTTCTCGCATTGGAGAGGGCGATCGGAATAATCCGCGGTTGGAGAAGTGTGAAATTTCCACCCCGGGAATTGCCATTCTCCACACGCCGTTGTCCAAGGTGCTGTTCGAGACGGAGGAGAAAAGGGCGGCGCCGTTCACTGCCAGGGCCTCAATATAATCGACGGCCGCGAATCCTGAGCTGATGCTCGTCCAACTGCTTCCGTAATTGGTGGAGAGATAAACTCCGATGGGCGTTCCGGCGAAAAGGTTGTTGCCTATCGCGAGGAGGCAAGGGACGGCAGTGTACGTGGCCGATAAGCCCGTGCTGACCTTGGTCCAGTTGTCGCCATTGTCGGTGGAAAGATATGCCCCGCCGGCCGTGCCGGCGAAGCGACGCGAGCCAATTGCCGCGAGGGATTCCACAAAGGTATTGCCCAGCCCGGCATTGATTTCGGTCCAATGCAATCCATTGTCAATGGACCGGTAAATCCCGCTTGTGGCCGCCGCGAACAACCCCGTTTCCGTCACCAAAAAGGCCCGCAGCGAAATGACCGGCGCGGTCGAATCCATGCGGGTCCAGTTTCCGCCGCTATCGATGGAGCGGTAAATCCCCGTGGAATAAGTGCCCGCGAACAAATTCGACCCGCTGACGGCCAGGCACTCAATGGCGGAGTTGATCGGCATACCCGCAGTGCTGGGACTCCAACCGGCGCCGAGATCGGAAGAAACGAATACCCCGCTCAAAGTGCCCGCGAACAAATTCGATCCGCTGACGGCCAGGCATTGCACATACTTATCCGTCAATCCGGAATTCAGGGACGCCCAGGCGCCGCCATTATCCGAGGAACGATAGACGCCGCCTCCACTGCTCGCCGCGTAAAGATCGGACCCTATTACGAGCAATGCCGGAATATCGGCGCGAACGGGGAAATTCGTGTTTTGCCATTGGCCATACCCCAGGAAGAAATAAAACAACAACCCAAATCCGGACACGGGAATGCGCATGGATCAGCCTTTCCTTTTCAGAACGCCTTCGATAAGGATTATAACCTTTTTGTGACGTTTTTGTCAAAATTTTGCGATTAAATTCGGCTCAATTACATAGATAAAAAATGACCTCCATGCTATCCGTTCGGCCAAATCATCAGATTTGACAATGGTGCGCGGAAATGTCTATATTTTTCCTTTCTCGAAAAAAGCAATTGCCTCTCAGGTATGGTGCGCTAATGAAAATCCTCGTCCTCGGCGCCTCGCACGGAACAGGCGCCCTCTGTGTCAAGTCAGCGCTCGCGAAGGGCCACTCGGTGACCGCGTTCTCGCGCACGCCCGCGAAGCTCGACGTCACGCACCCCGCGCTGACGAAGGTCGCGGGCGACTTCCATGACGCAGCCTCGGTGCGCGGCGCAATGGCCGGTCACGACGCCGTGATCATCTGCGCGTCGCCGAACACGCTGGGCGGGATCAAAGAGAAGCCCGACTATTTCTCGCGCGGCACGAAGTACTGCATCGACGCGATGAAGGAGCACGGCGTAAAGCGCCTGGTGATTCTCAGCGCGCACGGCGTCGCGGAGAGCAGGCCAGCGGCGAGCTGGTTGCAGAGGACGCTGCTCATCGGAGGTCTCTTGAAGGGCTTCTTCCGCGATCACGACGTCCAGGAGCGCATGACGCGGGAGAGCGGCCTCGACTTCGTCATCGCGCGCCCCATGCGGCTCACGAACGGCAAGGCGAAGGGGAAGTACGTGCGGACGACGGAGTTGATCAAAATGCCGGCGACGATCTCCCGCGCCGACGTCGCCGATTTCCTGGTCGAGGCGTGCGAGTCGGCCACGTTGGTGGGCAAGCGCGTGCATCTCGGCGGGTGACCGTTCTCCCTTTCCCTACGCGACCTTTTCATAGGAAGTTCGCCTGAAAGATCGTGTATTGTACGGTCCTCTGTCAAGGCCCCGCCACCGTCATGACCCTTGTCGCCTTTGTATTGCCCGCCTCGAACCGGAGCACATAAAGGCCTTCGCACAGTCGACAGTTCCTCAAATCATACGAATACGACCCCGGCGCCTGCGTCTTATTGACAAGGGTTATTTTTCTCCCGCGAAGGTCGAACACCGACAATTGCACGTGGTTTTGCGATTCAAGCTTGTAACGTACCGATTTTCCGCGTAGGGCAATGGTTTCAACAAATACGACTTTTTTAATATCATGCCGAGTTTGGACCAATGGGGAATAATTACCGAATTGTGCGAAATAAGGGCGTTCTTGCTTCCCGATCGAATTAAAATTTCCGCCAACATACATCGCATTACCATACTTTACCATCGCATTAATCGTTAGATCTGAAGTTACAGTATTAGTGACAGTTGGATTCCAGGAAAGCGGGAACCAGGTACTACTGGCGACGGCGGCCAAACCCAGCCTCCGTTGGGAATAAATAACAGGCCCAATATCGGTAAAACTCCCTCCGGCATATACTATAGTGTCAATACGCAACATGACGTTCAGTGCACCGGTCGTTTCAAAATGCCAAGGTACGGCAGTTCCTGTTTTGACATCAAGAATTATTTTGCTTATACATGCCAGACCGGACATAGAATCTGCAGGAACGAGCTGACCGTTTACATAATCAAAGGAACCAGTTATATATATATTACTATCGTTAAAATCAATTATTTTCACGGAAAGACAACTACTGGATGTCGTTTGGCACCCAATGCAACTTAATTTAGGATTCCAGGAATTGAGATCTCCCGTTGCAACATCAAATGCTGCTATTCCATGCCTTGGCTGACTGTTGACGCTATCGATAAAACCGCAAACAAAAAGCGAGTTACTTTTGACGCAAATGCCGTAAATATTTGTATTGCCGTTTTGATCTTTTATAGTCGGACTCCACGCGGTGACGCCGCCGGTTGTTGCGTCGATTGACGCAATACGTTTCCGATATTGCCCGTTAACGCTGTCGATTTCTCCAAAGATAAATACCGTATTTCCGCCGGTGGCGATTTTATAGACATAGCCCCGATTGCCCAGGCTGGCGCTGACCCGTGGATTCCACGCCGTAATGTTTCCGGTTGCGGCGTCGAATGCGGCGATATTTTTCCTTGGTTGGCCGCCGGCCGTATCAAATATTCCTCCCGCATAAATAGTGTTGCCGATTGTCGCGATCGATGCGACGATCACGCCTTTTATTCCGAGGTCCCACGGTGTGGCTTGCCCGGTTTTCGGATCAAGCGCCGCGATGAAATTCCGCGATTTTGCCCCAATTAAAGTAAAATCTCCACCGACGTAAACATGGCTTCCGTAAACCGCGATCGCATTTACGGCGCTGTCAAGATCGGGGTTCCATGCAGAGGAAGCTCCCGTCGATACGTCCAAAGCGGCAATATGGTTACGCGTTTGGCCGCCTATTTTCGTGAAGATTCCGCCGGCAAATAGGGTATTCCCGTTTAATACCATGGTTCTTACAATGCTATCGGCATTCGGGTCCCAGCCGGTGACAAGACCGGTTGATGCGTCAAGACGGGCGATATGGTTACGGTCCAGACCGCTGATTTTCGTGAAATTGCCCCCTATATAAACGTTGTTTCCGTTTGTTACGATCGTTCCTACGGAATTGTTCGGAGATACATTCCAGGACAGGGCGGTAGCGGATGAGGAATCAAGCGCGGCGAAAAAAGGCCCTCCCTGACCGCCGATGGTAATGAAAACTCCTCCGGCATAAACGACTTTTCCGCTGACGGCAAGGGCGAAAACATATCCGGTTGGATTCGGGGCCGGGTTCCAGGAGAGCGCATTTCCCGTGGTCAAATCCAGGGCCGCGATATTACATTGTTTTCGGCCGCCGACACTGTCGAATGTACCGCCTACGTACATGATATTTTCATGAATGGCAATGGTATTTACCGTTTTGTTAATTTTAGGGTTCCATGCCGTTATAAGCAAGCCCGTTGTTGCATCAAGGACCGCGACGTTGCTCCATTTCACGCTTGCATCGTTTACCAAATTATTACCGGCGACAAAAAGCGAGTCCCCTCTTTTAATAATGGCGTTTATTCTATCGCCAAACAGTTTTGTCTTCCAGGTCGTATCGATGGCCCCATCTGAAAAAATATGGATAATGAATTGCCCTCCCCATTTCGGGAAACTGCCTCCGAGAAACCATCCGCCCTTTTCATCCGGACAGATCGCGTTGGTTTCCGAAAACTGTTTTTGAAAAACCATTTCCGTCGCGCCGGTTGCCATGTCGAATATCGCATTCCCTCCGGTGTAACGTCCTATTTTTGTAAATAATCCGCCAATGTAAACGATGTCTCCGACCGGGACAATGGAAGTAACCCTCCCATTTGTGGACCATGTCGATGCCACGCACGTATCGGGCAGCATTTGGGAAAAGCCGTGCTGCGCGAAGATCAAAACCGCTGTGATCATTCCGGCAATCAATCCGGTTTTACGGCCATTTTTTCCGTGTTTCAAAGATTCCTCCTTGTAAAATCGTCATCCGATTTTTATCCAACTATTTAAGAATCATTAAGGGTTGCACGATTTTCTCCTGCGCGGTCGATAGCCGGATTATAAAACAGCCGCTTCCCGGAAATCGTTCGATCAAACATGAATGCGGTCCGCTTTGGCCCGTTTCATCCGCGATGTTCATGATCTGGCGGCCTTGCATTGAAAGGACGTCTACGGTGTAGCGGCCGTTTGATGGAAGCATGAAATCAACGTGATTTCCGATAATCGACAACGGGGCCATACTTGATTTTATGCTTTTGCTTGGAAGTACCCCGGAAATCATCTGGGAACTTTTCCAGTCAGGATCGTTGCGATTGAGCCAGGAAATGACGGCCGTATCCGCTATGGAAAGATAATTATGTCCAACGTCCAGGCAGCCCCAGGGGTCCAGCGTGATGATTTCGTGGGGCAATGTCAAGAGCCTGTTGGAATTAAGGTCCAATGAATCGAGCCATGTCCCGATACTGCAAAATTCTTTAGGCACTGTCGTAATTTGGTTGTTTCCAAGCTTCAGGGCGAATAAATTTGAAAGTTTGTTCATGGTCGCGGGGATCGAGGTAATTTTATTATCGGTCAAGTTTATTGACCTAATGGACTTTAGATTTCCGATTTCCGCGGGGATTGCAGCAAGATTATTATGCGACAGGTCAATTGATGAAACGGACTTTAGGTTTCCGATTTCAGCGGGGAGTACGGAAAGATTATTATAAGGGCAGGAAATGTAGACCAATGTCGAGCATTTCCCTATTTCCGGCGGCAGGGCGGAAATAGCATTGCTGTCTAAAACAAGCCTGTATAATTGGGAAAGATTGCCGATTTCCGGAGGCAATACGGTCAGTTTATTTCTACTGAGATCGAGGGCATTCGACAATCCTGAAAGGCCGCCGATTCCCGAAGGCAGCGAGGCAAGCCGGTTCCGGCTTACATCGAGGCCGGTTATTTTTATCAGATTCCCAATGGTTGACGGAAGTGAAGCAAGCTGATTGTTCTGCAATGTAATGGACGATATGTTGATAAGGTTCCCTATTGATACGGGAAGGGACGCCAGCTGGTTATCATTTATTCCGAATGTAGACAAAGCGGAAAGATTCCCGATTGTCGCCGGAAGGGCGCTTAGTTGATTATATGCCGCGTACAAATATTTCAAAAGAGACAAATTCCCGATTTCCGCGGGTAATACGGTGAGTTTATTGGATTCCAGGTTTAAGCTGGTAAGCTTGACCAAATTTCCGATTGAGGATGGAATCGACGTTAACGCATTGCCGTTAAGCCATAACTGTTCGAGGTTGGCGAGGCCGCCGATTCCGGCGGGAAGAGATTGCAGGCCATTATTGTTTAAATTCATGGTCTTCAAACCGGTGCAATTCCCTATTTCCTGAGGAACCGAGGTAAGGAGCGAATGTCCGGTGATGCTCAAGAAGGACAATTTTGTTAAATTCCATAGTTCGACTGGAAGAGAAGCCAGTTTGCTGCCGGATAGCGCCGTAATTTCCAAACTATCCAGGTTTGAAAGATTGCCGATTGCATGGGGAAGCGTTGTAAGACCGTAACAATATGCTATTGTCAATTTCTGAAGCGCCGAACAATTTCCCAGCTCCGGGGGAAGCGCCGGCATCGGCAAATAGTAAATATACAGGGATTTCAGGTTTGTAAGGTTCCCGAATTCCGCCGGTATAAGTTGCACGCTTTGGAGCAGCAAGGTGCTAAGTTTTGAAAGGCTGCCGATTTCCGGTGGTAAAGTATCGACCGCCTGGGTCGTTGAGATCAGATTGAGGTAGGTCAATTCCGAGAGATAGATTATCTCCTGCGGGAGGGTTTTCAACGCAAAGTTGGTGAAATTCAAGGAGTCAACACGGTCGTTTTTCAAGCCGACGCCGAACCATTTGTCCATCGGCAGATTTGTATTCCAGGTTGAACCGATCCTGGACGCGGGATTCGCGATTTTGATCGCGATGAGCGCCATGGAATCGGTTACCCTGCTTAATGCCAGGCACGCCGAACAAGTGAGTAGAAGCCCAAGCGCCATTGCCGCATAAATACCGGAATTTCTCATACTACCGCTCCTTGCGTCATCATCAGGATCAAGGTCAATTGCTTTTTAAACTATACGGTGAAGCACAAGAAATTTCCATGAAAAACCTCAGCGGCGCTTTCGATCTTTGACCACATAAAAAAATCCTCGATTTAATTGCACTTTTTTTAAATTTTTTTCCACCAATACTTTATATTATACATTCCTTGCTTTGAACCTTCCATGGGCGAAGCTCAAAGCATTACCGGACCGAAGTTTTAAAGGCAGCTTTTTTAACCTGCTTTCCTGCCGGAAGAAGGGATTTACAATGGGCTATTTACGGAAATGGGCCGCCGCGGCGGCGATACTCATGGCTTCTTGTTTCGCGTGCATGGGCGATGAGGAAACGGGCGTCGTTCTGAAACCAGACGGTCACGCTTCCCTGGAGGCCGGACAGATCGTACGAGGATATAATAATAAGATCGTCGGCGATATTCAAAACGTTTTTACCCAGAAGATTATCCTGGGCTTCGGATTGGAAGCGATTTTGAGCCCGCAAACCCATTTTACCGGAGACGTCGAAGTTAAGGCCTTCAACGAGTTTCCGAGGATCGCCGATTTGGGCGCAACGAGGAGGTACTATTACTATTTCTATTTGACCCAGGCCGAGCTTACCCATGCAATAAAATTTGGGGACAATATAACGATGAACGCGGGCGGCGGATATTTTCCGTATAAATATAACGACGACGTGAAAAACCTCGGCGAGTACCTGTTCCGCAGCAGCGCCTATCCGCAGACACTTACCACCGAATTCGACTATCCGTTCGCCCGGCTGGCGGGGCTTTACCTGCGCAGTGAATATTCCGACAATGTCAATAGAGCCAATCTGGACATCTTGCTCACGACCAATACCGAATGGATGGCGGTGGGGGATATTAATCTGTCGATTCTTGCCGCGTATAACTTCCACCGGTTTTTTGAAATCGGCGCGGGCGTGAGTTTCTGCAGCTTAATCTCAGTTGATAAAAACGCAACTACTCCTTCCAATTACTACACTGAATATGTTCAAGGAAGCGATACCTCGTGTTATACTTTTGCGGGCACCAAACTCATGGCGCGCGCCACCGTGGATCCTAAAAAGTTTTTTTCTTGGGGTTCATTGGGCGAACAAGACCTGAAGATTTACACGGAGGCGGCCCTGCTGGGCGTAAAAAACTACCCGGCCGCGCTTCATTCCCCAATCTGGTATATGAGTATTCTCGAACGGATTCCAATCATGGTGGGGTTTAATTTCCCGACTTTTAAATTGCTTGACGAACTCGCTTTGGAAGGTGAGTGGTGGGGCAACCGGTATCCGAACAGTCTGGAGGGTGTTGTCGACGATGGGCTGCCGCTTCCGTATCAGGCGAACAGTATGCCGGTCGTCGATTCAATAAAATATAAAAATGATAATTACAAATGGAGCGTATTCGGAAGCAAGACCTTCGCGAAGCATTATCGCGTTTCATTCCAGGCGGCAAGCGATCACATGAGGACTTTTGCCTGGGATTGGAACCGGCAGGATTGGGAAGAATGTTTACGAAGTCCCCACCGGTGGTATTATGTGCTTAAATTCGGCGTTTTGTTTTAATTTTTGGTTATGAAAGAGGAAACCATGAATCGAAGATTGATTGTTTTGTGCTTCATACTATCTGTTGTCGCGTGCCCCTTGTTAACATGTCATATTGAAACCGCCTATGGGCCCACGCCGTACACTGTAACAGTGGATTCGAACGCGATACTGTTGGCGCAGATGCAGAAAGAGTATATCGACATGAAATTCGGCATGTTCATCCATTTTAATATGTCGACGTTTGATAAGTGCTGCTGCCCTACGTGCGTGAGCGTGCAGGGCGAATGGGGAACCGCGCATGACAACGAAAACCTTTTCCATCCCAACAATTTGAATTGCGGGCAATGGGCCGACGTGGCCAAATCCGCCGGATGTAAATACATGGTGCTCACGTCAAAACACCATGATGGCTTCTGTTTGTGGAACAGCCAGTTTACCACGCATAGCGTGGCAAGCTCATCGTGGGGCGGCGGTAAACGGGACGTCATCCGGGAATTCGTAGATTCGGCGCGCACACGGGGGCTAAAGGTCGGCTTGTATTATTCGATTTGGGACAAAACCAACAGCGTTGACCTTAAGTTTATAAAGGGCCAATTATCCGAACTTCTCACGAATTACGGCGACATAACGATCATGTGGTTTGACGGATGGGGTTGGATGGTAGGTTATCAAATCGTTCCCTACGATACCATCAGGAATTTGATTAAAAGCATTCAGCCGAAATGTCTGGTTCTTGATAATAACCACTATTATGCCATGAAAAATACCGAGATCGTTGAGTACGAAATGCCTATCGACGGGGCGCCCAAGCTCGGCAGCACGCTTCCCACGGAAGGCGGACAGCCTATTCGCACCGACAAAACCTGGTTTTGGCACCCCCTGAACGAATGCGGTTTGACGCCGGCCCAGAGCATCGTTGATGAGCTTAACACGGTAAACCAGCGGGGCGCGAATTACCTGCTCGACCTGACCCCCGACACGAACGGGGTGATGCCGCAATGCGAAGTTGACATAATGAAAACAATCGGGCAATTGCGGGGCGTGGCGCAGTAAGCCGTGGGAATAGCCGGGGCATCGACAAGCGGTGCGCAATATATTAGTTTTATCATTACTCCGCTCACTGAATTGGTCACTGAGCGAAGTCGAAGTGGGCCGAAGTGGGCAAGCGCGAAACCAAGTTTCCTTCGGCTTCGCTCAGGGAACGTGTATAGCTGCAAACAATTTATTTTTCGGGAGGGAAATATGATACAACGCATAAAGGCAATAATCGTCGCTCTGGCGGCCATGAGCTGCATGATGTCCGGCTGCAAGAGCAATTCCGTTGCTCCCATGTGGACGGTTGTGTTCAGCGACGGGTTTGAAGGAGATTTATCGAATTATAAGCCAACCTATATGATCAACGTCAATGATTTTTATTCCCAGATGCGCATCACCACGGATGCGGCGCATTCCGGGACCCATTCGGTTACCAGCGATTCGAACAGAAGCGCGCTGGAATACGATCTTATTCCCTCGATCATTTCGGGAATCGTGGGCGTCCAATTTTACATCATGGCCAAATCCTCGGGACAAACGAATTTTACGGTCCAGATCGGGAAAAACGCAGGGTCATCCGGGGGCTTGGGAAAACAGTTCGGCCTGGGGTTTGACAAATCAGATTCCGTGAAATGCGTTTTGTACAATATGGACGATTTTACGCCGCAGCAGGATTCGCTGCTTTCGCCCATACAGTTCAACCACTGGTATAAATGCGTGGTCGAAATCAATTTTGCCACGAACATGGTAACCTATTACCTCGATGATGCTGTGGTGAAAAGCATGAGCTTCCCCGCCCTGGCAACCATGTATGGAATCGACCGGCTGCTTGTGTTCCGCGGCATTGACGGCGCCGAAGGGCCGAAGCCGTACTATGCGGACGATATCGTCCTCTATAAAAAGTAGTTTAAGGGGGGGTGTGTGTTTCAACGACCAGATTTCCGGAAAATGAAGCGCCGCGGTTTTTTTTTAGAAACGGCGATATTTTCGGCGGTTATTTTCTTGTTAAGCGGCGTTATCCTTCCCGGGTTTTCTCCCCGTGCCGCGCAGTACACTCCGGCGCAATCAAACAGGGTCGAACTGAACTTCAACACCAATTGGCTCTACGCTCCGTCCGACGTGCCCGGCGGGCAATCCGCAACGCTTGACGAAAGCGCCTTTTCCAAGGTATGCCTGCCGCACACGAACAAGGTGATAACCCATCATTTGCTTGTCAATAAAAGCGATTTCGAGTTCGTTTCCTGGTATCGTCGTCATTTCTACGCGCCCACGGCGTATATCGGCCGGCGGGTGCTGGTTGAATTCCAGGCGGTGTCCCAAATCGCAACCGTATATGTCAATGGCCTCTCAATAGGCGTTCATAAAGGCGCCTATACGTCATTTACTTTTGATATCACGCAACAGGTGAAATTCGGGGACAATGTCGACAATGTCATCGCCGTCCAGGTCGATTCGCGGTATCAACCCACGGTCCCTCCCCAGACCGGCAATTCGGTCGATTACCTCGTTTGGGGGGGAATTTGCAGGGACGTGAAGATGATCATCGTCGATCCGGTCTATTGCAACTGGGTGTTCGCGAGCGCCGACACGGCCTCGCTGCACTCCGCGAACGCCAAAATTAATGTAAAGGCAAAAGTCCTCAATCAATCCACGGCAACGCAGCAATGCGACATACTCGTCACCGTGGTTGATTCTTCAATGGCCACGGTGGGGACCGCGACGGTTTCCTCGTCGATACCTGCGGGCGACAGCACGGAAGTGAATTGCGTAGTTTCTATCGGAACGCCTCATCTCTGGGGACCGGACAATCCGTATCTGTATAAAGTCTTTACACAAGTGACCTATAACCAGACCATTGCCGATGAAAAGATGGTCCGTATCGGATTGCGGTATTTCGAATTCAGCAAAACCGACGGTAAATTCAGGCTCAACGGCCAGGTCGTATTTCTTCGCGGCCATAACCGGCATGAATCATTCCCCTTTATCGGCAGGGCCGCCCCCAATCGCCTGCAGCGCCGCGACGCCGAGCTGCTCAAATACGACCTTGGCGACAATGTCGCGCGCTGTTCGCATTATCCCCAGGACCCGGAATTTATTGACAGATGCGATGAAATCGGGCTGATGCTCATCGAGGAGCTGCCCGGCTGGCAGACCTACGGCACTGCCGCATGGCAGGACCTGGCGGTCAACAACGTTGAAGAAATGGTCGTGCGCGACAGGAACCATCCGTCCATTATTTCGTGGGGCACCCGAATCAATGAGTCACAGGACGACCCTAACGGTTTTTATACCCGGACCAATCTGAAGGCGCACACACTCGATCCCTCGCGGCCGACCTATGGTGCAAGAAACCTGGAAACCAGCGCGCTCACGGAAGATATTTTCGGGTATAATGATTTTCATTACGCTTCCGGCATCCTCAGCCCCGACGCGGGGAAAATTCCCTGGATGGTCACCGAATATGTAGGGAGCCTGCTCGCGCCTAAAATGCATTCGTGGGACAGCGAGAGCGATCTGATCAATTTCACGGATATCAACATGTCGATTCTCAATACCATTATCGCAAAAGGGAATATCTGCGGGGCTTTCAATTGGACCAGCTTCGACTACAACACCGAGCAATGGGCCGGCGAACAGGGCAACAAATATTCGGGCAACGGCGATATCTTCAAGAATTACAAGTTCCCAGCGTATTTCCACAAGGCCCAGCAGGACCCGGTAAAATACGGCACAATCGTGTATATCGCGAGTTACTGGAACGCAAGCACTCCCGCGAACATCTGGGTGGCCAGCAACTGCGATTCGATTGCCCTTTTTGTAAACAATGTTTCGCAGGGAAAGAAAGCCCCGAACCTGTACACGTCGCTTCCGCACCCCGTGTTCCAGATACCGGTGACCTACCAGGCGGGAAACGTCAAGGCCGTAGGCTATCGGGGGGGCGTGGCCGTCGACTCAATGACGCGATATACGCCGGGGAATCCCGTCAAAATAATCCTCAAACCCGATTATTCCACGCTCGTGGCCGATGGAAGCGACATGACGCGCGTGTACGTCGCCGTGGCCGATCAAAACGATCAACCGGTTCCCCAGGCAAGCGCCTCGGTGACCTTCAGCGTGACCGGGACAGGCGTTTTTCTCGGCGAAAACCCACTGGCGCTCGAAAACGGGCAAGGTTCTTTTTTCGTTCAAACCAAGCTCCATCAAACCGGCGCCATTTCCTGTCAGGCGACCGCATCGGGATTGCCCACGGGCTCCGCGACAATCCAGGTCCAGGACTTTATCGACCCCGTCGTACCAGGGCCGGACGTGGGGATCGTTTGGAATGCCGCACGGCCCGGCCACGCCGGAGCGTCTTCCGTCAAGTTCAAGGTGGTCGGTTCCCGGTTTGTAGTTGATAAAAGGTATGTTGGAAAAAAGTGCGTTATATACGGCTTGTCCGGAAGGGTTGTCGCCGGATTTCCCGTTGCTCCGCGGGTCATTGATCTTCGGTCAATTACCGGAAAATCAGCCGGGGTGTATACCGTTCGCTTGTACGATTAATTGAAGAGACAATCGCAAAAGTCTTCGCCCCCTAAGCCCCCGCAGGGGGTATTGTAATATATTGATTTCTAATGAATACCCCCTGCGGGGGCTTAGGGGGCGTTATTTTTCTTGAGGAGGATTGTAATGGGTTTGCTTGCAAGATTTTCTTTGGGTTTTATAAGCATGACTTTATTAGTTCTACCTTCCGTCAATGCGCAGGAACCGCCCGCCCAGGCGGATTCAAATTCAATCGACAGCGCTTCATACGAAAAACCGCTTTATCGAAAGATTATATTTCATGGCGCTGTTTCTATGGAAGACGGACAAATCGTAAAAGGACAATATGGAGCTAGAGGTCAAGGTGTCCAAGAATACGAGCATCTTTGGTTATCAACCAACTATCTTAAGCTCAGACCAGTTGTGGAAATCAACGACCGTCTTAAGATTAAAGGTGGAATTGTTGGAAAACTTTGGTTTGATAATTTTCCATCAAGTGCAATAATTAATGGGACAGAAATCAATCAATCAGCCCACGATTTCTACATTGATCGTGCCGAAGGTATTGTTCGTTTGCTAGGCAATTGGCAAAGACCAGTGCTTTCACTTTCAGCAGGAATATTTCCATTTAAATATAACCCTGATGTGAGAAATTTGGGTGAATATTTGTTTCGTGGACCGGTTTCACCCGGTTTTCTAATAACTGCTTTTGATTTTCAATATGCAACCCTTTCCGGATTTAATTTGAACAGCAGTATTCCAATTAGAAAAAACGTGATAAACCAAAATCTACTATTAACAACCGAAACAGACATTTATCCATTTCATGATTTTACGCTTTCATATTTGGTAGGGGCCGAGGTAGGAAAGTTTTTAAATTGCGGGGCCGGCATTTCTTTTTGGCATCTCGTATCGGTGAATGAAAACGTGACAACGCCAAAAATTTCTACAAATATAATGTATATTGACTCTTCAATGAATCCAAGAGACACAGTCTATTATACATCACGGGGAACCAAGCTTATGGCTCGTGTAAGCCTTGATCCAAAGACTTTTTTGCCGTTTTCCGGAATATTTGGGAAAGAAGATTTAAAACTCTATGGCGAGGCCCTTGTCATCGGTTTAAAAAATTATAAAGAAATATATAATAAAATTTGGCAGCGCATTCCTATAACCTTTGGTTTTAATTTTCCTGGGTTCAAAATACTCGACGTATTGGCCATTGAAGGCGAATGGTATGGTAATCCATATTGGGACGCCGACAAGAACTTATCACTAATATACGGCCCCTTGCCCCAACCGGATGACCCCTCGGGCGGTTATACACCAACGATTAATGGTTTTACGTACGACAACTGGAAATGGTCGGTCTATGCGAAGAAAACAATTCTTGGCGGCCTTTCCATAGTAGGCCAGGCAGCAAGAGACCATATGCGCATGAGTGAAAAATACGAGAAATATTATGACTTTGAAGCTGCCCTGGAAAAGACCAGCCATTGGTGGTGGGTGGCGAAAATACAGTACGATTTTTAGGAAGACTTTTACCTCATCCCCACCCCTTACCTGCCTGCGCTGCCGCTCCGGCAGGCCGCAGGTCCTTGCTAAGGAGACCACGACTATGACCGCATATTTCCTACTGGAGTAGCGGCGAAGCCAACGGTGCTCGAAGAGCGGATTGAGGTTTCGATCTGGCGGGCAAAACTATACAGCAATAATTTTATTTTAGTGCCGGCACATATTTCTTCATGCCGATTATCGTATTTTCTTTTGTCAGTTTCACGATGACCTCCCCGGCTTGGCCTTGCGCTAATTTATCAAGAGGCAATATCCGGCCGGCATACAACAATCGACCGTTTATTGCATAGACGCTCATGCGGTTTGCCTGAGCGCGCGTTATGTTGATCCCCGTCGGCCGGATTGCCACGTTGGTGCTCTTGAGCAGGATGCTTCCTACATCAAGTTGCTTTCCGGTTGCCGTATTCTGTCCCAATTTGGTCTGGTAATTCTGGTCGGTGATTATATACGAAACCACCGAAGCGCCGTTTAATTTGCTGATGATTACTTGTTTTGAAAAGGACCCGTCGGCGCCCGTGAACGTTGTATTTCCTATCGTGTCAAACGCGCCACCGGTGGTCATGATGACGCGCGCCCCGTTGATGCCGATTCCGGTAGACGAATCCTTGACAATGCCGCTCACCGTCAAGGTATCTCTTACGCTGTTGTCGATTTTGGAAATTTTAATGGGAGGCAAAGTCACGGTTGAAAAAATAATGAAACTTGGAACCGAGGGGTATTTGATATAGTATCCTTGTTTAAAGACCGCGTAAACAAGGAAGATTGCCTGTGCGTCTATGGTCATTTGGTGTTGAAATTTTCCGTTAGTTCCGGTAAAAGCCGTATCTAATTTAAGGCTTCCTAAATTATTCCTATCAAGGCTGGTGTCGGAGGTGGCATACAGTAGTACCATGGCCCCTGAAATCGAGTCTTTGGTTAGCGAATCTGTTACAAGGCCGGTCACGGTAATCGATTTTGTTGTTTGCGCGCGGCAAATAAAGAACATGCCGAAAACAAAAATGCATGCCAGTGTCAGGGAAAGGTTTTTGTTCATGTTGTGCTCCTTTGAATAATATTTCTAGTAATATAATCAAAAATCAGCAAGATTTTTGTTATATTTATATTATACCATGAATATGACCGAGTTACGATACATTAAAGTCTTTTGCGCCACGTTTGCCGCAATTCCCGCTCTCTACGCGGCCCAGCCTGATACCTTATCCGGTAAAACCATTTCCGACAGCCTCGTGAATCTTGACAAAATAGTTGTTACCGCTTCGCGCACGAACAGGCTGATGTCCGAAACCCCGGCCAGCGTAAGCGTCATATCGAAGGACATGATTTCGGCGTCTCCGGCAAAAACCATCGAAGACCTGCTGCTCACGCAAACGGGCGTGCAGGCGAGAAGGTCGGTCAGCATCGGTGAAGGCATTCCTTCCGATATCATTTTTCGGGGCATTCCCGGTTCGCTTGCCGCGACCAGAACGCTTATCCTGGTCGACGGAATCCCGACCAACGCATCGGGGACGCCATTCTTAATTGTCAATGAAATCCCGCTTGAAGCCATCGATCGCATCGAAATCGTCAGGGGCCCGTATTCGGGCCTGTACGGTGCAAATGCCTTCGGCGGCGTGGTGAACATCCTTACCAAGGAAGGATACGGAAAAGCCAGTGGAAGCATAAGCGCCGAAACATCATACCCTTTTTCAGTCCTCGACCAGTACTTTTCCGAACGCCATTCATTTGCCAAGTCGCTCGATACATCGGGGACCCTTGCATATTGGAACGCAAACGGCACCGTGAGCGGCGGCACGGACAAATACGGTCTCCTCGTAAGCGGCGGCTACAGGACCATCGGAAATTATTTGTTGAGAGACTCGGCAGAGGTAAGAAACGGCCAGGACGAATATAATAAAAGCAGCGCAAACAGCGATTATAGAGAGGCCCGTTTATTTGCGAAAGCCAGGATGTATTGCACGGACAATACCGAACTATCATTGCATGTGCGATACTTTAATAGTGATCTCGGGTTTGGAAAAACAAAAAATATTCAACCCGATTCAATGAATGTTGAAACCAAGGGACAAAAAATTCTTGTCAGTCCGCAGGTTAAAATATCTTTTTCCAAAGACATCATTTTTCATGCTGGGGCCTTTTATCGGCATGTTGATGGAGAGTTTTGGAATGAAGATGAAGATTCCTCAAGAACATGGGTCCGAAGTTACCGGAAATTCGCGATGAATGATTGGCAGGCCGAGGCCCGTGGGGTTTTTACCATTGGAAACTCGAACACAGCTACCGCCGGTTTTGAAGTCCTCCGAAACGGCGCTGATTTCGGGACAGCCGTAAATCCCGCGAATGGAGAGATATTGCCGGAATCTTTTATGACAAAAAAGGCGATTGTCAATTCCGCGGGCTATGTTCAGGATGAAATCAAACTTTTCGATCGGTTGAATATCGTTCCGGTGGGGCGAGTGGATTATCAAACCGAGTTCGGTGCGGCGTTTTCCCCCAAGTTGGGCGTATCCTATAAGATTTTCGATCAACTACGATTCAGATCATCCGCAGGACGGTCTTTCCGCGCTCCGTCGCTTGCAGAGTTAGGGCTTGATATCAAGATCAGTCCGACCTTACACCTTTTACCAAACCCAGACCTTAAGCCGGAATATATCTGGGGTTATGATGCGGGATTTGACATAACGCCGATTAAAACATTAATAATTAAAATTGGACCCTATTATAATTCCATGCAGAATTTAATAAGCGAAGCTGCTGTCTTAAGTCAAGGCAGTGTAACCTATAGAAATATCAGTTCAGCATGGTCGGAGGGAATCGAGGGCGAAGTAACGTGGAGTCCAATGCAATGGCTTTTGGCATCGGCCCATTGCGCCTTGCAGAAGTCGCGGGATGAGTATTATGATACGACGCTCGATTACGTGCCCGGATTAACATTTGGCGGTTCGGTAATAGTATCTAAAATGTTTAATGGAGTAAAAATTGATGGCCAAATAGGATACAATTTTGTCGGAGAAAGAACCTATTTGAATTTCCAAGATACAAATACAACAAAGATATTTACGCCTTTTAATGGTCTGGTCCTAAGGCCAGCCTCTGATACAATGAGTGCTTACGGAACATTGGACTTGTCTTGCAAAATGGCCATAAAGCAATACTCAATTACCCTCGCTGTGCAGAACCTCTTTAACGAGCGGTATTCGGAAAGCGCCGGGACTTTGGGCCCGGGAAGATTTGCGACGATTAAAATCGGATATAACTTCTGATCAGGATGCCCTGGATTTACAGGATACTCAGGATTTATTTAAGAAAATTTAACCGCTCAGGTTCCTCTGTTTTTCAGTCCACCAGGTTCACTTCGAGAGCTTCAGTGAACCTTACCGTTGACTGAGGCTCTCGAAGTCAGCGATCTCTTTTTCAGTCCACCCCTTACTCCTGCGACATCTTTGCAAGAACGATTATCGTTCCCGATAAAAGACCTGCGCTGCTCGCGGGAATGTTCAAACCCATAAGCGGCGCTATCGGTAAAAAATCCGTCAATCGAATTTGCCATTCGATATACCCATCGTCGGTGTTTCGTGCGATATTGACGAACACGGGAATTATTTGGCCCCTTACCAATCGCGGGACCAGGGTATTCAGCGTGGTGTCGATGATCCTACACGTATCGCACAGAAGCAAGGCCGAGTCTTTGGGCGCATTAAGTCTCCACGAGCCGGTAAGGACCAAGGTGGTATCGAATATTAATAGCGTGGCCGCGCGTGTGGTATCGCGGGTTATAAGTGCGAAGGTCGAATCGCTGCTCGAAATATTTACGAATATTTTTTCCCCGTTAAAATTAAAAACGGGAGTTTGCATATGTATCGCCCCAATAGCGCCTTGCCATTTTCCATTTACCGATGTGTCAAGCGCTTTTGGACCGTTGTTTGAGTTCGTCCCTTTATCGCTGCAGGAAAAAAGGGTTGCCGCCAGCAGTCCGGAAATCCCTAACATAACCAAGGATTTTTTCATAGATGCCTCTTTTCTTGAAGAATTCAGGTAAGTAACTCTAAGTATTAATTATACGCTTAAAACAAACTTCATATAATTATAACCCAGATTCACTAATTAATATAGCAAAAAATGGGCCGAATCAATACATCAGAACTTTCTTGATGATTACAGCATCGCCCATCCGGACTTTTAGGATTGCAACGCCATCAATCGCGCTCATAAGGTCCATGTGATGTATTCCTTCGCTCCGGTCAGGGTCGACAAAGGTCCTCAGCGTCCTTCCTTGGCAATCCATGATATCGATTTTCGTTTCTTTACCTCCGGGATGGAAATACCCGATGGACAGTTTCTGCGCATGGCGCGCAACGGTCAGTACCATGGGCCGGACGCGCGGGCCTTCTTTCTTGACATTGGTAAAAGCGCCCTTGATGCGGTAAAAGTCAATTCCCGCAATGCGGTTGATCCTGAAAAAGCCGTTGGCTTGCGCAGTCGGAGTGATTTCTTTAGACGAGTCTTTTGTAAAAACCCGCATGCCGGTCAGGGGCCAGAGAATCTGCGCCGGATTTATGTCCACGTAGTTCTGGCCCCCGATAAATGCCAGGTGAACCCACGAGCTGTCTTTTCGCAGCAAGGCTGCTCCCGTGCTCATGACCCCGTGCATGGCTGTGGCGTTTCCATAGCCGTTGATAAACAGCCGGTCGTCGATGCGGGCAACCGCTATTTTACCCAATCCATTGACAATACGATATGCCTCGCGTACGCCGTCGGTGGCGTAAAAACCGCGCGGTGCAAGGGAAACCGTTCCCAGGGAATAGGCGTTTGCAGTGTCAAAATTCACGGTGATTGTCCACCCATTTTCAAAGGTTGTCTGCTGTACCTTTTTGTCCTGGCTCAAAAACCGGTGGTTTGTCATCTTCGCGAAGCCCACGCTTCTGGTCACGGCCGACACCAGGTTGAAGCTTGTCAGGAACCGCTCGAAGTTGTTTTTCCAATACGTGGTGTCGGGCGGCATAAAGAGCGGCATTGACGAATAAAGAATATTATACAGGTCTTTTTCGTCCCAGAAAGCGGGCACTTTCGAAAGACCGTCGCCGGTGTACCAGGTGGGAATGTGAACGTCGTGGTACGCCAGCCCGTGGAGCGGAACATGGATCGCGGGGTTGATGTCGTAATTGATGAAATTGCTGTCGGGCGCCTCCGGTTTAATCCAGTCGTACCCCGCGTCGGCCACCGGCGAAAAGCTCATCGTCCCTTCGCCGTAATCCACGAAGGGGAACACGAAATCGCGCGCCTGTTCTCCGCCGAGCACGAGGGAAAAGCTTGTCCGAAGGGTATCGAACAGCTTTTTCCTGCACATCGCGTCGGTAAAGCGGTTTACGGGATGGACGGTCGACCAGCAGTCTTCGAGGCCTATGGCTTGTTCCACGTCGATAAAGCGGCAATTGAGCTTTTTCGTTTGCCTCTCCGCGGTCACCCGCGCCATGGCATAGCGCGCGTGCGACGTTGCGCATACTTCCCGCGCCTGGAGCGTCTGGTTGTTGGCAAGATACGCCAGCCAGCCGTTAAGGAACGTGCCGTCTTCCTGGACGATCGCGTCGGCGGCATAGCCGTCGGAAACATATCCCGGATTGCCCGGAGGATACGCGTCGCAATAGCAATCATAATCGCTGGTCAGAAACCCAAGCGTGTTAAGGGTGTCGACGACCCGGTCGGTCACGCCGCTCGAAAATATCGCTCTATCAATGCCATAGTCGATAAGGTCCCTGAAAAAACGCGCGTTCGAATACCACATGCCGGTCCCTTGTATCCAGAAATCCACCGCGCCCCGCAATCTGCCGATTGCGGGGGCCATGGCCTGTTTCTGCGGGAAGGTTTTGACAAAGCCTGTTTGCTGCGCATGGCCCCGGTACCATGAGCACATCGAAACATACCCGCCCGTATCGACAACCGTGTAATAGACCGTGCGGTTTTTCGCGAAAACATGCTTCGACGCCTCATGCACGAGGTGCGGCGAGCGCGCGGACGAGGAAGATGTTTCGGTAAATTCCAGCCGCGTAAACCATGGGTCGTCGGTGGTTATCATGTACCCTTTGGTCAAATCGGTGACGCCGGTGAAGCACAAATCGGTTTGCCAATCGGAAAAACTTGTCCAGTAGTATCGGTCCATGTACGATGGCGCATTGGCCGCAGGGCAGATGATGCCGGTTCCCTTGGGTATAAGCAGATAATCGCCCGTATTCGACGCGATCGCGCCCGGAAACGTGAAATCACCCGATAGTGCGGCCCCCGAATCCGCCCGAAGCCCGATTTTCAGGGCATTTCCCGTAAGCGAAACCGTTACGTCCATGGGAAAATTGTCCTGCAAATATCGGCAATGGAACACCAGCGAATCGGCAAATGAGTCTATTGAAGTCGTCTGGAACAGCGGGGCATCTTCGGTTATATACGATTTTCCAGAGGCTTTGCTTAAGAGCGTTACGCCGAATGAAACCGGGTTGATCGTTGCTTTTATTGAACTATTCTCAAGCGTAAAGGGATGTGAAAATCGTGACGGCACGCTGTCGATCAGGGAGAATGAAAAATCATCGGCATAGGCGTCGCATCCGCCAACTCCGATGATGCGGGGCTGGACCGAGATAGCGGCGGTGCCCGTTAGGAATTGGGATTTGTATTGACGATACGAATGATTCGACAAAGTGCATGAGGCCGTTGCGTACGACCAGTCGATGACGCTGTCTTTGCCGTCGCGAAGCACGACGTTTATCTGAACGTTGCCGCCTGAAGCCAGCGAATCGACGCGCACCCACGCGGAATATTCGTAGAGCTGCCCCGGTTTGACGCTAACGATTGTCTGCGGCTCAAGGCTCCAGTCTTGCAGTCCCCAATGATGGATATGGCAGGCCTTGCCGCCGGAATGTACGGGTGAAGTTATAATCTGCGCGGTCCCAACGCCTGCGTCGTGTGTCCACAACGCGCTCCATTGGGTAAAGTCGTTCTCGAAGCCGGGATTTACAATGAGGTTCTGGGCCCCGGCGGTAAAGACGCAGATAAAAACCGCCAGAAAAAGCATAGGTTTATTTTGGTTCATTTTCAAGCGTCCTTCTACTCACCCTTCCTTGCGGGCTATCCCGCAGGTTTCCCATCTCTTTATTCTTCGCCATCTTTACAGCCGCTTCTATCGCGGCAATAAGGCTTTTTTCCGACGCGATTCCTTTTCCTGCTATGTCAAAGGCCGTGCCGTGTCCCACCGAAGTGCGTATGATGGGCAGGCCCAAGGTGATATTGACCCCGCCTTCGAAGTTACGCGTTTTAAGGGCAACGAACCCGTGGTCGTGGAGCATGGAAACGACCCCGTCAAATTCGCCCTTGAACGCGCGCATGAAAACCGTATCGGGCGGAAACGGGCCCGACGCGTCGATGCCTTCCTTTTTCGCCTGAGCTACGGCAGGGGCGATGTGCAGGATTTCCTCGTCACCGAAAAGTCCGTTCTCACCCGCATGAGGGTTAAGCCCGGAAATCGCGATTTGGGGAGATCGTATTCCAAGGTTTCGCAAGGCGATATCAAGAAGCCGTGTATGCGTGAGCACGGCTTCTTTTGTGATCATGGTCAGCGCCTGCTTCAGGCTTACATGCGTTGTTACATGCACGACATGGACGTTTTCACTTGCAAACATCATGGAGAAATTTTTGGTCCCTGTTTTGTCGGCCAGGATTTCCGTGTGTCCGGGATAATTGATACCTGCCATTTTCAGGGCCTCTTTACTTATCGGGTTGGTGACAATCGCGTCGATGTCTCCTTTAAGCGCAAGCTCTATGCCCCTGATAACGTAGTTGTATGAGGCCCTTCCGCAATTCGCCTGGACCTTTCCAACGGAAAAATCCTTGATGGAAACCTGTTTCAGATCCAGAACATTCACGCGGCCGGCCTTGATCTCGCCCACACGTGAGATTGCGTTTAATTCAGGGAATATTGACAGAAACCGCTTTGCTTGTTCAAGCACCTCGGCATCACCGATGATAAAAATGGAGCATTGCGGCAGGTCTTTGGAAAGAATTGCCTTGAGGGCTATTTCCGGGCCGATTCCGGCGGGATCGCCCATGGTTATTGCGCATAGGGGCTTCATGATTGTTCTCGTCCTTTATTTTCCTCTAAACCTTTTTCAAGAATATTCCGATAGATTAAATATGAACGACCTCAAGAAAAATATGATCCGCAAAGCCATGAAGCGCTATAAGAATATCGCGCCATGCGCCAAACGCCATTCTTTAGAGGATTGCTTCACCGTGGAAGAGGACAAGATTTACTTCTGGTTCAATACCGAAGACAAGAGCACCCACGTTCTCGCCGCCGAAATGTAAGATTCTAAAACGCTCTTAAAAACCATGATTTTATCATTTTTATTCCGGACACGCACGCCAAAGTCTTTCGAATTCCTTTCTCCAATCTTGGGATTCCAACGTGCGCGCAACCCGCCCGAAGTGACGCCCCGATGTTTATGGCACGAAAATGCTACGCCCTATCAATCCATGAAAATAGTATTACTGAATTTGGCATTTTTGGCTTGCGCTGTATGCTGTTTGTAAACCACCTACCATAGTGTAATGTCTTTCGGCGGCGGATATTAGGGCTGGACGGGTTCGTTCTCTCGGCGGCGGCTCTTCGGTTTTATTGTCTATTCAGCCCGATCTTTTCTCTTGGCGGCGGGTTCTTAATTCTTTAAGTATTCCAGGAATGCAATAGCCTTCTCTTTTTCAGAAAAAGAAGCATTAATGGTGTCGCCATTAGAATATCTTACAATGATTTCAAATTTCTTAAAGTCTTGCGGGGTAGCGGTAGGAGAAAAGTTGGATAGGTAAGCAATTGCAATATCAATATCTTGAAATTCTGTGTTTGAGCCATATAACCTACATTCCGCAGGTTGAGCCAGTCTAATTTATGAATTATCTCCTATGAAAATATAATGTCGCCAAGGGATTTTGATCACATAAAAATGTTTTGAGGCACCTCCATAAGGTCCAGTATTTGT
>Ga0182017_10000248_pt1 | contig 42487 bp, 34 predicted proteins | sample 712E3DmetaG_FD_120492 | JGI IMG/M metagenome (GOLD analysis project Ga0182017, IMG submission 120492) | Permafrost microbial communities from Stordalen Mire, Sweden - 712E3D metaG | ecosystem: Environmental > Terrestrial > Soil > Wetlands > Permafrost | place: Sweden: Stordalen | collected... | reverse complement strand
TCGAAGGGCATGCCCGCGGCTTCCAGCACGCGCCGGATGGCGGCCTCAGCCCGGTCCCAAGTCGCCTTTTCGCCCATGAAATTCTCCGGCCGAGTGGCCAAGAAGGCTTTCACGTCGGCAAAACCAAAGACCCTGAGAATATCCAGGCCGAAGCGCACACAGCCCGCCAGTTCCTCTTCGATCTGGTCTTCGCGCAGGAACAGGTGGGCGTCGTCTTGGGTAAAACCACGCACGCGCAGCAGGCCGTGCAGCACGCCCGAGCGCTCGTAGCGGTACACGCTGCCCAACTCGGCATAGCGGACGGGCAGCTCGCGGTGCGAGCGAAGCTGCGACCGATAGATGGCGATGTGGAAGGGGCAGTTCATCGGCCGGACCAGATAGCGCTGGCCGTCCAGTTCCATGCCACCGAACAGGTTCTCTTTGTAGTGCTCCATGTGGCCAGACTTCACCAGCAACTGCTCGCGCGCCACATGCGGGGTGAACACGGCCTGGTAGCCACGGCGCACCAGCTCGCGGCGAATCATGTCCTCGAGCACAGTGCGCACGATGGCGCCCTTGGGGTGCCAGAGCACGAAGCCCGGTCCCACTAGCTCGTCGACGGAGAACAAGTCGAGCTGCTTGCCCAGCACGCGGTGGTCGCGGCGTTTGGCTTCCTCCAGGCGAGCCAGGTGGGCTTTCAGATCGTCCCTTGAAGCGAAGGCAGTGCCGTACACGCGTTGAAGCTGGGGGTTGCGCTCGTCGCCACGCCAGTAGGCGCCCGCAAACGACAACACCTTGAAGGCCTTGATCTGCCCGGTGCGTTCGATGTGCGGCCCGGCGCACAGGTCGACGAAGTCGCCGTGCTGGTAGAGCGAGATCTCTTCGCCCTCAGGGATCGATTGAATGATCTCGACCTTGTAGGTCTCACCCTGATCGGCGAACAGGCGCAGGGCCTCTGCGCGCGAAACCACCTTGCGCACGAAGGGCAAGTCCTGCGCGATGATCTTGGCCATCTCAGCCTCGATCTTCTCGATGTCCTCGGGCGCGAACGGCTCGGTGTCGAAGTCGTAGTAGAAGCCGTTCTCGATGGCCGGGCCGATGGTCACCCTGGCCTTGGGTCGCAGGCGCCGGACCGCATCGGCCATCACATGCGAGGCCGAATGGCGCAGACGGGACAGCGGATCATCAGGCACATCCCCCTTGTCGCGGGGGCGGATTACCGGGCGTTCACTCACGGTCTATGGTCTCCGAACGCAAACATCCAGGAAAGCAGCGCGGCCAGGCTGGCGGGCGCCGGTCCGCGCGGACTGCGTGGGCAAGGGTCAAGGGTTGCAACGGCGGAAGAATAGCACCGTCGAACCCCGGCGCTGAAGCCTCAAGACAGATGGTAGGCACGGGCGGGATTGAACCGCCGACCCCTACCGTGTCAAGGTAGTGCTCTCCCACTGAGCTACGTGCCTGTAAGTCCGTTTGGTTCAGGCCGGCTACGTTAGCGACGGCGACGGGAGAGTCAAGAGGAGAGTTAGACCACGCGGGCCAAGGCCACGACTTGAACCTCGGCTGCCCCGGCCTTGAGCAGGACGCGCGTGCACTCGGCCAGCGTGGCGCCCGTTGTCATGACATCGTCCACAAGCAAGATCCGCCGACCCTTGGTCCATTCTGGCCGCTTCACGGAAAATGCCCCAGCAACGATCCGCCGCCGGGACGCTGGCGATTCCCAGCCCAGCGCCGGCGTATCGCGAATCCGGCGCAAGCCGTCGGGAACCAAGAGAGGCCGCGTCGCCGTCCGGCGGGAGAGTCTTTCGGCCACACGCAGAAGTTCCAGGGCTTGGTTGAATCCTCGCTGGCGCAAACGGCGGGGGTGCAGTGGAACCGGGCACAGCGTGTTCACGCCGCTGTCGAGCGCTGCCCCGACGGCGGGAGCGAGCAAGGCGCCCAGGGGTCGCGCCAGGTGGCGACGCCTTCCATGTTTTAGGTGAAGAACCGCTTCGGTCGTGGCGCCCCCATAGGCCAGAACGGGCCAGACGCGCGAGAAGGGCAGCGGCTTGGCCCGGCAGCCATGACAGCGACCGCTCCCGCTGCGGCCATCATCTGTTTCGGACGTTGGCAAACCGCAGCCGTGACAGACCTGTTCCAATTCGGATACCAACAGCGCACAGTTCTCGCAGAATGCCGTGGATTCGGGCACGAATGCGTTGCAGGCAGCGCAACGGGCGGGCCAGAGAAGCCGAGCGACGAGCTGAAGCAGCATGCAGGCTTATCGGCTACTGGGGGCTCTGAGTTGCGTCTGGCGATAGTCATGGCTTGTCGCAAAATTCGGGGCCGACGCAGATCGGCCAGCGTGTAGCGAGCAGCGGAAAGCGGCCTGCGTGGGCGGCTGGCGGCCCGCGGCCCGCGACACGCGGAGCGCGCACGCCCTCGCTCCACGCTTTCCGCCTGGCGCGCACCCCTCACGAACTCGCTCACGCCCTCGCCCTCGCGGCCCGCGGGCCGCCATTCGCGGGCCGGCCCTGCGGGCGGCCCGCAATTACCCCACAAGCTCTAGCTACGCCGGCTTCTCGTACAGCGCGTCGACGATATGTCCATATCGGCTCTTCACCACCTCGCGCTTGACCTTGAGGCTGGGGGTCAGCTCACCCGCTGCCTCCGAAAAATCGGCAGACAGTATGGCGAAGCTCTTGATGGTCTCGTAGGAAGCCAGGTTTCGATTGGTCGCGGCCACAGCGTCTTCGACGGCCGCGCGCAGTTCGGGCTGCAGGGCGGCACGGGCCAAACTGCCGCCACCAAACTGGCGTGCGGCGAATTCCGAGGGGGTGATGATGGCCACGCAGTGCGGCCGGCTGTCGCCGAACACCACCACCTGGCTCACGAGCGGACAGCGCGTCTTGAGCGCAGTTTCGATCGGCTGTGGAGCCACGTTTTTCCCGCCGGCGGTCACGATGATGTCCTTCTTGCGATCCACGATGCTGAGAAACCCATCATCGACACGGCCGATGTCGCCCGTATGGAACCAACCCTCGGCGTCGATAGCCTCTGCGGTTGCGGTCGGGTTGTTGTGGTACCGGGTGAATACCGACGAGCCGCGCACGAGGATCTCGTCGTCGTCAGCGATGCGATACTGAATGACGTCGATGGCAGGACCCACGGTACCGAATCGGTAGCGGTTCCAGCGGTTGACGAACGCGGCGGCCGTAGTCTCGGTCAGGCCGTAACCCTCCAAAATGAGAACACCGACGCCATGGAAAAACTCCGCGATCTCGGCAGACAGCGGCGCGCCACCCGAGATCAGAAAACGGCAGCGGTCGAGGCCCAGACGGGCTCGCAGCTTGGAAAGGACCAGCCAGTCGGCCAACGCGTGCTCAATGCGCAAGCCGACCGAAGGCGGCTGGCCCCGGCGCGAGCCGCCTGCCCGTCGTGCGCCGACCCTGAACGCCCAGCCGACCAGCGCGTGCTTGGGCCACCTCCCCTGCCCGGCGGCCGTCGCAATCGCCGCGTGCAGCTTCTCGAAGACGCGAGGCACTCCGCCCAGGAACGTGGGCCGCACGTCGACGAGGTCGAACTTGATCCGTGACTGTCCGGCGGAAAAGGCGATCGACGAGCCCGCTAGAATGGGCGCCCATTCCAACTCGCGGCCTAGCACATGGGCCAGCGGCAAGAAGAGATACTGCAGGTCCGTGTTGCGTAGGTCGAAAGCACGGATGGCGCTGGCAAAAGACTCGACCATATTGCGATGAGTCAACACCACCCCCTTTGGCTGCCCTGTGGTACCCGACGTGTACACGATGGTGAACACATCGTCGGGCCCAACTTCGGCCGCGCGTCGATCCAACTCCGCCGCATGACCAGCCAGCCACCCCTGACCCGCCTCGCGCAAGGCCGCCAGGGACAGCGGCCTCGCGCCACCGGCCCTCTCCACCGCAGCCAGCACCCCATCCAACCGAGGGGCACTTGGGCCATCAACACCGGCTTTCTCAGAATTGGACTGACCGTCCAGATAGACCAGACGTAGCTCCGGTATCTGGGCCAGCAGCGGCACCAACTTCTCCAACTGCGTGGCGTCCTCGGCGATCACGGTTCGCGCGCCGCTGTCTTTGACGATGAAGGCACATTGCTCAGGGGTGCTCGATGGGTAGACGGGCACCGACACTGCGCCCGCCAGGACCAGCCCAACATCGCAGAGCACCCATTCCAGCCGCGTCTGAGCCAGGATGCAGACGCACGCGCCTACACCGACTCCCAATCCTTCCAGCCCGCCGGCAATCTCGCGCGCCGCCATGTCCGCCTGCTGCCAAGTGACGCTTCGCCAGTCCTCCCCTTGCCGAACCCGAAAGGCGACGCTGTCCCCGGCTTGCGCCGCGCGGCTGCGCCAGATGTCGCCAGCAGTCCGCGCGGAGAAAGCGGAATTGGCGTCGCGCATTTTCGATTCGCGGGCGTCCATGAATCGGCAGATAGTCATCTTGGCCCGTCTCGGCGTCAATCCCTGTCGCGTGGGGAGCCCGCCGGCTTTGCTGGCGGCGCACCATCGCGGGAGGGTTTGGGAACCCTCCCAGGGTTCCCATGTCAATCGCGTGGGGAGCCCGCCGGCTCCCCCTTCGGGGACTTCGGGACGGACAGCCCACCCTGCCCACCCCGCGCGCTTCGCGCGCGCCCTCGTTGCCGGCGGCGAACCATCGCGGAAAGAGATGGGAACCCTCCGAGGGTTCCAATATAGTAGAAACGCGGCGCGCTGAGATGTTGTGTGCGAGGCCTTCGTCTCGTAGTATCCAGCCTCTAGCCTAGTCCTACTGGCCTTGTTGTCGTGTGGTGACTATGGTTCCCAACCCCCTGCCATCGCGATATCGAATCATCGAAGAAGTCGGCCAGGGCGGCATGGCGGTGGTCTATCGCGCCCAGGACGAGACCCTGCGGCGCGAGGTTGCGGTCAAGGTTCTACACCCGCACTTGCTCGCCGAGGCCGAATCAAGGGCGCGCCTGCAGCGCGAGGCGCGGGCGGTTGCCAAGCTGAACCACGACGGCATTTTGCAGATCTTCGACTACTCGGGAGATGACGCGCAGTCATCTTTCATCGTCACGGAGTTCATCGATGGCCAGACCTTGAAGCAGTTCCTGGCCAACCGGAATCTGCCCGTACCTGAGTTGGCAGCGCTCATCGTGCTGGAAGTCGGCAGCGCCTTGGCTCACGCGCACTCGCTCGGCATTATCCACCGCGACATCAAGCCCGAGAACGTGATGGTCCGCAAAGACGGGGCCATCAAGCTAATGGACTTTGGCGTCGCGCAAGTCGTGGACCTGGAACGGATGACCGTGACCGGGCAGATTCTGGGCTCGCCGGCCTACATGGCGCCCGAAGTGCTCGATGGCAAGACCCTCGACTTCCGCAGCGACATCTTCTCGTTGGGGGTCATGTTGTACCAAATGGCCACCGGCGTCTTGCCCTTCGCCGGCAAGAATCCGCACGAGGTGCTAAAGCGCATTGCCGAGGGCCGCTACGCTGACCCGCGTACGGTGAGCCCGCGGGTGTCAGACCATCTGGCCAAGGTGATCGCCCGGTCGCTGGCGCGAAATCCTAGCGACCGCTATCCGCGTGTGACCCTCATGCTCGATGACCTGCGCATCTACTCAATCGACGCGGGTCTCGAAAATGTCCGCGAGGAATTGCGCCAATACCTCACAGCCCCAGAAGCATACGAAAGGCAGTTGGACCACCGTCTCGCGACGGCTCTGGTCGCGTCAGGCCAACGTGAGCAGACGGCTGGCCGCAGCGCACGCTCCTTGGAGCTGTGGAACCGGGCCTTGGCCCTGGAACCGGAGAACCCCACAGTTCTGGCCGAGCTGAGACGACTGGAGCGACGCGAACGCCTCCGGCGGTGGGTAACCGTGGCCGTGGTGTTGGCGGGGTTGGCGGGGATCGGGTTCGGCACCTCTGCAATCTGGCGTCGGGCCATGCGGGCCAGTCAGGGCGGAAATGGCGAGCGGATGGTCGTCAGCCTGCAACCGCCGGGGGCGACCAGCCCGACCACCGCCGCAGGACCCAAGGCGCCCGTGCCTCATCCCAAATTGGCGGCCCGCCCCCAGAATGCTCCGGTTCCATCGAGCCACGCGCAGCGGGAGGCGCGAAAAGTCGCAGCATCTGCGGAGCGGGCTGACCCGCGCGAGGAGCCCGCAGGTGAGACGCCCCCCGGCGCCGCTGCGGCCAGCCCTCCGCCAGTCGAGCTGACCCTGGGACCTCATCCCCCAAAGGTCGAAGTCTGGATGGACGGCCAGAAGCGTTTCGACTTCGGGCCCCGCCAAGACCGCATCATGATTCCGTGGGACGGGCCTCACACTCTGGAATTCCGCAACGACTCCTGCTGCAATCGTAAGGAGGTCACGGTCGGGCCGCAGGTCTACCGGCCGCCTGGCGATCATCTCTACGTCAATCTCGACCCCAAACCCGCTCGTCTGTCGGTGATCTTGCAGCCGGCGCGGGCCGAGGCCAACATTCTGCTGCGCGAGGTGGGCGATAGCCGGCCGAATCCCTGGCGTACGACGATCCGTGCGGGCGAAAGAGTTCCGGTTCCGTTTGACGTCGGGGATGAGATGCGGAAGAGTTTGGAAATCGTGGTCTTTCTTGGAGACAAGACCCTCACCGAGCGGGTCAACATCACCGCGGGAGAATCGCGGCAAGTAACCGTGCGGTTGGACCAGTAACGTGTGCGCGGGAATCGTCGTTCTCCTGCTTTTCCAGGCCGCGCCCCAAGCTGTTCCATCGCCGGCAGCCGACGAGCTTCGGCGTGGCAAGACCTCCTTTGACCGTGGTGAGTACGGCCGGGCCATCGAGATCCTGCGGCCCCTGCTCTACCCCGAGATCCGCCTGGAGTCGGAGGGCCAGATCGTTCAAGCCCATCGCATGCTCGGAGTTGCCGAGCTTTTTCAGGGCCACAGCGACGCTGCGGCTCAGGAGTTCCGCAGGCTCTTGCAGTTGCGGCCCGACTACCGCTTCGATCCCTTGCTCGATCCGCCCCAGGTGGTGGACCTCTTCAATGGGGTTCTGCGCGCCCACGAGGCCGAGGTCGCGACCCTAGAGGCAAGACAGAGGGAGGCGACTCTCGCGCGTCAGCGCGACCGCGAAGAGTGCGAGAAGCTGCGAGCAGGGCCGACGGTCATCGAGAAGCGCTTCGGCCGCAACTCGTTGGCGGTGAACTTCGTCCCCTTCGGAGCTGGACAGTTCCAGAATGGCCACCGGGGCAAGGGCTGGGCCTTCCTGGCCGTGCAGGCCACGCTGGCTGCGGTTTCGGTGGCGGCTTTCTCGGCCAACTTCACGCTGTACGGATCGAACCCCACACGAAGATGTCGGGTTGACCTCGGGGCCACGCCCTGCCCGCCCCAGGACATTGACCACACCGACGAAAACCGATCGCGCTGGCTACTGCGTACGCAGGTGGCGAGCGGCGCGGCATTCTTTGTCGCAGTCGCTTGGGGCATCGCCGACGCCCTGTACTACTTCCGGCCCGAAACCCCACTGGCACTGGCTTCTGCCGGCCAGCGGACAATCCCGTCAAGCGTGCCGCACCTGTTGCCTGTCTTGGTGGGCGACGCGCTTGGCCCCGGTCTGTACTTCCGTTTCTGACCAGAAACGGAGAAACTGCAACCTATGGCGACCCTGCGCATCCACATGCCCGGAGCAGGCGTGAAGGTGTACCACATCTACAAGAAGCTCACTTCGCTCGGGAAGGGTGAAGGGGTCGACATCCTTCTGCCCGATCCCCTGCTGGCTGATACCCATGCGCACATCCACTTCGATGGGCGCGATTTCAACATCTCGCTCACGGACAAGGACGCGGACCTGCACGTCAATGGGCGGCGGCGCAGCAAGCACCGCTTAGCCCAGGAGGATCGCATCCGGGTAGGCAGCGTGGAGCTAGAGTTTTCGCTCTACGACGAGCCGGTCACCGACGACGTCGCCGCCAAGACCATGGCCGAGCTGAACTCGTACAAGCGCCTGTTGGAGTTCTCGCAGAGACTGATGGCGAGCTACGAGATTTCGACCCTGTTCGACCAGTTGCTCGACGTGGTAATCCAGGTCACCAACGCTGACAAGGGCTTCATTGTGCTGGTCGAGTCAGGGGAGCCGGTGGTCAAAGTGGCGCGCAACCTGCGCCATGAAACCATCTCGGACGCTGTCAGCCATCTGTCAGACGCGATCCTGGCCCGGGTGATGGCCACTAAGAAGCCGCTCATCATCTCGGACGCGCTCAACGACGCCGACTTTAAGGATTCGCTCTCGGTGATGAACCTGCGCCTGACATCGGTGATGTGCGTACCGTTGCTCGAGCGCGGCAACTTGATCGGGATGATCTATGTGGGCAACGACAACGTGGCCCAACTTTTTGACGAGGCAGCGCTCGAGATCTTGACCATCTTCGCGGCGCAGGCCTCGCTGCTGATCCGCAACGCGCTTCTGGTCAATGATCTGCAACTCGACAAGCGGTCATTGCAGGAACGCATCGAACGCATGCGCTTCGGCGAAATCCTGGGCTCCTCGCCCGCCATGCAAGAAGTCTTTCGCAAGGTTGAACGGGTGGCGGGGACGGACATCACGGTGCTGGTCACGGGCGAAACCGGCACCGGCAAGGAGCTCATCGCGCGAGAGATCCACAACCGCTCGCCCCGTGCCAAGGGTCCCTTTGTCAGCATCAACTGCGGTGCGATTCCCGAGAACTTGCTGGAATCTGAGTTGTTCGGCCACGTGCGCGGCGCGTTCACCGGCGCCGTGGCCAGCAAGCCCGGCCGCTTCCAGGTGGCCAACAAGGGCACGTTGCTTCTCGACGAAATTGGCGAGATGCCAGTGGCCCTGCAGGTGAAGATCCTGCGCGCTTTGCAGGACCGCACGGTGACTCGCGTGGGCGACACCGCGAGCGAGCCGGTGGACATCCGGGTCATCGCCGCCACCAACCGCGACCTCGAGGCCGACACCAAGGCCGGCCATTTCCGCGAGGACCTCTACTACCGGCTCAACGTCGTGCACCTGCTGCTGCCGCCTCTGCGCGATCGCGGGGATGACGTGGTGGTGCTGGCGCGCTACCTTCTGTCGCGCTACGCGCAGGAGCTAGCCAGCAAGGTGCGCGGCTTCACCCCCAACGCGATCTCCGCCATCAAGCGCTACCACTGGCCGGGAAATATCCGTGAGTTGGAAAACCGCATCAAGAAGGCGCTGGTGCTGGCTGACAAAGCCCTTATAGGCGCTGAGGACCTCGGCATCAACTCCGACGAGCTGCCTGCCGTTCTCACCCTGGCTGCTGCGCGCGATCGCTGGCAGCGGCAGTACATCAACGAAGTGCTCAGCCTCAACGGCGGCAACCGCACCCGCACCGCGCGCGACCTGGGTGTGGATCCGCGCACCATCTTCCGACACCTCGAGCGCGAGGAATCGGGCGCTGGGCCCGACGACATCTTGCCTCCCGGCGACGACACGTGACGGCCCGCGTGAACTACTCGACCCGATTCTTGCGCCGAGCGTGGCTGGCCGCCCTGCCGCTTTGGGTCTGCGCCTGCGTCGTCCCGATGGCACCGCAGTTCGAGGATCCGCCAGGGAACCTTCCACCGTATCTCGTCAGCAGCGTCCCGGTCGCAGGCGCGGAGCTACGGGCCTCTACCGACCCCACCGACACCATTGAGGCCACCCTCGGCGACCCTAACCTAGACGATATCCTCTGGGTCCGTTGGCTCATCGACTACCCGCCATACGACGCGCTTCTCTCGCACGTAGCGCAGCAGGTCATCCTGCCAACCACCGGGGCCGTCGAGCGGGAAACCATTCACTTTGCGGCGAGCTGCTCGAACATCCATGGCGCCTCGGGGCTGCCCTCGCATCGTGTGACGCTGTCCGTGGCAGACCGACCCTTTCTGCCCGCGCAGGAGGCGCCCCCTGACCTGCTTCTGGACTCGGTGCCTGTCCAGGGCTTCGTCGTGCGCGCAACTTGGTTTGCGGACTGCCCGTAGATGCGATGAAGTTTGACAAGCGGCCTTCGGCCTCGTAACTTGTGATCAGTCGCTGGCGCTCCGGCGACGCGCGCTCCTCGCTGGGAGCCCCCTTACGACGGGCAGGGGTCGATTTCTCGTCGCCCCTAAGAACCGTGTCTTTACCCACAAAACAACCAGCCCAAGAATTCCGGCAATACCGCAGACTGGTTTCCTGGACGACCCTTTCGATCATCGCGCTTGGCAGCCTGTACCTCTTGCTGTCGGTGAGCGTGAGTCTTTACCGTCGGCGCCACGCCCTTCCAGCCGGTGACGAGATCAGCGCCCGGGTTTCGAAGGCGGAGATGGCCAGTTGCTTCGGTGAGCTGCGTGACGTGTCGGTCGCGCTGCGCAAGTACCTGGACCGCTCCCATCACCTTCTCGCCAACGACGACGCCGATGAACTGCAGCGCTGGGCCGACGAGGGTACGATCTGGCGGGCGCAATGGGCGGGGCTCGGGCGGCGCTGCCGGTTCGTGGCCGGCACACGACCCACCCAGGTGCGCCGGGAGATGGACGCCATGGCCGCCGCGCATGAGGAGCTGGGGAATATCCAGACGACTTACACAGAAGCGCTGAAGCGCTTTGCCAAGGACCTTGTCCCGCGGCTGGGCCGCCTGGACAGGCGCCTTGCGAAACTCGGCGAAGCCATCGGTACGACCAGCTCGCCATCAGGAGAAAACGAATGACCGATCAAGCAGAAGCCAGAGACAATGCCGACGTCCCGTCCTCCCCCCCCCCTGGGGCCGGTGACGCCCCCTTCGAGAACAAGACTCCCTTTGCCGACCTGGGCCTTCGACCCGAGGTCCTACAGGCCTTGGCGGACATGGGATTTGTCGAACCGATGGAGGTTCAGACCGTGACCCTTCCGCTCGTGCGTGCGGGCCGCGACATCATGGTCCAGTCACGCACGGGTTCGGGCAAGACAGCGGCCTTCGGAATTCCATTCGCCGACTGGATGGTCGACGCCAACCAGAAGTCGGTGCAGGCCATCGTGCTTCTGCCCACGCGCGAGCTGGCGCTGCAGGTGGCGGCCGAGATCGCCCGCATCAGCGCCCAATCTGGGTTGTCGATAGTCCCGGTGTATGGCGGGGCGCCCATGGGGCGCCAAAACGAACAGCTCCGCGCCGGCGGGCAGATCGTATGCGGAACGCCGGGACGGGTGCTCGACCACTTGCGAAGAGGGACTCTGCACCTGGACCAGGTCAAGTGCGCCGTGCTCGACGAATGCGACGAGATGCTCTCCATGGGCTTTCAGGAAGACATCGAAGCTATCCTGGAACGGACGCCCCCCCAGCGCCAGACGTTGCTCTTTTCGGCCACCCTGCCCGAGGGTATCCAACGCCTCGCGCGCCGCTATATGCGCCAGCCGGAGGTGGTGACCCTGTCGGCCGACTTCGTGGGCGTGCACGAGATTCGCCACACCTACTACTCCATTCCCGGCGGGCAGCGCGAAGCCGAACTGGTGCGGGTGCTCGCCTTCGAAAATCCCGAACGCGCGCTGATCTTCTGCAACACCCGTGAAGAAACCGGCCGGGTGGCCGAACACCTGCGCCGGCAGGGACTAGACGCCGAGGCGATCTCGTCGGACCTGTCGCAGTCCGAGCGCGAGAACGTCATGACTCGGATGCGGGCCGGCAGCATCCGTTTCTTGGTAGCCACCGACGTGGCGGCGCGCGGAATCGATATAGAAAACTTGCCTTGCGTGATCAACTACACCTTCCCGGAATCGCCTGAGGCCTATATCCACCGGACCGGCCGAACCGGTCGGGCTGGCCGCTCGGGTCACGCCGTGTCGCTCATCGGCCCTACGGAAGTTGGGTCCTTCTACTACCTCAAGTTGCTCTACAAGATCCGGCCCGATGAGCGGGCACTGCCCTCAGAAGCAGAACTGCGCTCCAAACGCGAGGGGGAGAGCGTGTTGCGGCTGCGCAGCCTTCTTCCCGGCGATGTGAGTCCTGAATGGCGAGCGCTGGCCCGGCGGATCATGGGAGCGAGCGACGGTGAACGCCTGATCGGATGCATGCTGCGTGAGACCCTGACTGGGAGACAGGCTCACGTCGAGTCGGCGGCGCCGCCTCGGCAGGATGACGGTGGCCCACACGCCGAGACCGCGCCAGCCGAAAAGGTCGACGATCCACCAGCCCGGCCCTCCCGCGAACACACAGACGAACGCCACAGCCGTGGCGGCTATCGCGATCGCGAACGATCTGGCCCGGGTCGGGTCCGGCCCCCACGTGATCGCGAGCGCCCCTCGTCTGATCGCCCACGATCCGGGAGTGAGCGTCGCGAGCGGGTCGAGCGAAGCCCAAAACCCGAGAGAGCAGCCCGCCCTTCGCAGGCAACGCCTGCCTCCGCAGCCCCGCCAAACGACGGCCGCGAATTCTGGGAGGTGTGGAGCGAGGAGGTCGGACGTACGCCCACCGCCATCCCTGCCCTTCCGTCGGAGCCGATCGAGGCGCCCGATCGGCAACCTGCGGCGCCCATCTCCCAACCTCCAACGCCCGGCTACCAGGCGCCCGCCGCTGGTCAAATCCGGCTATATCTCAACCTGGGTCGCAAAGATGGTGTCTCGACCGACGAGATCGCGGAACTACTGGCCAGTACAGGCGTGTCCGTGCCCGCGGCAGCCATCGACACGATGAGCACGCACAGCTACATCAACGTCGATTCTGCCGATGGTGAAAGGCTTTGCGCGGGGTTGGTCGGGCGCGAACGCAATGGCCGGGCGATTGTGTGCGAGCCAGCGAGACCGCCGAGGCGGCGGTAGCGGGAAGGCGCCTTTCACATTCCGGGGAACGGCTTCAGATCCGACGGCGGCGGCCGGAGTGGGGTTAGCTTGGGCGGCGCGGAAACGGGAGACGCCTGAGCCGGAGGAGGAGCGAGGACCGCGTCTGCTCTTGCCGCCGACGCCGATGGGTGTACGTGGCCAGGCTTGTGGCGCACCGACGGGCGTCCGGGCTTGGCGGACGCCGTGACCTCGGGGCCGAGAGCCGGCGGCGCGGTTGTCGCTGCAGCAGAAGGTCCAGCGGATGCTGCCATCGACGGAGCGCTCGGCGCAGCGACCTGTGGTGCTGCTGGCGCGGCGGGGATCGGGGCTGCCACAGGCGCCGGAGGCTGCGCAGGCGCTGGCGGCGACGTCACTTCCTCCTCGACCGCAGCCGGGGCCGGCGGCCCTGGAGCACTGCCGCGGGACAGAGCAAACCAGAGGGCTCCTGCCACGCCTAGGGCCACGCCCACGGCGGCCAGGATCAGCTTCTGGTTGGGCAAAGCACGGGCTGGCCGGTCCCCGAACTCGGAAGCCGCGGCTTCCTCCCAGCCGCGCGGCACCAGCTCGGCATCGGACGCACGCTCCGCAGGCTTGCCCAGGGCCGCCTTCGCGTGGGCGCCCCCCATTTCGCGCGTGAAGCCCGCGGCAGGGCGCTGGCCCGATATCGTGTCGAGTCCGCGGCAAGTCGAAACCGCCTCCAGAAACTCCGCCATGTTCTGGTAGCGCTTGTCGCGGTCTTTCTCCAGCGCTTTACCGACCAGGGCGTCCATCTCGGGTGTGATGGCCAGGTCGGGCCGGCGCACGCTGGGTGGCACCGGGTCCTCCATGAGGTGCTTGGTCAGCATCGCCATGAAGTTCTCGGCGATGAAGGGGGTTTGACCGGTCATCAGGTGGTAGGCGATGCAGCCCACGGCGTAGATGTCCACGCGGTGGTCGGCTTCCTTGCCCTCGGCCTGTTCGGGCGCCATGTACTCGGGGGTGCCAAAGATCATCCCGGTGCGGGTCAGACGCGGGCCATTCGGGTCCAGGCCCATGATCTTGGCGATGCCGAAGTCGAGAATCTTGACGAACTCGGGCCGGCCCTCGCGCTGGATAAGGAAGATATTCTCGGGCTTCATGTCCCGGTGGACTATGCCCTTGTCATGCGCCGCCCGCAGGGCCCGGCAGATCTGCGCCACGATGTCACGTGCGCGCGACCAGGCCAAGGCGCCTTCGGCCCGTACCAGCTGGCCCAAGTCCCTGCCCTCCAGATACTCCATGGCGATGTAGACGTAGCCCTCGGCGGACTGACCGAAATCGGAGATGTCAATGACGTTTTCGTGGCCGATGCGCGAGGCGCTGCGTGCCTCCTGCAAAAAGCGCGCGACCAGGTCCTGCCTGCGCGCCAACTCGGGAGCGAGTACTTTGAGCACCAGCTTCTTCTCGATCACCACGTGCTCGGCCAAGTAGACCGACCCCATCCCGCCCTCGCCCAGTTTGCGAATCACCCGATAGCGATCCGCGACAAGCTGCGAAATAAGCGGGTCTGTGCCCAGAGGGGGACTCTCGCCGACGGTCATCCTTGTCACTGCACTTTACCACGGACCCCGGTACAATGGGTTTTCGGCTCGTATGGCCAGCATTATTGCCTACACAGAAATTCGCCACGCGGCGATTACGGCGGCGTCCCGCTTCGCCCTAGCAGAGGCGCGACGAGTTGCCGACGATCTCGGCGCGACGGTGTACGCCCTTCTGGCACTTGGGCCTACCACGCCCGATGAACTCACTGCCCTGGCCGGTGAAATAGGAACCGCGGGCGCGGATCGCATCTTGTGCTGCGCCGATGAGGCCCTGCAGGGTCAGTCGCTGGATGCGACCCACGGACCCTTGCTTGCTGCCGTGGCTGAGCGCCTGAAACCGATCCTCGTGCTGTTCCCGGAGGGAGAGACCAGCACCGAGTTGGCTCGTCCACTGGCCGATCGTATGGGCGCGGCCTTTCTGCCCTGCTCGGCACTTGAGATTCAGGCGGCCAACGACTTGGAGCCAGCCCAGGTCTTCGTACGCTGTTTGCACGACGACCACGGCGAAGAAGGCGTCGTGCGCCTGAGCGAGATCGGGCGACCAGTAGTCGTCACGTTGAGGGCGGGCACTGCCTCACCCGCTCTTGGTGAGCCGGCCTCCGAGATGGAGATGCTGAGCTACCCGGCGCCGCCGCTCAAGAATTCGTAGCTGGTTGAGTGACCGGGTGGATGGCGGCGGGACCGAAGCCGGAACCGGGCCGAAACCGGATCCGACGGCCGGTCCCGGATTCGCAACCGGTCCCGGTCCCGGAACCAGCAACTCGAAACAGCCACGGGTTTCCAGGAGGCGGTGCTAGCCCGCCGCCACCTCGGGAATAAGGCGCTCCAGTATCTCTTTTTGATTGAGCGTCGGATCGTCAAGCACACGTTCGAGCAGACGGTTGAGAACCCGCCCCACCGCGGGCCCGGGGCCCACGCCCATCACGCGCATGACGTCCGCGCCGTCCACGGCCAGATCCTTGACCCGCAAGGCAGCATCCTCGGCCGCCACGCGTGCGATGCGGGCGCGCAGCTCGCGCGTTTCGCTCTCGGGGTCTTCGCCCCGCCCACGGCTGACGATGTCGGCCTCACGCAGAGAGAACAGCAGGGGAATGCGCGTCGCCTGCACGCGGTTGACGAATCGACGAACCGTGCCGTCGGTCCAGTCAGGCGTGTAATAGAACATGTGGTGTGCCACCAGCGCGACCAACAACTCGGTTTCCGTACGCGACAGGCGCAAGCGGCTGGCGATAGCTTCCGCCATCTCTGCGCCCACGGACTCATGCTTGAAGAAGCCAAATTCACCCGGCGCACTTGGCTGCGCCGTCTGCGTGCGCGGCTTGCCCACGTCGTGCAACAGGGCTGCCAGACGCAGGATGGGTTCGGCCGGCACGGCATCCAGGGTGGCAAGGCTGTGTTGGTAGACGTCGTGCTGGTGAAAGCGATTCTGCCTGCACCCGAGCTCGGCCAGCAACTCGGGCAAAACCTCAGCCAGCAGACCGGTCTGCCGCATCAGCTCGACGCCGCGCGAGGGGTGAGGTGCAAGCAACAGCTTGAGAAGCTCATCGCGCACGCGTTCGGCCGAAACCTTGCGAAAGGCGTCCAGGGTCGCGGGGATGGCGGCCAGGGTGGACACGTCCACGTCAAAGCCGAGCTGGGTCGCCTGGCGAAGGGCGCGCATGGGGCGCAGGCCATCCTCGGAAAAACGCTGGATGGGATCGCCCACCGTGCGCACCAGACGGCGCGCGATGTCCTGCTGGCCGTGGTGAAGATCGACGATCGCACCCGCCTGCGGCTCATAGGCGATGGCGTTCATGGTGAAGTCTCGGCGCGAAAGATCCTCGGCTAGGGTCGCGCCGAAGGTCACCACCGAAGGGTGTCGGCCGTCGAGGTATGCCCCCTCACCCCGAAAGGTCGTGACCTCCACCTGACGCAAGCGTGGCCGCTCGCCGACCAACACCGTTACCGTGCCATGCTGGAGCCCGGTGGGAACGCTGAAGCGCGCGCCGAAGACGTGCAGGATCTCCTCGGGGCGCGCGCTGGTCGCCACATCGAAATCGCCCACGCTTCGGCCCACCAACAGGTCGCGCACGCACCCGCCCACCAGATAGGCCTCGAAGCCGACATCCGCAAGCCGGCGACACACGGAAAGAACATCGTCGGGGATCCGCTTCGGATCGATCAAGCTAGGAATCCCCGCGTCCGGCTAGCAAGGCCGCCAACGCCATTTCAGCCGCATTCTGCTGGGCTTCTTTCTTCGACTTTCCACGAGCGCGGCCGTATTCCTTGTCGCCGAGCGAGATGGCGACCTCGAAGGTCTTGTCATGATCGGGGCCGTGCTCGGCGACGACCGTGTAGCTAGGCGCGAGTTGTAAATGGGCCTGCGAAACTTCCTGCAGGCGCGACTTGAAATCACGGGCGGCGCTGCCCGGTGTATCGGCCAGCGCGGGTAGGAACAGCCGCTCCACCACCTGCAGGGCTGCGGAAAAGCCACCGTCGAGATAGACCGCGCCCAAGAGCGCCTCCAGGGCATTGGACAAGAGCGATCGTTTCCGCCGCCCGCCAGCCTGCTCCTCGCCACGACCAAGGAAGATCCACTGGCCCAGCAAGAGGTCATCCGAAACGCGCGCCAAGCCCGCCTCATTGACCAAGGCGGACCGCGCTTTCGACAGCTCGCCCTCGGGATGCTGGGGATAGTGCCGCATGAGCATGTCGCTGATGGCCAGGGACAGCACGGAGTCGCCCAGAAACTCAAACCGTTCATTGTCCGAACGATCGGTCTTCAGCGTCTCGTTCATCCACGACCGATGAGTCAACGCGGTCTCGCACAGAGTGGGATCACGAAAAGAATAGCCGAGCTTGTCCTCGAGCGCGGCATAAGGCGAAGGTCTGTCGGTAGACGTCATCCGTTGAGAGTGGGAGAATCATAGCCTCCTGCGATGGTGCGAGCCACTTTCACAAACACCCGGCTCTTCCTGCGCGCCGTGACCATCCTTGTCTTGTTCATCCAGCAAGGATTTCGTTGGCTTGTGGGCTGGTTGTGGCTTGTCGTCACCTTCGCCGGGCGGAAACGACGCGAGGCCTGGTTTGGCCGCTGCGTCCTCGATCTCTTTCGCAGACTGGGCGCCACCTTCATCAAGGTCGGCCAGATCATGAGCACGCGACCCGATTTGCTTCCCGAACACATCACCCACGCTCTCGAGCACCTGCAGGACGACGTGGGACCGTTTCCTTTTGCCGATGTGGTACGCACGATTGAGGAGGATCTGCACCGGCCTTTGCTGGAGATTTTCGCAGAATTTGCCCCGGTTCCCTTGGCCTCAGCCTCGGTCGCGCAGGTCCACAAGGCGCGCCTGCCCGATGGCCGCGTGGTGGCGGTCAAGGTGCGGCGACCCAACCTGGTCGAGCTGTGCACCTTCGACCTCGCGGTCATGCGCACCGTAGCGCATTGGCTGGGCAAGCTGCCCCCCCTGGTCCCGGTGCAGCCAGAATCCGTTGTCGAGGAATTCGGACGCGCGGTATTTGCGCAGCTCGACTTCTGCATCGAGGCGCGCAACAACCGGCGCTTTCGCGAGAACTTCCGTGACGAGCAAGAGGTGGTTTTCCCCGAGGTACTGGCCGCGCTGTCCAGCGAGCGCATCCTGTGCATGTCTTTCATCGAAGGGACCAAGATTCTCGGCGTCGGCCAGACGCGGTCGGATCCCAAACGCATCGCCCGGTTGGGCATGCACGCGCTTATGAAGATGATCTTCGAAGACGGCTTCGTGCATGCCGACCTCCACCCGGGGAACATCTTCATCACCACGGACGATCGGGTGGCTCTTGTCGACCTAGGCCTGGTCGGCGAGCTTGACCCCTTTCACCGCGGGGCTCTGGCGCGCTTCTTTGCCGCTTGGGCCCAACGGGACGGCGACACGATGGCCAGACAAATGTACTCCCTGTCCACCAGCCACACCGACGACCAGAAGACCTACCAGGCCTTCCGCGCTTCCGTCATTGATTTCGTGGGCCGCTACTGGGGCCAGCGGCTCGCCGATGTCCAAGTGGGCAAAGTGCTCATCGACATGCTGGGTATTCTGCGACGCCACCGCATCCGCATGACGCCGGCTTTCACCATCGTGAACATCGCCATCGCGGTCACCGAAGGCATCGGCAAGCAACTCGATCCCGATCTCGATCTCATGGCCGAGGCCATCCCGTTCTTCATGGCGCACCCCTCGCTGGCCCAGCCTGGGTAGACTTTGGGCACGGCTGCGCTAGCGCGACTCTTCCTGTATCGACGGCACATCCTGAGATCCCACGAGAGCTGCAAGGTTGCGCCGCGCCTGGGGATAGTCGGGTCGATACTGAAGCGCGAGACCATAGTGCTTGCGCGCTTCCTCAAGACGGCCCAGTCGGCGCAAGACCGTAGCGAGGTTATTATGAACTTCGGGATACTCGGGCCTCTGCTTCAACGCCTCTTCGTAGGCGCCAACAGCTTGCAACAGCTGCCCGGTTCGCGCATAGGCGTTCCCCATGCTGCAGTACGCCACGGGGTCATCCGGCTTGAGCTTGAGCACCTGCCGGTATTCGCCAATCGCATCCGTCAGCCGTCCGGCCCGTCCCAGTGCCACCGCATAGTTGCCGTGGGCCTCCGCCGAGTCCGGCTCCAGTCGCACCGCCGCCTCAAAATGCTCGACGGCCATTTCTATCCGTCCGACTCTCGAAAGCGCATAGCCGAGGTTGCTGTGCGCCTTGGCATCCCGAGGGTCGACACGCAGGATGGCTTCGAACCGCTCGATTGCGTCGGGAACCCTTCCCGCACCCAGCAGAGCGATCCCGAGGCTGCGGGCCGCCTCGGAGTCATCCGGCTGCAGCTTGAGCGCCTCTTGGTATAGTGGAATAGCAGCATCACCCCGCCCTGCCTGCACCAGCGCGTCTCCCTTTCCTCTGAGGGCCTTGAAGTAGCCTGGACTAATGCGCAAAGCGCGATCGAATAGTTCGATTGCCGCAGATGTCTGACCCAGCTTCAAGAGACACTCAGCCTTGTTGTAGCAGGCCATTGCGTAGTCTGGCTGCAATTGCAGAGCCTTGTCGTAGCTCTCAAGCGCCTCCGACCTCCTTCCCGCGCTGTCCAGTGCATTTCCGAGGTGGTTATGGGCCCGCACATTTCCAGGACGTTTGCTAGTGGTATCGCTCCAGAGACTAACCGCGCTTCTGTAGACCTCGTTGCGCCGTACGGTCTTCCAGCCGAGCAGTGCTGCTACGCAAACAACAATTGCAAGCCCTGCGTTCTTGCCGGCCTTGGCAAAAAGTCCGACCGTTGCAAGGACGACGACGGAAATCAACGGCAGGTACATTCGATGCTCCGCCATGGTTTGCGTGGTAAGCGGAACAATGCTCGAACTCGGCGCAAGAATCCCGAAGAACCAACAGCCTGCAAATCCCAGTTTCGGCCGGCGAATCGTGGCATACACGGTTGCCCCCAGCAGCACCAGAAGTATGGCTGCCTGAGGCCATACGGTGGCGAAGTCTCTAACCACCTCCTTGCCATAGTCGAATACCAATGCCTGCGGCCAGAGGGCCAGGCCGAGGTAGCGAACGATGGCTTGGCACTGGGTGAGAGCATAGGCCCACCACGCCACCCCGTGCCCAAACCCAACGGTGTCGTTCCGATCGCTGGCCAAAGAGATGAGGAAAACCAGCAGGAGCCATGTTGCTGGCAGGCCAAGATACAACGGCCGCCGTTGCATGAGCGACTTCTTGAAGGAACCTGAAAGAAATGCCCTGTCGTAGAGCAACACCATGACCGGCGCCGTGGCCATGACCTCTTTGCTCGCCATTCCCAAAAGGCAGGCTGCGATGGCGCATGTGTACCAGAAAGATTTCCGGGCTGAATCGTATGAACGGACGACGCCGTAGAGCGTGACCAAATAGAAGAAACCGACGATCAACTCATTGCGCTGGATCACGGCCGTTACCGAATCGGTAAGGAGCGGGTGAACAGTCCAAAGCAGGGTTGTCGCGAGCGCAATGGGCCGCGCTTTGCCTTCGAACCATCCTCCCAGAGACGGCAGCCGCAGGGTTCGCAACACCAGGCCAAAGAGCACGAGCGCAACCGCGACATGAAGCAAAAGGTTGACGACGTGATATCCCACGACGCTGGTTCCGCCCCAGGCATAGTTGACCGCCAGGGAAAGGTTGACCATTGGTCTTCCGTTCGCCCCGGCCGTGCTCAGTGGCGGAACCATGACCCGCGTGATGGGCCACAGATGCCTGATGGATGGATTATCGACGATGGCGGGAATGTCGTCGAATACAAAGGGACCGGAGAAGCTGTTGTGGTAGGCAGCGAAGGCCGCCAAGATGATGAGAAGGAGACAACACGGCGTTGCGAGGGGCGACTCGCGAACACGGCCTTGTCGGTCGGCCGACGGCTGGTGGCTGGGATTTGACTTGCGCAAGGCCAATTTTGCGGTTGTCAATCCAAGCACGGTCCATCGCGAAAGGGAAGGCCTTCGCCAACGTCCATCGCGGGCTCGGGCTCAGAACTGCGGCGTGATCTTGACCATCACCATCCCCTGTGGCTCTACCGCGGCCTGGTAGCGGCTGGTGAAGTAGTCGACGTCATGGGTCATTCAATCAGGGGATCTCCCCAGGTGGGGTGCCGCATCCACCAAGGGCGCGCTCACCATGAACGCGAGCCGCGTTCTCTCGACCGCTGTCCTCAGATACACTACGCGCGTGCTCGACAGCGTGCCCATTTCTCCCATCTCATGTGCAACCGAAGATCTCGGCTCGTATCGGGTGTGCCCTGTTTTCGTGAGATTGGCCGTGCCGCTGATAATTGTCGTCGCCCCGATGGCGGCAGGGTGTGGCGGGGGCGGTCCCGGCCGTGGTGGGGGAGTTTTCGTCCCAACGGGCAGCATGACCGCGGCCAGGGACGGCCACACGGCCACGCTGTTGCCCAACGGGACAGTCCTTGTCGCTGGCGGAGCCAGTTCCGGCACGGCTCTCGCGAGCGCGGAGCTTTACGATCCAGCGACCGGGACGTTCACCGCTACCGGCAGCATGTCCGTGACAAGGATGGGACACACGGCGACCTTGCTACCCAACGGCAAGGTGCTCATCGCCGGCGGGGATTACCTCCGTGGCGGAGCTGAAGAGGTTCTCGTGGGCGCGGAGCTCTACGATTCAGCGGCTGGGGCATTCACTGCAACGGGCAGCATGACGGTGGCAAGAGACGACCACACAGCGACGCTGTTGTCCAACGGGACAGTCTTCATCGCCGGCGGGGGGAACCGCAACGCAGCTCTCACGAGCACCGAGGTATACGACCCGGCGGCCGGGATATTCACCGCCAATGGCAGCATGTCAGTGGGAGGGGAGCTACACACGGCGACGCTGTTGCCCAACGGCACGGTGCTCGTCACCGGTGGATTCGTGGGCGGCGGTTTTCCTCTGGCGAACGCGGAGCTATATGACCCAGTGCTCGGAGCCTTTGCCGGCGCCGGCAGCATGTCGGTGGCCAGGGTGGAACACACGGCGACCCTGTCCTCCAACGGAACGGTCCTCATCGCTGGCGGATATGACGGCACCAACGGTGTCGCGAACGCGGAGCTATACGACCCACCCGCCGGGACATTCACTGCTACCGGCAGCATGACCGCGGCAAGAGACGGCCACACCGCAACGCCATTGCCCGGCGGGACAGTCCTCATCGCTGGCGGAGGGGACGGCAACACATCTCTCACCAGCGCCGAGCTATACGACCCAGCCGCCGGGACATTCACCCGTACCGCTGGTATGTCCATGCGAAGGCGTCACCACACAGCGACGCCGCTGGACAACGGGACGGTACTCATCGCCGGCGGATACGGGGGCAGCGACGGGTTTTCCCTAGCGAGCGCGGAGCTATACGACCCAACCGGGACACTTGCAGCAACTGTTTGCGGCGAAGCCCGAATCGAGCGACCATGCTGCCCATGGTAGCGAGACTGCGTATCGCGCTTTCGTCTCTTCTGCTGGCATCTCTCGCCGGTTGCAGCGGTGGGAGTCAAGTCCCCAAGTGCATTCCCGGCGAAAGCGCGAAATGCTATTGCCCCACCGGCCAGCAGGGCGCGCAGACTTGCACGTCGACGGGCTCGTTCGCGGCGTGCGTATGCTTGCCCGCAACGGCTGACGCTGGAGCCGTGGACGGCAGCGACAGCGCCGCCACCAGCCCACCAGACGCTCCCGCCGCCACCGGCGGCAGCGATGGCCTCGCCGAAATGGACGGCGCGGAGGGCAACGACGCGCCCTTTGCCACGGGGCTGCAGGGAGTCTTCGCGCCGACGGGCAGCATGAATGTGGCAAGGGACTACCACACGGCGACGTTGTTGCCGAGTGGGATGGTGCTCATCGCGGGCGGAACGGACGTATCCGATGCGGGCGTCAGCACGTCTCTCGCGAGCGCGGAAATTTTCGACCCAGCGGCCGGGACATTCACGGCCACCGGCAGCATGGCCGTGGCAAGGGACGGGCACACCGCGACCTTGTTGCCAAGCGGGATGGTACTCATCGCCGGCGGAGACAGAGACGGCGGCCCTCTCGCAAGCGCGGAGCTTTTCGACCCAGCGGCCGGGACCCTCGCAGCAACCGGCAATATGATCATGGCAAGGCTCGGGCACATGGCGACCTTGCTGCCAAGCGGGAAGGTTCTCATCACTGGCGGATGGGGCCCCGGATATCTTGCAAGCGCGGAGCTATACGACCCAGGCGCTGGGACGTGCGCGGCCACCGGCCACATGACCGCGGCAAGGGCGTGGCACACAGCGACCTTGTTGCCAGACGGGAAGATTCTCACCGCCGGCGGGGTCTACCTTGCAAGCGCGGAGCTATACGACCCAGCGGCCGGGACATTCACGGCCACCGGCAGCATGGCCGTGGCAAGGGACGGGCACACGGCGACGCTGTTGCCGAGCGGCATGGTGCTCATCGCCGGCGGGGTTCACCTTGCGAGCGCGGAGCTATACGACCCAGCGGCCGGGACATTCACGGCCACCGGCAGCATGGCCGTGGCAAGGCAGGGGCACACGGCGACGTTGTTGCCGAGCGGCATGGTGCTCATCGCCGGCGGACTCGACAACACCCTGAATCTCGTTGCCAGCGCGGAGCTATATGACCCGGCGGCCGGGACATTTGCGGCAACCGGGAGCATGGCCGCGGCGAGGGAGTTTCACACCGCCACCTTGTTGAGCAACGGGATGGTGCTCATCGCCGGTGGACTTGGTACCAGCGGCTATCTCGCAGGCGCAGAGCTATACGAATAGCCTCGAAAGCCGGTGCCCGGCAAACAGTCAGAGCAAATCACGACGACCGATCGCCGCCGCTAGCAAGGCGCCGGAATCTTTCAGCCACCGCTGCGCCGAACGCCAGCAGCGCGCCCCAGCGGGTGGCCCCCCGGTCCACCCCGGCGACACTACAGCCGCTCCCTGAATTCCCGTGGGAAGCCGTCGCGCCCGTCGTTCCGGTGCTGCCGCCCGTCGAGTTCGCGCCCGTTCCGGTTCCAGGGCTGGTTCCGCCTGGCGTCGCTGAGCCCCCCGATGCCGACGCAGAGCTGGTCGCCGCACCACCGGTTCCCCTCACACCGCCTGACGCAGCGCCACCGTTGCCGGTGATACCGCCTGCAGCGAGCGCGCCGCCGCCACTCATGCCTTGACCCTCACTGGTCCCGCCGTTGCTGGCAATCGAGCCGCCGTTGGCTGTGGAGCCGCCGTTGCCGGCAGTCGAGCCGCCGTTGTTGGCGGTCGCGCCGCCGCTTACTTTCGATCCACCCGAGCCGGTCGAACCAGTCGAGCCGCCGTTGGCTGTGGAACCGCCGTTGCTGGCGATCGAGCCGCCGCTTGCTTTCGATCCACCCGATCCGGTCGAACCGGTCGCACCGCCCGTTCCGCCCCCGCCGGTGATGGCGGGTGGACTGCCGGCCTCGTACGCAACCCAGTCCGGGTCGGTCGCGGCATAGCCGAAGCTCGTGAGATACTGTGGAAGGAGGAGGGCCGCGCTGGTCACTCCCGGCGCGGGCATGGGAGCGGCGGCCATGATGATTGAGTCGAGAAGAAGTTTGGTCGCCGTGAGGTAATCCACGATCGGGGCAAAGGTCCCCATGACAATCCGATCTGTTCTGACGTTCCAAGTGGCGCTGTTGCCGTTGTTTGCTAGCAACCCATCCACAATGCACAGTTGCTGACGGACCGGATTGCCGCCCAGGATGGCGGCATGTTTGTTTATGTTGAAAACGGCCTCGAGCACATGCAACCCCGTGGAACTCGGCGTGCTGTCGGTTCCGGCATTGATGAAAGTACCGAGGTGGCCCTTCATGCACAGGGAACAACTGCCGAAACCGTACGATGTTCCCGGACCGCAATGTTCCTTCAGCACGGAAATATCCACGAGGATATCGATGACACCATTGACCAGATTTGCGTTCTCGCTCCTCGCCCGTAGTAGCCGCGCCGACCATGGCCTATCCCGCTCGGCAAATGGTGCGGGCGGGTTGCGAAGGCTCACAAGCAGGGTCATGCCTTTCAATGCTTGGCGGACCACGTCCCTCTCCCACTTGGGGCCGGGGGCGTCGCTGTGGCGCCATCCTCCGGCCACGGGTGGCGCGGGTAGCGGCGGCACAGCTCGCGCCGCACGGCGGGGTAGTGCTGGCGCCAGAAACTGGCGAGGTCGCTGGTCACCTGCACCGCACGTTGGTTGGGGGCCAAGAGGTGCAACGTGAGAGGCACGCGACCCCGACAGATACTGGGTCCGGCGGGCGTGCCAAAGAAGTCCTGCAACCGCGATTCGATCCACGGCGGCTTGCCCGCCTCGTAGTGCACGGGAAGCAGGCGCCCACCCACCAACCGAATCCGCTCGGGCACCTCATCCCGTAGCAGCCGGGCAACCGCCGCCGGCAGATTCGCCAACCAGCGATTCTCGATCGGGCTTGCTTGCAACTCGGCCAAGCTGGTGATGCCCTCGCAAGCCGCCACCACCATGGCTTGCCACTCCTTTGCGTCAAGCGCGGGGACCCCCGCCTCGGGAAAGGCTTGGCGCAGGACCTCCAGCTTGGCTTGCAGGATCGCCGGTGCTGCTCCGTACTCCTGCCTGCCCCGCCCATTTGCGCCGACGGCTTCAGCCAGCAGACGAGCAGCCTCGGCCGAAGGCGGCGCGGGCTGGCGCGATTCCTCCAGCGTGATCGCACCGCAGAGCAAACCACGCACCCGCTCCACGCGCTGGCGGTCCGCGTTCCACTGGAGCTCGTCACGCTCCGTCAGCTCGTCCGGTGCGATGTCAAGCAGCCACTCGGGACGGATGCCGACCGCGAGGCGCACCAACACGGCCCGGCCCGCGCCGCGAGCCCCGCTTTTGCTGCGTTCCTCGACGTCCACGGCGCAGAGCAAGTCATCGGGTGGCTGCACCCCGACCTCCGCAACGCCGCCCGAAGCCAGGAGCGCCTCGCTGCTCCCCGGGCTGCGCCGACGCATCACCCGGTCAGGAAAGGCCGCCAGAGTCGCCATGGCCAGTGCTTCGTCGATAGCATCAGCCTGATGTGGGAACCCTGGAAGGGTTCGCTCCGCCCTTCGGCCCCCCACGCCCACCCCCACCCCGCTCGCTGCGCTCGGCCGAGCCATTCCCTCCCGCGATGGTGCGCCGCCGGCGAGGGCGCGCGCGAAGCGCGCGGGGCGGGCAGGGTGGCGGCCCGACCCGAACTCCCCGCAGGGGGCAAGGCCGGCGGGCTCCCCACTCGAGTGCGTCGGTCGTTTTGCTGGCCCATCCCGCCGCAGGGCCGCGGCGAGCTGCCGGCGCGCCAATTCGGCTGCCTCGGCCGCACGCGCATCCACACCTAAACCACGCAACCGTTCCCGAGCAAAGTGCGCCGCACGCGCCTGGCGGAAACGATCTAGCCTCTCGAGAAGGTCGGCGCCTTCCGCCGCGCCCGCTCGCGGGCCCTGCCCCCCGAACCGCGTTCGCGCTGTGTCGCTGATATCCCCCTCCGCGACCAGGGCGGCCAGCGCCGCGGCGTCCTCGCCCACGCCTCGTCGCTCGCCCTCAACGATCAGCCGCCCCAGCCGGGGATGAACCGGGAAGCGAAGCATCTGTTGACCCGTATCCGTCAGCTTACCCTGATCATCCAGGGCGCCCAGGCGCCGGAGCAAGTCGTGCGCAGCCTCCAGCGCTGGCGCCGCCGGCCGCTCGAACCAATCGAAGCCTTCCGGATCGCGTATGTCCAGGGCGGCCATGGTCAGAAGCGCCTCGCAAAGATCGAGACGCGCGATCTCGGGGATCTCGTAGGGCCGGCGCGAGTCGAAATCGGGTTTCGTGTACAGACGCAGGACTCGCCCCGCTCGCGTGCGGCCCGCTCGGCCTGCGCGCTGGACAGCCGATGCCTGGCTGATCTTGCTCACCGCCAGCACCGGCAGACCGCTCCACGGCGAGTGCGCGGCGATACGGGCCAAGCCCGAGTCAATGACGGCGACCACGCCGTCGATGGTGACCGAGGTCTCGGCAACGTTGGTGGAAAGAATCACCTTGCGGCGAGAGGCGGGCTCCACCGCCCGGCGTTGTTCAGCGGGCGGCAGATCGCCGTGCAATGGCAGAACCATGAGATCGCGCGTCTCGGCCAGCAACGCGAGTTTTTCGCTAGCGCGCCGGATCTCGGCGGCGCTTGGCAGAAAGACCAGCACGTCGCCGTCAAGACCCTCTTGGTACAACCGGCGGACGGCGCTCGCGACCTGATCGGCCAGCGGTCGCATGTCGGGCTGGGCCAGATGCTCAAGCACGATGTCGAACAGTCGACCTTCGCTCCGCACCAGCGGACAGTCTCCCAAGAACTCACACACCGGCTCCACTTCCAGGGTGGCCGACATGGCCACAAGGCCCAGGTCAGGCCGCTCCGCGAGCTGCAGACGTCGCAAGAGAGCCAGGGCCAAGTCACTTGCCAAGTGACGCTCGTGGAACTCGTCGAGAATCACCACCTCCACCCCGGGAAGCCTCGGCTCGCTCAACAGGCGCCTCAGGAGGATCCCTTCGGTGACGAAGCGGATGCGTGTGTGCGGGCCAGCCTCCTCGGCAAAACGCACGGTGTAGCCCACGGTTTCGCCGGTTCGCTCGCCCCGTTCGCTGGCGACGCGCTCGGCCGCTAGGCGCGCCGGCAGACGGCGGGGCTGTAGCACGACGATCTCTCCCCGTTGGCCAAAGCCGGCGTCGAGCAGGGCGGGCGGAACACGAGTGGTCTTCCCCGCGCCCGGCGGCGCCTCGACCACGACAGCGCCACGCGCGCGCAGCGACGCCCCGATCCCTGGCAAGAGGGGGTCGATGGGCAGGGCGGCAGGCAAGGGCCGGCCCATCAGGGGAAGATCTGCGCGCCCTGCCCTCGCTGGAGGTTGAAATCAAACCACCCGGCGAGCGAGCCCCCTATGTCGGGGTTGGGCGGCGGCACCAAATTCACTTGTGCGGTCACTACCTTCTCGTCCTGCAGGGTCAGCGAGAATGCCGTGGCGTGCAAGCGGTCTTCAAGCTGGATCTTGAACGTGAGGCTGACGGGCGTACGGGCGGTGGGATCCAATTGCCCGTTCTGCGCGGCGGAGCCGAAGTCCGCGAATTCAATCCACGACTCAAAAGCCCCGTCGGCCACGTTCCCCACCACGCCATCGTCCGGAAACACATCGTCGGCGGTCGCGTCCACCGGGCGGGTACAGGTCATGCGCGGGCTGAGCGTCGAGTGGATGATGCCGCCCACCACGGAAATGCGGACGCGCGCAGGCCCGGTGGTTGAGGCACGGAAGCAATAGCGGTCGTCGTAGTCGTGCTGGTTGGGCTGGCCGGCGGCAACCACGATCTCGCGACCTCGCACACAGCGGGCCACTTCGTACGAATTCACCACGTCGAAAAACAGGGCGTCGTTGCTCTCGATCTGCTTGCCCGAGCGCTGCAGGCGAATGGTGATGCGATTCATTCGAGGTTGCGACCCGCTCAGCGGCAACCCGTTCGTCGGGAACTGGGCGAGCTGGTCGATGGGCTCGCCGGCAAAGAAACCGGGGTTCAATCGGTATTCCGCCGGCGCCGATGGGGTGCCGCATACCCCCGTGCTGTCGCAGTAGTCGCCCGAGGATGAGCAGTCGAGCACGAAGAGCGTGCCGCTGGCCACTCCCACGCCTTGACCCACGCTGCACCCCAACAGGGTCAGCGCCGCCAGCGCCAGGCCTGCGGTCCGGTTGCCTATCATCCCCTCCTCCTCAAGCGAAAGCGGGTTCCCCGTCGAGCCCCAGTCTCCTCGGCGGCCGAGCCATCGCGGACCGCCAGTTCGATCTGCCCGCTGCTGCCCGGGTAGAGGACCAATCCGCCGGGTGCCACGTCCGAGTAGGTCCGGCCCGCGACCACGGGCAATCGGCGGTCGCTCCATTCCATTTCCAGCTCCCACGCGCCGGCAGGCGGCCGGCTGCCCTCGAACGAAGTGATGAGATTGCCAAATCGGTCCACGTGGATGACTTCGCCCTGCCCTTCTCCCCCAAGCGGCCCGCTGGTGGGAATGGGCAGTTCGGTCAGGCCAGCCAGCGGGGGTCCTGCTTCACACGCCGGCAGCCCGCGCGCCAAGCACCCGGCTGCCGGCGCCAGAACATCGCGGCCGTGAAAGGTGGGGCTGACCGGCTCGCGACGAAACGCGGGACTCTCGATGCGAAAAGCGCGCTTCCGGTTGCGCGCGGCCAAGGTCAGCAACCCATTGTCCGGACCGATGAAGGTGCAGCCTGTCGCTTCCACGATCACGTCGGCGCGAGGGCCGCCCACCCCAGGGTCAACCACTGCCACGTGGATTGACCCGGTTGGAAAGAACGGCGCCGCCTGGGCGAGGGTCAGAGCCCCCGCCACCACATCGCGGGCAGGGATCTCGTGCGTGATATCGACCAGGACGGTGCCGGGTGCCATGGACAGGATCACGCCCTTCATGGCAGCCGCGTACACGTCGGCCGACCCAAAGTCGGTGGTGAGAGTAACGATGGCCATGGCCTGCGGTTGGTATCTTACCACTCGAATGTCCTGCAGGAGCGACTGGTCGGTTGCCCGTGCGATGGGGAAGCTGGGGTTGGATGGAACCTCCGGTAAAGTTCTCCAACCATCTTGCCGATAGCCTGATGCGATGAGGCGACCCGCGTTGGAAATCGAAACCGTCCATGCCCTGAGTTTGGAACCCTGGAAGGGTTCCCGTGCCCTCCCACGATGGTGCGCCGCCGGCGGCGAGGCCGGGCGCGGGGCGGCCAGGGTGGGCAGTCCCTCCCGAAGCCCCCGCAAGGGAGGCCAGCGGACTCCCCATGCAACGAGAGGCCGATTTGCCGTGGGGTTTGCGAAATGACCAAATCGGATCTTGCTGAGCACGTGTCGCAGGCGCAGAAGCTACCCAAAGGCCGCGCTGGGTTGTTGCTCGACACCGTCTTCGATTGTCTGCTCCAGGCATTGACCCGGGATGAGCGCATTGAAATCCGAGGCTTCGGGAGTTTCGAAACCCGGCACTACCGCGCCCGCCAAGGGCGGAATCCACGTACCGGTGCAGCCGTGCAGGTGAAGCCGAAACGCCTGCCCTATTTCAAGGTGGGCAAAGAACTGCGTGACCGGATCGCCGGCGGCCTGCACGCCACCCGCGAGTTGCCAGCCATGGATCCTCCGACGCCCACTGTCTTGGCGGTCGGGACTCCTACAAAGAGGCATATCTAGAAACTCGCCTTCACTCGTCCCGTCACCTTGATTGTCACCGCCTCCGTGGGCACAGGTCCGCTCTCCACCACCACGTGAGTTGAAAGGATCAGGGCAAACGGCGTCTTGAAGTCCATGAGAAAGGATGAAAGCGCAATCTGCGCCTGTGCGGAGAGATCGACGTGGCCAGGCTCCGACCTCCATGGGATGTCGGCTAGGAACATCGCGCCGGCCGCACCAGCCGAGACAGCGCCTTGGGGAGCCACGTAGAGGCCGAGAGTGCGCAGCGGCAAGGGGGCAACCCCGGCGTCAGCCCTAGCGTCGGCCCCGGGCACAGCGATGTCGATTCCGTCGACAGTTGCCTGTGCGAGTATCCAGCCACTCTGGTCCTGAAGCGCCGGCACGTCACGCCCTAGATTGATCGACACGGCGTCGTCGTAGTCAAAAGCCAGGGCACACATCCCGTCGTCGTCGCAGCCTAGGGGGTACTCCTGGCAGTCCACCACATTCATGGGCGGAGGCGGCTGACAGCAGTCACTGACCAGCGCGGCCGGTCCGCGACAAACCACGTCTGGCACACCCCCTGGGGGGGACGGCCACCAGCGGTGATCGGCCGGGTCAATCTGGAAGTTCGCTGGGGGCAGATCGAAACTCAATTTCCCGCCCCCCACTTCGTCAAACAGGCTGCATCCGCCTGCCGCGCCCGCGGCGGCGGCAAGCCATGCAAGCCAGAAGCGCCCGACGGTGCCGCGCATGGCGTAGAGCCTATCCTATGACCAGGTCTTTGAGAACCTCGCCGGCGCATCTTCCGTACTTCGTTGGTTCGTTCATCGCCAGGAACGAGGCTTACCAAGCCGAGCCCGTTTGCGTTCAGCGCGTCTTGGCCGCTGGCTTCGTCGGCGCAGCCGGCGATGGTGTGCGCACAGCTCCGGCCGCGCGCCCCGACGTGAGGAACTGCACAGCCACAATCTTCTCGGGTGGTTTCTCGGTCTTGTCGGCCTTCTCAGTGATGAACTTGATGGCGTGGGGCTGGCCAGCCGGCAGATACAGCACGCTGTCGTTGCCAAACGGGTACTCCTCGCGGCCAACACTCAGTTTGCCCTCTCCCACCACCGTGTAGAGTATCTCTATCGATCGGCCATGATCATGTCGCGGCACCTCGGTGCCGAGAGGAAACTCCAGCAGATTGACGGTCACGGCTTCACTGCCGGTCGCCTTGGGATCAAGCAGAACCTTGATCGTGCCCTTTCCCCCTGGAGTGGGTACGGCCGCTGCCTCCGTCGCTGTCACCACCACCACGTGACCATTCCCCTCGTCGGGGAGTTTGGCCGTCGCCGAGTCGCGAATGACCTCAAAATCGGCCCGGCCACGCGCGTCGGTCGAGTCGCGGTACACGCGCTCCGGCCCCGGCGGCACGAATGCCTGGAGAAAAACCGCCGTGCTCTGGCGGCCCATGTTTTCGATCACATGGGGATAGCCCGCGGGCACGAACGCCACTGCGCCCTCGTCTAGCTTCACAGGCGCCACCCCGGCTGGTCCCAGCAAGCGGGCATGACCCTTGAGGAGGTAGAGGACCTTGGCGCTGCGGGGGTGGCGGTGCATGGCCACGCGGCTGGCCGGGCCGATGTTCAACTGGGTCAGCGAGATGCCCTGCACGCGCATGTTGGTCTCGTCAGCCAACACCTTGACGGTAAACGGGGCGTCGCGTTTCGGGCCCGGCTTGGCCTTGCCGGGCGACGCCGAACCAAGCACGCGCTCCGACACGTCCTCCGCCCTGACCACGAACTGGCTCATCTGCGGCTGGAACGAGAACGGAAGCACGACCTTGGCACCAGGCTCGATCCCCTCCACTGTCCAACCCGTGGCTGCCTTCTGCACGCATGCCGACAGCACACTGGGGGCGGACTGCCCGCGCGGCAGCAGCTTCGCCGCAGTCACCCGGCCGGCCGGCCCCACCTCCACCTCAATCTCCACCTTGCCCGCGGTATCCAGCCGGTCAGCCAGCGATCGTTCGAAGCATCGATGCACATCGGCCCCGTGCTTCTGCAGCGCCCTCTCGATGACTTGCGCGGCCTTCTGCTCCTCGTTCGCACGCGCAGGCGCTGGGCCGGCAAACGCAAGAATCGCAAACGCCACTGACGCAACCACCACAGATCCAATGGTCGGAATGGCCGCGCGACCTGCGGCTGGTGACATTCTTCCTCGCATACCGCTTTGTCCTCAGGGCTCCTTCGTAGCACGAATGCCCCCGACTTTCCTTCCGGACGGAAAGCCACGGCGCATTATGAACGACTCACGGCAACGAGCCGATGACCAAAAGTGGCCATTCGGCTGGCGCGGTTTTTCCTCCTCGGAGCTATTGCCGCGAGCATAGCCTCCCAGGCATCGGCGAAGGGTGACATTCTCCGTACGCGGAGCGGCGCCGTGGCGCACTGGGTTGATCACGACATCACCATTGGGCTCGATCGAAGGACACCCAGCCGGACGGTCGCGCCCGAGGGTGTAAAGGCGGCCCTGCAGGCCGCGGTCGAGGCGTGGAATGAACTTGGGGAACTCCCAGCGCGGTTCCGAGTGGTCACCACGTTCGATCCTGCCGTGCGCGTCCAGTTCTGCCGTGGCAAGTGGCCGGGCGCTCTCGACGATCTCGGCAGGGCGGTTTTCACCGCGGACATCCCTACGGGCGTGGTGGCGTCAGCCACGGTCGAGATCAACGAGTGCGATCGCCAATTCTTGCCTCCCGACGAAGCGCAAGATGGCCATTTCGATCTTCAGGCCGTGCTCACCCACGAACTGGGGCATGTCCTCGGGCTGGCTCACAGCGACGATCCCGACGCGCTCATGTTTCCTCGCGGGGGAACGGCTGGCATCCGTAGCCCGAAGGCCAGCGATCGTGCTGCCATTGCCTTCATCTACGGCCCGATCGCTGCTGTGGCCCGCGGCGAGCCACTGCCGGGCGACCGGCTCCCGACCATGTCATCGGAAAGCGCGCCGATGGAGCGAGCCGCGCACATCTCTAGCAAGATGCCGCCGGCCGAGATCGTGACCGCCATGCGAGTCGCCAGTAGCGACGGCACGGCCGTGGTCGTCTACACCTGCGAGCCCACGCTCCTTCCGCCCATCTCGCTTGTCGAGTCGGACCCTAACCAGAAACGGGCGGCTCGGCGAGCGCTCGGCAGGCACAGGCGGCTGCATCCGGCGGACGGCGTGCCCAAGTGAGTTGTGCGAAGTCCGATAGCGACGGGTCGAAAGGGCCTATTCCTTCTTGCCCTCAGCCGACTCGACGGCAGGCGCGGCTGCGATCGCCGGCGCCGGCGGTGTGGGTTCAGACGGGGGAGCCACGGTGTCCGCGGCAGGGCTTGGTTCAACAACCAGCGGCTCGTCCCATCCGCCCCGTCGGCGGACTGGCCCCGACCAGCCCTGGCCACGCCGGTGGTCTTCGCCTCCGTTCCGGCGCGGACGTGGCCCGCCGCTGCCTGGCCCCGGTGCGCGCGTTGCCTCGCTGCCCGGCCCCGGTGCGTGCGTTGACTCGCTGCCTGGCCCCGGTGCGCGCGACCCCTCGCCGCCAGCCGGGCTGCGCGGGCGATCCCCGAATCGCGGACGATCTCCGAAAGGCGGGCGATCTCCGAAAGGCGGGCGATCTCCGAAAGGCGGGCGATCTCCGAAAGGCGGGCGATCTCCGCGCGGAGGACGGCCACCCGGAGACCGGTCGCCGGCCGGTCGCTCACCAGGCGGGCGGGGGCCGCGGCCATCGAAACGGGGCCCGCGCGGAGGCCGGCCCGGTTGCTCCCGTCGCGTCGGATCAACTGGCCCTCGATTGCCGCCTCGTCGCTCGTCAGGAGCGCGGGTTAGCATCCACCCTTCACCGCCTTTGGCCAGCTCGCCCCGGGGTAGTTCTGAGTCGCGGTCGAGGGCATTGAACCCGCCCCCACGACCCCCTCGGCCGCCGAAGCTGCCTGGACCTCGGCCACCGCCGGGACCGCCTGGGCCACGGCCGCCGCCGCCGGGACCGCCTGGACCACGACCTCGGCCGCCACCGCGGCTATCCCGATCGCGGCCACGCCGATCGTCGCCACGCGGGTCTGCGTCGCGAGCTTCCGGTCTCGGCATCATGTCTACCACGTAGTAGAAATCGCCCTTCTTCTGGGCGTTGGCAGGGGGCTTGTCGCCCGACAGGACGCGCACCAAGCGTACCCCGGCCACGCGCTTGCCGACCACCGCAAGCGCCTCCATCAGACGCGACAGCCGGTCGCCCTGAATCTGCATCGCCGCGGCCACAGCCTCAGCCTCGGGTCCGGTGCCAAGGTCGGGCGCTGCCACTTCGACGGCTGGCTCGGGCGCCGAGTCACTGGCGGATTCCCCGACCGCCTCAGCCCCGGCTGAAGCAACATCCTGCGCAGGGGAAACCCCTTCGGACTGGGGCTCGACCGCCGTTTCTTCCGGCGTCTCTGCGGCGGGTGCTACCTCGGCTGCGGGCTCGGCGGCGGCTGTTGGCTCAACCGGCTGCTCCTCGGCCTGCGGGTGCGCAGCCCGAAAAGCCTGCTGCGCCTCTCCCGCCTGTCGCAAGAGAATCCCGGAGAACTCGGTGATTGTCTTCATGAACGCGTCCTTCGCGTGATGGGGGGCCTCGTCAAGGAAGCCAGAACAAACTGTCTGGCCTTTCGTAGTGGACTTGCGGCCTCACGTCAATGGGGACGCATCATGCCTTGTCAGCGCGCTTGATGCGAGCGCCATCTCGCGCCCCTAGGTTGCGTCGCACTTGATGCGGGCTCTCGCACGGCGCCAACCCCCAATGAAACGGTGCTCGATATGGCTACGCCATATCCGTTGGTCCCCCAAAGCGGCGGTAGAGACTCGTTGACGAGACGGAGTGCATCCTACGAACCCACAAGCAGATAGGACGTGTTGGGGACCGCCAGCTGTCCTGGAGCGAGCTGCACTGTCGCCGAGCTGCCATCTGTGTAGCGTGCTGTGATCTGAAGCCAAGCAGCGGCCGACTGCAATACCTCCGTCGGCACTTCGAACGAATTTTCCGGAGCGTCCGCGTAGGGAAACGACCCTTGCGCCGCGCCCGTCGCATCTTGCCATTCGATGGAATCCACCGCCGACGGCGGATTGCGGACTTGCACGCGTGACCAAAATGCGTTGCTCCCGGCGAACACGAACAAGCTGGGAGGTCCATCCGACACTCCTGGGTGACCGGCGCACGAGACGAAACGCCACGTACCATCGTAGCGGCCAAAACCGTCGAGCATAACCGCCCCTGGCGCCAATCCTCCGAGGTCGATGCCACAGTAGCCGTCAGGGCACTTGTCCATGATGCGCACGACCACCGACAGGGGGCCCTGCGACGTAAGCGCAGTGACCTCAACGCACTGGCCACAAATCCGGCCGCGCTGCCACTGACCCTTGCCGTCACCTGGCTGCACGTTGACGCTCATGGCGGCGTAGTACGAAATGCCGGTCGTGCCATAGTTGCATGCTCCGCCGCTGCTCGGTGCCGTGTCGTACATGGTCACGTTGCCTTCCCCGCTTTCCGTCTGAACCGTCGGATAGCGTGCAGTGGCCGCGTTGCACATCCCAGGGCAGGCGTCGGGAAGCGAGCTGCCGGCGTCCGATCCCGTCTGGGACCGCCTCTGCGGCGAACCGGTTCCGCAAGCGCCCAGGATGAGAAGGATTCCCACCGAAACACACGTCGGTTGCCGATTGCTGGCGTGCTCACCCCCTCCCTTTGGCAAGAGGTCCCTGCGCCGTCCTACGAAAATCTGGTGCCACCCTCGCGCCAACCGTGGTCGAGCAAGCCCACATGAGAGATGACTAGCCACTGGTCAGCAACCTTGGTGTAGTCGCGGGTCGCGAAGATGGAGCCGCGGCGTCCCGAAGCTTACTACCGCGCACAGGAGGGCGCGAACGGCTCGAAGCTCACTTGCAGATGCCCTCGGCGCGACGCGGCCTTGACCACCCTCGCGTTGTAGGCCCACCGGGCATCGACACGGCCGAGTCCTGGCGACGCCGCCAGCGCATGTGTGCCAGTATGTCCTCGACGGGGCCATGCACTCCTTCTTCAACGAGAGGCGCCCACCCTACGCGGTGGATGCGGCGCGGGAAGCGTTCGCACGCACACTCGAGTTCTTGCGAGGGACCCTTGCCTGACGACGTCTCTGGCAAGCGGCGCGCTCGCCGATTGGCATACTCGATCGCGCCCGGCGTGCTCCTGGCCGGCGTAGCGGGTGGCATCGCTTTTCCGGTCATTCCGCTGCTGGGAGTCCGCGTCGGGCTGCCGATGTGGTTCATCGGCACCATCCTGGCCGCCAATCGCGCAGCCCGCATGGTGAGTGCGCCGATTGTTGGGGTCCTGACCGACCGATGGGGCGGACGCCGCATGGTCATCGTGGGCCTGGCCGCCCAGGTCGTCGTGATGGCGCTCTACTTGGTCGGCGTCGTGGGCGGCAACCCGGGCCTCTACTTCCTGCTGGCGCGGCTGCTGCACGGGCCCGCCTCGGCGTGCGTCTTTGTCGGCGCCCAAACCCTGGCGCTTCATGCTGGGGGGCCCGTCCATGGCGGACTCGCCGCAGGCATGGTGCGCGCCTCGATGTCGGCGGGCATGCCGGTGGGGTTAGCCGCCGGGGGACTACTCGCAGCGGTCGCCGGCGAGCGGTCGCTCTTTGAGGCAGCCATGGCCGTGGTGGGGCTGGGCGCGGTGCTTGCGTTCCTGACCGTTCCCGACCTGCACGCGCCATCCGAAGAGCGATCGCGCGCAACGGCGACGTGGAAGATGCTCTCCGACCGCCGCCTGCTCGCGGTCGGCCTGCTCAACTTCGCGATGTTTGTTTCGGCTCAGGGTGTGGTGCTGACAACGATTGTGCTCGTAGTGCACGGTCGCGGGCTGCGCCTCAATGGCCTGGGTGATCAGGGGACAGCTGGCATCGCCATGTGCTGGATGGTGCTCATTTCCACGGCGACCATGCTGCTTTGTGGTCGGCTGGGTGATCGGCGGCGCATTCACGCCGGCATCGCAGCGTTTGGCATCGCCATCACCATTCCCGGCCTTCTGGCTGTCGGCCTGGGGCATTCGCTCACGGTACTCTCGGCCGGGATCGCACTGGTCGGCTTGGGAATGGGAGCGCTCGGTCCCTCGCTTCTGGCGCTGGTGGCTGCGTTTGTCGCTCCCGAACGGCGCGGTCGGGCGGCCGGTGCACTGCAGTTTTGCGGCGACGCCGGTGGTGTGCTGGGCCCCATCGCTGGCACCACCCTCATGGCCGGCGGAGCTGCAACGCCCTATTTTGTGTGTGCCGGAGTGTTGTCAGTGGTCCTGCCGGTCGCAGTCTGGCTGGCTCGACTCGAGCGCCGCGCGGCCAGACCTGCAGCAGGCGTGGCGCCCTTGCTGACCATTGACTAACGGCTCAGACAGCGATTGGGGGCTCAGACCCTCTTGCTGTTCACCGACTGCGCGCCCCAGTCCTTGGGACCGAAATCGATTGAACGCGGCGCTACGGCTTGCGTAGGCTTGTCGCCCTCGATCGTGCTCGAGAAACCAGCGCATAGACGAGTGGGCCGGCTCCCGCGAGAGCCAGGGCCAGGGTAAGCGCCCCGAGCTGACCCGGGTGTTCGTGCCGTTCGCGCGCGAAAGCCAGCAGCAGAAGCGCTGCAGGTCCCGCGCCCAACAACAGAGCAACCGGAAGGCCGCCCGGGACACGAAAGGGTCGCCGCAGGTCGGGTTCGCGCACGCGCAAGATCACCAGGGCGGCGAATTCGAGCATGAGCGATAGACCGTAGAGCAGAGCATAGAGCTCGATGAGGCGCTGCAAGCCTAGCCCCAGGGCCATGGACCAGGCTGCCGTCAGAACCAGGATAGAAACCCAGGGCGCCCCGGTGCTGGGTAATTGGCGAGCAAAAACCCGCGGCAGGCGGCCATTCAAGGCGAGTACGAGCGGCAAACGCGAATACGACATGACCAGCGCGTTTGCCATGCCGAGACCGCAAAGCATCCCACCCACGCCCATGGCCAGCGCGAGCCCGCGGCCGCCCACGATGTCACCCACGGTAACCCACGACCCTGTGGTCCAGCCGCTGGGATCGATCCCCATATGTGCAGCCCCGGCCACGGGCACGAAGTAGGTCAAGGTCACCAGGCAGACCGCGATGAAGATGGCCAGTGGATAATTGCGCTGCGGTCGGTCCACCTCACCTGCCACGGTGGAGGCATTGTCCCAGCCCGCGAAATTCCACATGGCGATCAGCGTTCCCCCCAAGAAATCGCCGCCGCGCAAGGGTGCGTGGACGGGACCGGGTGCGCCGGCCCCAGTGAAGGCAAGGATGGCCATGACAACGAACGGTCCCAGAAGCAGGACGGCCATGAGTTCGGACGCCCCACCCACAGCACGCGACCCGCGCAGGTTGAGCGCTGCACAGGCCACCAGAATCGCGACACCCATGACCAGGCCGACGCTTCCCTGGGATGCCGCAGGCCACAGTCGTCCCAGATAGAGCAGGAACAACGTGGGGTAGATGGCCATGTCAAAGACGCTGGCGCAGAGGGAGAGCCAAGCTTCCTGAAAACCCCAGAACGGACCCATGGCCCGCTCAACCCAGACGTAGTATCCGCCCTCGTCGGGAATGGCGCTGGCCAGCTCACCCACCATCAGAGCCGTCGGCAGACTCCACAGGACAGGCGTCACCACGAGGAGCAGCAGCGCGGTCCGGTAGCCCACATTCTGCACGAGTTCTTCAAGGCCGTAGGGACCGCCCGCAACCATGAAGTACGTCGCGGCCACCAGCCCCGTGAGAGTGAGTTTCCTCTTCACCCTGTGTGCTCGTCGTGCCTGCAGGAGTCCACAAATGGGTCGGCGGGTGGGGTTTCAGGTAGGATCATGCAGCAGCGCTGGGCAAACATACCGCATCCACGACAAGTTCGGCTCGGACGCGGTCTCACGGACGAAGCACAAGCAACGCACAGGGGGTGTAACGGAAACGCAAAAAGTGGTGACCCATCGGGAATCGAACTGCTCGAAGCTCATTCAGAAAAATCCAGGCGCGCAGCGGCCTTGCGTTGGTTTTCCGAATCATCCTCGACGGTTCGACCCGGCGGGGGCAACCCGTTCCAAGCCGGGCATTTCCGGCTGAAACCGCCGAAAAGTCGGGTGTCGTGGCAAACTGGTGGCAAGATAATTTGGCAATGGTCGTGCGACTCAACATCCCGGACGAAACCCTTCTGGCGCTCAAGCTGAGTGGCGATGCCGCTGAGCATGAGGTGCTGCTCGTCCTAGCCGTGAAGTTGTACGAAATGGGCCGCTTGTCTGGTGGCGCCGCTGCACAGCTTGCCGGCCTGCCCAAGCCGGTCTTCATGACCAAGCTTGCCGACTACGGCGTGCCCGTGTTCAAGCTGTCCGAAGCCGAGATCGCCCGAGACGCCCAGAATGCCTGACCAACGCCGGGTCGCGATCGCGAACACTTCGCCGCTTCAGTACCTGCACCAGTGCGGCCTGTCCGATCTGTTGCCCGTGTCAACGCACCCGCGACCGTGGCAAAATAGGCACCACGACAACGATTGAGATTAGAGCCAGTGCATTGAACCTGCCCGCCCCGGAGCGTGCGGCGCTGGCGCACGACCTCATCGCCAGCCTGGACGCCGAAGACCAGGACCCGCGCGCTGACACCCTCTGGGCCGCCGAGATTGAGCGCAGGGCGCGCGAGGCATCGGACGGCAAGGTCACCTTGATCGACTCGGACGAAGTCCACGCCGAAATCGCCCAACGTCTTCGCGCGCGGACCGGCCGGTGAAGGTCCGTTACCACCCCGATGCGCGCGCCGAGTTGTCGGCCGCGGCAGAGTGGTATGAGGAGCGCCGCCCAGCGCTCGGCTAAGACTTCCAAACTGAAGGCCGCGCTGGCCCGGCGTGGGCGTCGAGGTTCGCCGGTTCAAGCTGACCCGCTTTCCGCACTGCCTGGCGTTTCAGGTGACCGGCGACGCCATCGCCGTGATCGCCGTTGCTCACCAGAGCCGGGCACCGTTCTACTGGCGCGACAGGGCGAAGTGATCACCATCCCCGACGAGATCCTGCTGGCGCGAAAGGCCCTTGTCGATCTGTCGGACATGTGATGACCTAGCGGTCAGCGAGGCACCTCATGGCACGTCAAGAGCGACAGATTCTCTTCAAGCGAATTGAAGAACTGCGCGGGGGCAGAACTCTCGTGTGCTTCCTGAATTTTGATCGGGACAGCATCCCTCCCGTCCCAGGGATGGCCACGCAGTTCTATGCCGACGTGAAGGAGCCGTTGTTTAGGGTGCTCAAGGAGTCAGACCCCAAGAAGGGCGTTGATCTATATGTGCATACTCGCGGCGGCGATACGAACTCGGTCTGGCCACTGGTTAGTCTCCTTAGGGAGTTTGACCCAGCCTTCGAGGTCCTCGTACCCTACAGGTGCCACAGCAGCGGAACGCTGTTGGCTCTGGGTGCAAATCGTGTCGTGCTCGGCCCGCTCTCTGAACTGAGCCCCATCGATCCAACGACGGGGAACCAGTTCAATCCCATTGACCCGACGGGCCCTGATCGGCGGCTAGCCATTGCAGTGGAAGATGTCCGTGCCTATCGGACCTTCGTTCAGGATCAGTTTGGGTTGCGTGCCGATGGTGAAGGTGGGTTGTCCAAGGAAGCCGCGGAGAGGCTCGCCCAGTTCTTGGATCGTTTGGTCTCACAGGTCCATCCATTGGCTCTTGGAAACGTTCACCGAGTGCTACAGCAGATCGAGCAGCTAGCGACCAACCTGCTAGCACTGAATTCACGCGGTGATCAAGAAGACGTGGCGAGCATAGTGAAAGCGCTTACGACACGCTTCTATTCCCACCTGCATATGATAAACCGACACGAGGCGCGAGAAATCCTGGGCGACAGGGTCGTGTTCGCCGACCTGGAATTGGCAACGGTACTCGATGAACTGCTTCGGTCCTATGAGGACTCGTTCATGCTCCGGAAACCCTTCGTGCTGCACTCGTTCATGAAGGGAAAGGCTGAGACAGACGTCCGATTTGTTGGCGGCGCCGTGGAAAGCCAGGCATGGTCGTACTTGAATGAGACGAAGGCGACCGTGCGCGTCCACTCAAAGCTGCCGCCCAATGTCCAGGTTCAGATTCCGCTCGGTCAGCCGATGCCTCTGATCACTGGCTTGCCCAGGGAGATCGAAGTAGAAGTGACCGCGCAGGGCTGGAGCCACAACTTGGAGCCACAGGGAGTTACCACATGAGGAACACCTCTTGTTTCGTCGAGATGCAAATCTCCTTGTCCACGGCGGAGGACGCCCGAAACTATTTCTGCGGGGATCAAGGGCCCGTTCAGCCAACGAATGGTGACTGCCCACTCGCACCGGGAACCTACCGCGTCATAGACGGCGCCTTGTTTCGGCTAGTTCCCGGCCTGCCACCTGGGCTTCCCTATCATCGCAGCCCTGACCCGCGTGGATGATCCGGTCCGCCTACCAGCAACTGGCGCTCGTCGATACCTCCGCTGTAGTTGCGTTGCACGATCCTAACGATCAGTTCCACGTTGCTGCACGTCACTTCTTCAGCGTCGAATCCGGCCTGGCCTGGGGGGCGGTTAATGTGACTACGCATGAATGCTATACCCATGTCCGATACAGGGCCTCGTTTGAGGCAGCCATGGAACATTACGACTTCATGCGCTGTCCGATGATCCGGCTACTCGAATTCGTGCCTGACGATGAACGGGCGGCCGAGAGCCTTTTGCGCCGATACGCAGAGCATCCCATCAGCTATCACGACGCGCTCTGTGCTGCGGTGATGCTTCGTCTAGGCATCTACAGAATCTTCACATTCGACCATCACTTCAGCATCTTCGGGTTTGAGGTTCTGCCAGGCTCGCTGGCGTAGGTCTTGTTTTCGCGCCTCTTTCGGGCGTCTAGTCAGCCCTCTCCGACTTGCGCACACCCAGGCGGGCTTTGGCTAGAAGCGCTATGATGTCCGCTGCCCATCGCTGGACGCGCTGCCATGCCCCCCTCTCCCGAACTCTTCACCCGCAAGACCCGCATCGATCCCAAACTCGATGCGCGCGGGTGGCGGTGTGTGAAGGCGCCCTCGCCCACCGGTGCGTGCCGGATCGAGGAGCACCCCACAGCGCACGGGCCGGCGGACTATGCGCTTTTCCTCAACGGCAAGCCGGTGGCTGTCGTCGAGGCGAAGAAGACGGCGGTGGATCCGCAGAATGTCCTCACCCAGGCGGAGCGGTACGCGCGCGGGCTCGCTGATAGCCCTTACGACTTCGACGGGATCCGCGTGCCGTTCCTGTACTCGACCAACGGCGAGCAGATTTGGTTCAGGGACGCGCGCAAGCCGGAAAGCCGATCCCGGCGCGTGGCTGACTTCCACACGCCAGAGGCACTGGGCGAGATGCTGTCGCGGGACTTCGACGTGGCGTGCAGGCGCCTGCTCGAACTGCCCAACGCTGGCGAACGGTTGCGGCCGTACCAAAGGCAGGCCAACACTGCCACCGAGCGGGCCATCG
>Ga0182017_10000247_pt1 | contig 42622 bp, 32 predicted proteins | sample 712E3DmetaG_FD_120492 | JGI IMG/M metagenome (GOLD analysis project Ga0182017, IMG submission 120492) | Permafrost microbial communities from Stordalen Mire, Sweden - 712E3D metaG | ecosystem: Environmental > Terrestrial > Soil > Wetlands > Permafrost | place: Sweden: Stordalen | collected... | reverse complement strand
GCGTCGCCGTCGGCGTGGCCAAAGCAGCGGCTGAAAGCGTTGCCAAAAGCGTGATCGTCGTCAGGGTCAGACGTGCTCGCATATCTTTCTCCATTCCTTCTGCAGGTCCGTACGGACAGAACCTAGAGAGATTCCTCATCGTCTCCTGGCCAGTATACCATCGGCCACACACCGGACCCAAGTTTTCCAGCACATTTTTCGGGGCTGGGAGCGGAGCCCGCAGGCCGTTTCGTAGATTCACACGCGGAGGGCAATGGGTTGCGAGGCCAGCACACCGGTCGCGTCGCACGCGTGCAGTTGGTGGTCGCCGGGACGTCGCCAACTCAGGCCTGGGCGGGGCGTGGGGGTGCGAGAGAGAATTCTCACACTGGCGGTCGCACCAGCGGGTCGCCCGGGCGGCCTGTCGGGCACGCGGTCGCGGCCGCCGGAGAAAACGCCGAAGTGCGTTGCGGAATCGGCGCCGCGACAGTTGTTATCGGTCCAAGGTACGAAGAGGTTACCTGATCGCGGCTGGCGAATGCCGCCGGTAGAATGCACAGGACGCCGCCGGCCCGGTCGAGGCGGGCGGCAGGACGCCCCGGGGCCGAGCCGTGGCCAGACCGGCGGGCGCAGATGGCGACCAAGCAGCGGCGGCGGCCGGCCCCCACGTTGGGTTTATGGACTCTTCGACTCACGCACGCGCAGCACCGTTTGACGAGCTGGCTTCGGCCATCGCGGGCGAGCTTCGCACGGATACGTTGGCGCGGGTGCTCTACGCCACGGACGCCAGCATCTATGAGATGCGACCGGACGCGGTCGTGCTGCCGTGGTCGATCGCAGACGTGGTCGCGACGGTACAATGGTGCGGCCGGCATGGGGTTCCGCTTACGCCGCGTGGAGCAGGCACGGGCCTTTCGGGCGGGGCGGTGAACCGGGGGGTGCAGCTTGATTGTTCGCGTCATCTGAACCGCATTTTGCAGATCGACCCGCAGCGGCGAATCGCGCGGGTGGAGCCCGGGGTTGTGCTCGACGAGCTCAACGCGGAGTTGAAGCCACACGGGTTGCATTTTTCCCCCGACGTAGCCACGTCGAATCGGGCGACGATCGGTGGGATGATCGGCAACAACTCGGCAGGCGCGCACTCGATCATCATGGGGCGGACGAGCGACCACGTGCTGGGCGTGGATGTCGTCCTGTCCGACGGGTCGCTGGCATCGTGGGGAACTGAGGCGCATGAGGGGGCGGCGAGAGGCGCGGCCGAGAACCCACTTGCCCGCCGTTGCGAGGACGCACTGGCCGCCATCTCCCGGGAATACGCGGGCGAGATTGCGGCGCGCTTCCCGAAGGTCTTCCGACGTAACGGCGGTTATGCGCTCGACCGGCTGCGGGTCGGCGACGAGCGGATCAACGTCGAGCAGGTGTTGGTCGGGGGCGAGGGTACGCTGGGGATCGTGGTCGGCGCCACGCTGAACGTGCTGCCGCTGCCGCGCTACAAGGGCTTGGTCGTCGTCCACTACGACGACCTGCTCAAGGCGCTCAAGTCCGTGCCGGTGCTCTTGCAGCATCGCCCAGCCGCGGTCGAGCTGGTGGACAAGCTGATTCTCGACGGGACGAAGGACAATCCGGCGATGCGGCGGCGGCGATGGTTTCTGGACGGCGATCCGGCCGCGGTACTTATCGTCGAGCTTTACGAGGAGGATGCGGCGGCGCTGGAGCGACGTCTGCACGACCTGGTGGCCGACCTGCGAGCGCAGTCGATCGGCTATGCGTGGCCGATCGTGGTCGAGCCGGAGCGCCAGGCGGACATCTGGGAGGTGCGCAAGGCGGGCACGGGGCTGCTGATGTCGCGGCCGGGCGACACGCAGCCATACGACTTCGTGGACGACTGTGCCGTCGATCCGGCGCGGCTGCACGATTACATCGTGCGGCTGCACGAGATCCTGGCGGCGGAGGAGGTGCCGCGGACGGGGTATTACGCGCACGCCAGCGTCGGGCTGCTGCACGTGCGGCCGGCCTTGAACCTGAAGACGCGCGCGGGGGTCGAGAAGCTGCGGCGCATCGCGGACCGCGTCAGCCTGCTCGTGCGCGAATTCGAGGGGGCGATGACCGGCGAGCACGGCGAGGGGCTGGTGCGGTCCGAGTGGATCGAGCGGATGTTCGGCCCGGTGCTGGTCGAGGCCTTCCGAAAGGTGAAGACCGCGTTCGACCCGCACAACGTGCTCAATCCCGGCAAGATCGTCGAGCCGCTGCCGATGGACGCCAACTTGCGCTACGGCGAGGGGTTCGAGTCGCAGAAGCCGGCCACGCTACTGGATTTCTCGGCGTACGGCGGCATGGCGGGGCTGGCGGAGATGTGCAGTGGGCTGGGCGAATGCCGCAAGCGCCTGGTGGGGACGATGTGCCCATCGTACATGGCGACCGGCGACGAGACGCACACGACGCGGGCGCGGGCGAACGCGCTGCGGGCGGCGCTGTCGAATCGCGGGCTGCTCGAGGGGCTGTCCGACCCCGCGCTCGACGAGGTCATGGACCTGTGCCTAGCGTGCAAAGCCTGCAAGACCGAGTGCCCGACCGGCACCGACATGGCCCGGCTCAAGGCGGAGTGGCTGCACCATCGCAACGAACGAGAGGGCGTGCCGCGGCGGAGCCGGCTGATCGCGTCGTCGGTCGAGATGGCCCCGTGGGGGTGCCACTTCGCACCGCTGAGCAACTGGGTCATGCAGGCGAAGGTGACGCGGGCGATCATGGAGCATCTGTACGGGTTGGATCGCCGGGTGCCGCCGCCGCGGTTTGCGCGGCAGACTTTCCGGCGGTGGTTCGCGCAGCGTGCAGCGCGGACGGCTAACTCGGGGGCGCCCCGGCAAGTCGTGTATTTCGTCGACACGTGGACGAACTTCTACCAGCCGCAGGTCGGCCAGGCGACGGTGAAGGTGCTGGAAGCACTCGGGTACGAAGTGGTGGTGCCGGCGACGAAATGTTGTGGGCGGCCGCTGATCAGCAAGGGCCTGCTAGCCGAGGCGCGGCAACTCGGCGAGGCGAACGTGGCGGTGCTGGGGCCCTACGCCGAGCGTGGCGTGGCGATTGTGGGGACGGAGCCGAGCTGCGTCTCGGTTTTTCTGGATGAGTTGCCGCAGCTCGTGCGGGTGCCAGCGGCGCGGCGGATCGCGGAATGTGCGGTGACGGTCGAGGGTTTCGTGGCCGCGGAGCTGCGGCAGAACGCGGGCGCGTTGCGATTCAAGGACGGCGCGGCGACGCTGCTTTACCACGGCCACTGCCACCAGAAGGCCATGCTCGGCACGGCCGATGCGCTGGCCGTGTTGATGGCGTGCACGCGCGGGCGGGCGACGGAGATCAACAGCGGCTGCTGCGGGATGGCCGGCGCGTTCGGACATGAGGTCGAGCACTACGACGTCGCCCAGGCGGTCGGCGAGCAACGCTTGTTCCCGGCGATTCGGGCGCGCGGCGAAGCGCAGGTCGCGGTGTCGGGCTTCAGTTGTCGCCACCACATTCTTCAGCACACGGGGGTCCGGGCGCGACACGTGGTTGAGCATCTGGCGGACATGCTGGCGTGAGGCGCTGGCAGCCGGTCGCCCGGGTGGCGGGGGTGGTTTGGCCCACAGCCCGATAAGGACGGTAAACGTCTCTGGCCGGGGAAGTTACCGCGAGCGCCGGGTCCGGTACGGCTGGGTTTGGTTGTCGCGGCGGGTGGAGAGCGGGAACTTTTTTCGCGCGCCCCCTCGTAGACGGCCAAAAGCGTGCTAGACTAACAGGTGTCTGAGCGGTGCGCGGCACGCACAGGTTTCCCCCCGGCCTGTCGGCCCCCTGCTCAGACACTTTTTTTGCGCCCACCCGACGCGGGGGTCACCGACAATCTGTGGCCACGTTGCGCTGGCCGGCGCGCGAGGCCGCGTACACTTCCAGCGTCTGAGCGACCATCTCGTCCGCGGTGCGCACGGGCGTTGCGGGGGGTGGATTCCGCGGGGCGGCGGTCCAGTCGGCCAGGCAGCGGGCGAGGCTGGGCGCGGAGCCAACATCGAAGAGCAACGTGGCGTCCGAAATGACTTCGCTGATCCCGTCTACGCGGCTGGCGACCACTGGAACGCCGACCGCCTGCGCTTCCAACACGGTCTGCGGCAGATTCTCCGGCCAGATGCTCGGCACAACGAGCAAGTCGAGCCCGGCCAGTAACGCTGGAACCTGCTCGGACGGCACACGTCCGAGCCACTCGACGTTGAGCCCCTCCGCCAGCGCCCGCAGCCGGCGCCCGTACCGCGCGTCCGTGCCGCCGCCGGCCAGCCGCACGCGCGTCGCGGTCCAGCCCAGTTGTCGCACGGCCTCGAGCAACAAGTGCGGCCCCTTGTGCTCCGCCAGCGCCCCGACAAAGCCGAGCGTGAGCTTCGCCGGGTCGCGCGGCGCAAGGTCCCAGGCGGCGGAGCGTTGCGCGCCGAACCAGCGCGGCTCGAGGCCTACGACGATCGTGTGCAGGCGTGGACGGCTCAGCCGCGGGGCCAGCCGCGCGCGGGCCCCCTGCGACAGACAAATGACGGCGTTCGCACTATTCAGAGCCGCCGTCAGGAACCGTTGCCGGCGCGTCCAGCGGATGATCTCCGCCGGCGACGATCCGCCAAGCAGCGCGCGGGCAAAGTACAGCGTGGAGATGACCGTTTCGCGCAGTCCCGGGACGTGGGCCACGGTACGCAGCCAACGGCGTCGGTCGGATGCGCCGGTACAACGAATGCACTCCAGCCACGGGACGTTTCCGTCGCAAATCCCGCCGCGGTAGTGCAGGAGCGTGTGCTTGGGGCACAGCCACCAGTAGTCCATGATCGTCACGACGACGGGCACCGCGCGCGTCCGCGCGGCCTGCATCAGACCCACGCCGATGTGGCCGGGGTTCGCGACGTGTACGACGTCCGGCTGCTGACGCTCCAGAATCGGCATCAGCCGGCGCGGCGCGAGGCCCTGCACGCTCAGGCGGCCGCGCGTCGGGTAGTAGAGCGTGCGCGGCTCATGCTCGAATTCTGTGCCGAGCGGCAGCGCAGGTCCGCGACGTTCCGGGTCGCCCGCCAGAATGACCACGTCGTGCCCGCGCCGCCGGAGCCCGTCGGCCAGCATGGCGACGTAGCGCTCGGTGCCCTGCCCGTAGCCCCGCCCGAACTGCATGGTGGCCAGGAGGACTTTCATGCGGGGGCGATCATACCGCATCACGGTGCGCCGAGCGCGCGATGATAGCAGGCGATCGTCTCGCGGGCGCAGCGTTGCCAGGAAAACGTCGCGGCGCGCCGAAGGCCGCGCTGTCGCCACTGCTCCCGCCAGTCCGCGTCTTCGACCATGCGGCGCAGCGCGTTGGTCCAGGCGGGCTCGTCGCGCGGGTCGAGCAGGACGCCGGCATCGCCGACGACTTCGGGCAGCGACGCCGCGTTCGAGACGATCACGGGGCAGGCGCACGCCATCGCCTCCAGCGGCGGCAGGCCGAAGCCCTCGTAGAAGGTGGGCCAGACGAGGGCGGTGCAGGCCGAGTACAGCGCCGCGAGGGCGTCGTCGGGCAGGTAGCCGGCCAGACGGACCTCGCCGCCGATGTCGTGGGCGTGGAGGGAGTCCGCGAGCGCGTTGGTTTGCCAGCCCCAGTCGCCGGCCAGGACCAGCGGGTTCTGCTCGCGTAACCCGCGCGGCAGGGCCGCGAAGGCCGCGAGCAGGCCGGGCACATTCTTGCGCGGCTCGAGCGTGCCGACGAACAGGAAGAAGCGCGCGGGCAGCCCGAGCTGGCGGCAGATGCGTCGTGCGGCGTCCGCATCGGCGGGACGGAAAGCCGGACGCGGGGCCTGATAGGTGACGTCGATCACGTCCGGCGACAGCCCGAGGTGCTGGATCATTTCCCGCTTCGTGAACTCCGAGGCGGCGATGAAACGGCGGGTTTGTCGCACGCCGGCGGCGAATTCGCGCTCGTACCAGCGGACGCGGTCGGCGGGGTGCCACGTGGGGTGCAAGAGCACGGAAAGGTCGTGGATCGTCGTGACGGTCGGGACGCCGCAGCGGATCGGGATGTGGTTCGGCTCGTGGTACAGGTCGTAACCGCAGGCTCGTGCGCGAAACGCGGTTCGGTAGGCACCCTGCAACACGCGGCGCAGCCACCAGCTACTACGCGCGCGCTGGACCAGCGACGGCTTAGCCGGCCGGTGCGTGGTGCCGCGATATGCCTTCATGCGAGGCTTGGGAGCGGGCAGGAACGCGGCCAGGAACGGCTCGACCGCGACCGCGTCCCTTTCCCGCGGCAGCGCGCCGAGCAACTGCGCGACATAATGCCCCACGCCGGTCAGCGGCCGGTAGAGGACACGGTCGTTCAGGATGACACGTGGCCGGTCGATCAGCTTCTAACTCCGCGAGGCAGCGCGCTACGGCGCGCCCGATTATGCGCGCCAACGGGCGATTCTCCCATGCCCCAGATGCACCACGGGGGCGCTTGGGGGAAGGACTCCGACGGGGCGGGCCGGTACAATGTAACGGAGCCCGATTGCGGGATGGGGGCGGCGGTCACGCCGGCGGCGAGCCCGGGCGTGTCCAAGGGTGTCGTGCATGTGCTTGGCGGTTCCAGGGAAAGTCATCGAGTGCCGCGGGGACGAGGCGGTCGTCGACCTGCAAGGCAGCACGCTGCGGGTCAGCAGGGTCCTCACGCCGGAAGCGGATGTCGGCTCGTGGGTGCTGGTGCACGCCGGCTTCGCGATTGCGCAGCTTGACGAGCGGGAGGCGCTGGAGACCTGGGACTACCTCCGCCAGATATTGGCAACCGAGCCCGCCGACTCCGAACGTGAGACGCAAACGACGGACCAAGCCCCGCGCGGGGAGGGAAGCCCAGCTTGACCGACCGCGTCGCCCAACTCGTCGATGAGCTGCACGGCCTCTGCCGCGACGTGGGCCGCCGCATCCAGGTTATGGAGGTGTGCGGGACGCACACGGTCGCGATCTTCCGCACGGGTATCCGGTCGCTGCTGCCTGCGAACCTGCGGCTGGTGAGCGGCCCGGGTTGCCCGGTGTGCGTAACCGCCCAGCGGCACATCGACGCGGCACTGGAACTGGCCGGGCGGCCGGGCGTGATCCTCGCGACGTACGGAGACATGCTGCGCGTGCCGGGGCGGTCGGGGAGCTTGGAGCGGTTGCGGGCGACCGGGGCGCAGGTGCAGGTCGTGAACTCGGCGCGAACCGCGCTCGACCTGGCCCGCGCGAACCCGCAGAGCCCGGTGGTGTTCCTCGGCGTGGGCTTCGAGACCACCGCACCGGCCACCGCGGCGACGGTCCTGGAGGCCGACCGCGACGGAGTCGAGAACTTCAGCGTCCTGATGTGCCACAAGCTGGTGGTGCCGGCGATGCAGGCGTTGCTGGACGCGGGCGACGTGCCGCTCGACGGATTCCTGGCGCCCGGTCACGTCAGCGTCATCATCGGCGCGCAGGCGTATCAGCCGATCGTCGCAAAGCACCGCCGGCCGGTCGTCGTGGCGGGGTTCGAGCCGGAGCAGATCATGCGGGGGTTGCTGGCGCTGGTCCGGCAAGTGGCCGAGGGGCGGGCGGCGGTCGAGAACGTGTATCCGGGCGTGGTGACGGCGGACGGAAACCGCGTGGCGCTGGAGCTGCTGCGGCGCGTGTTCGTCGTCGCGGATGCGCCCTGGCGCGAGTTGGGCGTGATTCCGCAGAGCGGGCTGGAGTTGGCCGCGGTGTATCGGCGCTTCGATGCGCTGCAACGGTTCGAGCTCGCGCTCGGAGAAGATGAGGGCCACCCGCTCTGCCGCTGTGGCGAGGTGATTACGGGCAAGGCGGAGCCGAGCGAATGCCCGGCGTTCGCCACCGCGTGCGATCCGCTCAATCCCATCGGGCCGTGCATGGTCAGCAGCGAGGGGACGTGCGCGGCGTGGTACAAATACAACAGGGTTCAGGGCCCTGGCGCACAGCGCGTGCCGGAGGGGCAGCGGTGACCGCCGTGAAGCCTGGCCTCGGCCACGACCGGATTGTGATCGCCCACGGCGGCGGCGGGGAGCTGATGGGGCGGCTCATTCGCGAGCACCTGCTGCCGCCGCTGCGGAATGAGCGGCTGGCGGCGCTGACGGACAGCGCGGTCTTGCCGTGGCCGGACGGCGAGCTGGTTTTCACGACGGACTCGTACGTCGTGACGCCGCTCGAGTTTCCGGGCGGGGATATCGGGCGGCTGGCGGTGGCGGGCACGGTGAACGATCTGGCGGTGATGGGGGCGGAGCCGGTCGCGCTGTCGCTCGGGTTGATTCTCGAAGAGGGATTGCCGCTGGCCGTGCTCGACCGGATCGTCGCCTCGATCGCGGGGGCGGCGCGCGAGGCCGGCGTCGAGGTCGTCACGGGCGACACGAAGGTCATCGAGCGCGGCGCGGGCACGGCCGACTCGTCGCGCGGGCTGTTCATCAACACGGCCGGCGTCGGGCGAATGCGCCGCGGCGTGCAGCTCGGGCTGCGACGCGTCGCGGTCGGCGACGCAATCCTGGTGAACGGCCCGATCGCCGAGCATGGGCTGGCCGTAATGTCCGTGCGGAGCGGGATCGAATTCGAGTCGACGCTGCGGAGCGACGTGGCCCCGCTCAACGGCTTGATCCGGGACATTCTGGCCACTGGGGCGGACGTCAAGTTCCTGCGGGACGCGACGCGCGGCGGCATTGCGGGCGTACTGGCGGACATCTGCGAGGCGTCGCAGCGCAGCGTCGAAATCGTCGAGGCCCAGGTGCCGCTTTCAACCACCGCCCGCCATGCGGCCGAAATGCTCGGGCTGGACCCGCTGACCGTGGCGAACGAGGGCAAGTGCATCATGGTCGTAGCGGCCGGCGACGCCGAACGGGTCCTGGCGGCGTGTCGCGGCAACCCGTTGGGGCGCGGGGCGGCGTCGATCGGCCGGATCACGGACGCCGCACCGCCGCTGGTGGAGCTGATTACGCGTGTTGGCGGGCGGCGGGTCGTGCAGCGGCCGTATGGCGAGGAGTTGCCGCGGATATGCTGAAGGAAGCCGGATGGAAAGAGCGAATTAAGAATTTGGGAATTAGGAATTGAGAATGAAACTAACGGCCCGGGGCGTCGCCGGCGCGTCTTTCTCAATTCTCAATCCTCAATTCTGAATTCCTCAGCGGCACACGGGACTGACATGCACGAAATGTCGATCGCAATGGCGCTCGTGGAGCAGTTGCAGCGGATCGCCGCCGAGCAGCACGCCACGCGCATTACCGAGGTGGAGGTACGGTGCGGCGTGCTGCGGCAAGTCGTGCCGGAGGCGCTGGAGTTGGCGTTTTGTGCGGCCAGCGCCGAGACCCCGGCGGCGGGCGCCCTGCTCCGGGTAGTGGAAGAAGGGCTGCGGGCGCGTTGCCGGGCGTGCGGGCAGGAGTTTGAGGCGGCGATCGACAACTACCTGTGCCCGCAGTGCCGGATGGCGGACGTGGAGTTGCTCGCGGGCCGGGACGTCGTGTTGCAATCGGTGACGTGCGAGACCGAGGACAGGGACCGGGCACCATGAAGATCAAGGTCGTCGAGAGCGTGCTGAAGGCGAACGACGCGGTCGCGCGGGAGAACCGCAAGCGGCTGGACGCCGCGGGCGTGCTGGCCATTAATCTGATGAGTGCGCCGGGGAGCGGCAAGACGCTGCTGCTGGAGAAGACGATCCCGGCGCTCGCGCCGCGACGCTGCGCGGTGCTGGTCGGCGACTTGCAGACGACGCGCGACGCCGAGCGGCTGGGGTCGGTGGCAACCCAGGTGACGCAAATCAACACGGGGACGGGCTGTCACCTGACGGCCACGCAGGTCGCCGAGGGTCTGGACGGCCTGGAGCTCGAGGGGATGGATTACCTGTTTGTCGAGAATGTCGGGAACATGGTCTGCCCGGCGGCGTTCGACCTCGGGGAGCATCGGCGGGTCGCCCTGCTCAGCGTTCCGGAGGGCGACGACAAGGTGGCGAAGTACCCCACGCTCTTTCAGGCGGCGGACGCGATCGTGCTGACCAAGGTCGACCTGCTGGGCGTGCTTGACTACGAGCGTCAGCGGGTATATGAAGACCTCTCACGGATCAACACGCGTGCACCGCTACTGGAGCTTTCCTCCAAGACAGGTCAGGGCCTGGAGGGCTGGCTGACCTGGGTGCAGCAGCAGCGGCAGCGCCTTTGTCCGTCGCGGTCGCCGGGGTGAGCTTCCGCGGCGTGGGGCGTCGCAATCGAACCAGCGAGGTATCTCATGAGCGACAATCTCGCAGCATCCGTCCGGGAAATCTGCAAGGCTAACGGCGGCGACCGCACGCGACTGATGGACATCGTCCGCGCGGTGCAGGCGAAGTTCGGCTGCGTGTCCGGGCCCGCCATGGAGATGATCGCCCAGGAGCTCAAGGTGCACCGCGTCGAGGTGCATGGCATGGTTTCCTTCTACTCGTTCCTCTCCGAGCAGCCCAAGGGCAAGGTGACTATCCGGCTGTGCAACGACCTGGTCGACCAGATGGCGGGGGCCGCGGAGGTCGGGCAGGCGTTCGAGGACGAGCTGGGCATCAAGGTCGGCCAGACCACGCCCGATGGCAAGATCGCCCTCGAATACACGGCGTGCATCGGCATGTGCGACCAGGCGCCGGCGGCGCTGGTCAACGACGTAGTGGTGACCGAGCTGTCGACCGATTCGGCGCGACGGATCGTCCGCGAACTCCGCAAGCACATGGACCCCGCCCGGCTCGTCACGCGGCTCGGCGACGGCAACAACGCCCACGAGCTGGTGCACGCGATGGTGCTGAACAACATCCGCGTGAAGGGCTCCCTTATCTTCACGCCGACCAATCGCGGGGAGGCCATCCGCAAGGCGCTCGGCATCACGCCGGCTGAAGTAATCCGCGCGGTCAAGACTTCGCGCCTGCGCGGCCGCGGCGGGGCCGGCTTCCCCACCGGGCTCAAGTGGGAGTTCACCCGCGCCGCTCCGGGCGAACGGCGCTACATCCTCTGCAACGCCGACGAGGGCGAGCCAGGGACCTTCAAAGACCGCGTGATCTTGACCGAGTTGCCCGACCGCGTTTTCGCCGGCATGACGATCGCCGGGTACGCCGTGGGCGCCGAAGAGGGGATCGTCTACCTCCGCGGCGAGTACGCCTACCTGCGGAAATACCTGGAGCACACCCTCCAGGAGCGCCGGAAGGACAACCTGCTCGGCCGCAACATCCTCGGCAAGCAAGGCTTCAATTTCGACATTCGCATTCAAATGGGCGCCGGAGCGTACGTCTGCGGCGAGGAAACCGCCCTGATCAGCTCGTGCGAGGGACTGCGCGGCGACCCGAAGACCCGCCCCCCGTTCCCCGCTCAGAAGGGCTACCTCGGCTGCCCGAGCGTCGTCAACAACGTCGAGACGTTCGCCTGCGTGACCAAGATCCTGGAGCAGGGGCCCGCCACGTTCTGCGAGATCGGCTCGCAAGGCAGCCCCGGCACAAAGCTGCTGAGCATCTCCGGCGATTGCAAGTCGCCGGGCGTGTTCGAGGTGCCGTTCGGCATCAAGCTGAGCGAGGTGCTCAAGCTGTGCGGCGCCGAGGACGCGATCGCGGTGCAGGTCGGCGGGGCCAGCGGCCAGATGGTGGCGCGCGAGGAGTTCGGGCGCACGATCTGTTACGACGACCTGGCGACCGGCGGCGCACTGATGGTCCTCGGCCCCGAGCGCAACGTGCTTGAGGCCGCCGAGAAGTTCATGGACTTCTTCGTCGAGGAGAGCTGCGGCTACTGCACGCCCTGCCGCGTCGGGAACGTGCTGCTCAGGAACCGCCTGGCGCGGATTCTGGCGGGCGACGGCGAGCCGAGCGACCTCGACTACCTCAACGACCTGGGGCAGACGGTCAAGATCATGAGCCGCTGCGGCCTCGGCCAAACCTCGGCCAACCCGATCCTGACCACGCTGAAGAACTTCCGCCCGGCCTATAACGCCCTGGTCAAGAAGCGAACTGACGGGCTCCAGCCGGCTTTTGACCTGCGGACAGCGGTGGCCGACGCGGAGCGCGTGATCGGCCGAAAGTCGGAACACGCACACGCGTAGCGGCCCGCAGGCACTGCTCAAGAGCAGTGGCACATGTAAGGGATATGAGATGAGCGCAACGATCGAATTCACCATCGACGGCAAGGAAATCAAGGGCCAGCCGGGACAGACGATCCTCGAGGCCGCCCAGCAGGCCGGCGTCTATATCCCCCGGCTCTGCTATATGAAGGGCCTCACCCCCTGGGGAAGCTGCCGCGTGTGCACGGTGCTCATCAACGGCCGGCCGCAGGCGGCGTGCACGCAGCCGATCGCCCCGGGGATGGTCGTCGAGAGCAGCACGGACAAGGTAAATGCCCTGCGGCGGAACATCATCGACATGCTGTTCGTCGAGGGCAATCACTTCTGCATGTTCTGCGAGAAGAGCGGGAGCTGCGAATTGCAGGCGCTGGCCTACCGGTTGGGGATCGCCGCCCCGAAGTACCCGTTCATGTTCCCGAAACGCGAACTCGACATGTCGCACCCGGACGTGTTCATCGACCACAACCGTTGCATCCAGTGTGCGCGGTGCGTGCGCGCGTCGCGCGACGTGGACGGCAAGCACGTGTTTGACTTCGCCGACCGCGGGGCGCACCGGCGGATCGCCGTCAATGCCGAGGCGTTCTTGAAGGACACGGACCTGGCCGTCACCGACAAGGCCGCCGAGGCCTGCCCCGTCGGTGCGATCGTCAAGAAGCGGACCGGCTACGCCGTGCCATTCGGGCAGCGGCTGTACGACAAGAAGCCGATTGGATCGGAGATCGAAGCTGGAGTTAAGAGTTAGGTGTTATGAATGCAGAGTGAGGCGGCGTGGCCGCCGCTCATCATCCAGAACTCTGCACTCTACACTCGAAGGAACTGAGCAATGGCCAAACCCAAAGTCGCGACGACCTCGCTGGCCGGCTGTTTCGGCTGTCACATGTCCGTGCTGGACATCGATGACCGCATCCTGAAACTGATCGAGCTGGTCCAGTTCGACAAATCGCCGATCGACGATATCAAGAAATTCACGGGCCGCTGCGCGATCGGGCTGATTGAGGGCGGCTGCTGCAACGAGGAGAACGTGCGGGTGCTCCAGGACTTCCGGGCGCACTGCGACATTCTGATCTCGGTCGGCGACTGCGCGACGATGGGCGGCATTCCGGCCCTGCGGAACATGGTGCCGCTGCAGGAGTGCTACGAGGAGGCCTATCTCAAGGGTCCGACGGTGCACAACCCCGCCCGGCAGATTCCGAACGACCCCGAGCTGCCGTTGCTCCTGGACAAGGTCTACCCCTGCGATGAGGTCGTCAAAATCGATTATCACTTGCCCGGCTGCCCCCCGTCCGCGGACACGATCTGGGAGGCGCTGGTCGCCCTGTTGACCGACAAGCCGGTGCAGTTGCCGTATGAGCTGGTGAAGTACGACTAGGTAGTGATGAGTAGCGACTTAAGAGTAACGAGTTGTCCGAGCGTGGCGCGAGCGCCGTCGGCTGCGCTTTCCATTCGTTACTCGCTATTCGGTACTCGCTGTTCCCCGGAGGTCTCCCCGTGGTAGCGTCCACAATCGGTTTGAAGCGTGTCGTCATCGAGCCCGTGACCCGCGTCGAGGGGCATGGGAAGGTCACGATCCTGCTGGACGAGAAGCGGCAGGTGCGGCAGACGCGCCTGCACATCGTCGAGTTCCGCGGGTTCGAACGCTTCATCCAGGGCCGGCCGTTCTGGGAAGTGCCCGTGCTCGTCCAGCGCCTCTGCGGTATTTGCCCGGTCAGCCACCACCTGGCCGCCGCCAAGGCGATGGACCGCATCGTGGGCGGCGAGAAGCTGACCCCGACCGCGGAGAAGATGCGGCGGCTGATGCACTACGGGCAGTTCTTCCAGTCGCACGCCCTGCACTTCTTCCACCTCGTCTCGCCCGACCTGCTGTTCGGCTTCGACGCCGACCCGGCGATCCGCAACGTGATCGGCGTGGCGCTGAAGTACCCCGAGCTGGCCGTCCAGGGCGTGATGATGCGCAAGTACGGCCAGGAGGTCATCAAGCGCACCGCGGGCAAGAAGATTCACGGGACCGGCGCGATCCCGGGCGGCATCAACAAGAACCTGTCGATCCAGGAGCGCGACGAGCTGCTCAAGGACTTGGAGCAGATGGTCATTTGGTCGCGGGCCGCGCTGAAGCTGTGCAAGGACTACACCGTCGAGCATCTGGAGAAACTCGCCCCGTTCGGCTCGTTCGACTCCAACCACCTGTCCATCATCCGCCAGGACGGCGCGCTGGATATCTACAACGGCGGCCTGCGGGCGATCACCGCCGACGGCAAGAAGATCTTCGATCACGTGGACAACCAGAAGTACCTCGAGTACATCGCCGAGGAAGTCCGCCCGTGGTCGTACATGAAGTTCCCATTCATCAAGCCGCTGGGCCCCGAGACCGGCTGGTATCGCGTCGGCCCGCTGGCGCGGATCAACACCGCGGACTTCATCGACACGCCAGAGGCCGAGGCGGCTCGCAAAGAGTTCATGGCCCTCACCAAGGGCAAGCCCAACAACATCTCGATGGCCTACCACTGGGCCCGCTTGATCGAGCTGCTGCACGCGATCGAGAAGATCAAGGAGCTCCTGCACGACAAGGACCTGCAAGGCACGGACCTGGTTGTAAAGGGGTCGCGCCGCGACGAGGCGGTCGGCATCCTCGAAGCGCCGCGCGGCACGCTGTTCCACCATTACAAGGTGGACAAGAACGACCAGGTCGTGATGGCGAACCTGATCGTCTCAACGACGAACAACAACGAGCCCATGAACCGCGCGATCCAGAAGGTCGCGCAGGACGACCTCAGCGGGCACGAGCTCACCGAGGGTCTGCTGAATCACATTGAGGTCGCGATCCGCGCGTACGACCCGTGCCTGTCGTGTGCGACGCACGCGCTGGGGCAGATGCCGCTGGTGGTCGAAGTCGTTGATGTGGACGGAAACATCGTTGACCGGAAGGTGCGCGGGGTTTGCGAGTAGCGAATAGCGAGTAACGATTTCAGAAGAAACGGCCGGCGCCCATTCCACTCGTTACTCTTAACTCGCTGCTCTGAACGGCTTGAATCGATGCCTGATAACGGACGAATCCTGGTCCTCGGCTACGGCAACCCCGGCCGGCGCGACGACGGCCTCGGGCCCGCCCTGGCCGCCGCGCTGGAGGAGCTGTTCCTCCCCGGCGTGACGGTCGAGTCGGACTACCAGCTCACGGTGGAAGATGCCGCGGACGTCGCCGGGCACGACGTGGTGGTGTTCGCGGATGCGGACGCCGTCGGCGCGGAGCCGTTCTCGTTCCGGCGGATTGAGGCGGGCAACGGGTCCACGTTCAGCACGCACAGCGTCTCGCCGGAGGGCGTGCTCGGGCTGGCGCGGGACCTGTTCGGCGCGCGGACGGAGGGATATCTGCTGGGGGTTCGCGGTTACGAGTTCAACGAGTTCGGGGAATCGCTTTCGCCGGCGGCCCGGGAGAACCTCGCCCGGGCGGTCGAGTTTCTGGCGGGCACGTTGCGTGCCCACAGCTTCCGCGAAGTCGCGGCCCAATTCCGCGCCCCCGCGCCGTTGGCCGCCACTTCGCAAGGGGAACTTTGATGCAAGACGGAAAATTCGTGATCTTGTGTGTCGACGACGACCAGGACCTGCTCGACGCCCTGCGGCTGGTGCTGGAGAAGAACGGCTACGCGATGGTCGAAGCCCGCAGTGCCGAGGTGGGGCTGAAGAAGTACAAGCAGTCCAACCCCGACCTGGTCATCATCGACCTGATGATGGAGGAAGTGGACGCCGGCACCAGCCTCGTCCGCGACCTCAAGGCCGAGGGCAACACCAAGCCCGTCTACATGCTCAGCTCGGTCGGCGACAACCTGAACACGACGATCGACTATACCGAGTTGGGGCTGGCGGGCGTTTTTCAGAAACCGATCAACAACCAGCAACTGCTGACGGTGCTGAAGACGAAGCTCAAGAAGTAGCCGGCCGTCTGCGCCGCGTGATTCACCATGAGCGGCACAGAGTCACAGAAAGAGCGAAGGGCGTCGTCTGCTCTGTGGCACGGTCCCTCCGTGGTTAACTCCTCCGGGCATAGCGAGTTGCGCTGAAAAGGCCCTGGTGGGCACCGCCGGGCGCACCCGCGCACGGTCGCGGCGCGGGCCGGTCTTTGCGTGGCTGCGTGAATTCCGCAGGGCCCGGCCGCGTCTATTGGAAAAGGAACGCTTCCCGGATATTACACAGGCATTCGGCAAAATCGCGGCGGCGAGTGACCGACCGCTAAGGACCGAAGCATGGAGAGATTCAGATGAAACTGGGACGGAACGTTGGCTGGTTGGTTCTGCCTGCTGTCGCGCTGGGGCTGCTGGTGGCGCCCGCGGCGCGCGCGGGCCACGATGAGGACGCCCTCAAGCTGATGCAGGAGCACAAGCTGACGCTGGCCAAGGCGGTCGAGACCGCTGAGGCGGCGAGCAAGGGCGTGGCCATCGGCGTGCAGGTCAAGATCGATGGCAAGAAGGGGCAGGTCATCGTGCATTGCTTCGTCAAGGACGAATGCATGGCCGTGCCCGTGGACATCAAGACGGGCAAGGCTGAGAAGGCGAGCAAGGCCACCGCCGCCGAGGAGAAGGACACCCACATCGGTCAGCCCAAGGACATCGCCAAGGCTCTCGCCGACGACAAGACGACGCTCGTAAAGGTGGTCGAAGCCGTCGAAAAGGCGCACGGCGACGCCGTGTCCGTCGCGAGCAAGCTTGAGGGCACCAAGCTCGAGTTCGCGGTGCATGTCGTGAAGGGCGGAAAGGCCTCGACCGTGACGGTTGACGCAAAGGGTAACGCGGTCAAGGGCGACGAGAGCAAGAAGCCGGAGCCGAAACCCACGCCGAAACCCGAGCCGAAGAAGCCGTAACACCGGACTCGCGCGAAGGCGCAAAGCCACGAAGAAACGCGGAACGGACACCGGGCCCCTGGTTGCGGGGTCGGCGTCCGTTCTGTTTTGCTGTGATTTTTCCGGCCGGCGTCCTGGTGCCTTTTCGCGACCTCTTCACGCCGGGTGCTTGGAACGGAGCAGCTTTTCGCCGCCGACGAAGATCAGGAACACCGCCAGCAGAGCGAAAGGTAGCATGGCAAAGCCGTCGCTGTCGGCGTGCGCCCGGAGCCACGCGGGCCCCGTATTCACCATTGCCTTGGCCATCCTCTCGTTCAGGCCGAGGAGTGCAGCCACGACGCCGGCGATCGTTCCACCGGCAATCAACCCGCTGGACAGCAGCACGCCGGGGCTCATTTCGCTTTCGGGCTGTCCGCGGCGGAGCCACTTGTCGACGATCCACCGCACGACGCCGCCGATGAAGATCGGACTCGACGCCGACAGCGGCAGATAGACACCGACCGCGAACGGCAACGCCGGGATGCCGGCCAGCTCGAGGGCCAGCGCGATCGCGACGCCGAGCAAGACCAGCGACCAGGGCATTTGCCGCGACAGGATGCCGTCGATGATGAACGACATCAGAGCAGTCTGGGGGGCAGCGTACTTCGTCACCGGCGTGCCATCATCCTGCTTACGCAGCTTTCCGCTGACGCCGGGGTCCACGAGGTAGTGAATTTGGCCCGCCTGGTCGACGAGGTACTTGCCGGCCGGCACGCCTGCCACGTCTCCCACGCGCACGCGCACGGCGTAGTACGCGGTGCCGTCTTCCTTGGCGTGGGGGCCGCGTACCGACTCCTTGAACTCGTTGCCCTTCAGAGGCAGCGTCACCGCCGGCAGGTCCTTGTTGGAGTACACGGTCGCGCCCTCGTTGAGCCATAGCAGCGTGACGCCGATGACGAGGGCCGACGTCAGCGCCCCGACCAGAATCGCGAGCTGCATGGCCCGCGGCGTACCGCCCACCAGAAAGCCCGTCTTCAGGTCCTGCGAGGTCGTGCCGCCGTTGGACGCCGCGATGCACACGATGGCGGCGATGGAGAGCGCCGTGAGCTTGTGCTCGGCGGTGGTCCAGCCGAGGACGAGGAAGATGAGGCAGGTCATGAGCAGGGTGGCGACGGTCATGCCGGAGATCGGGTTGGAAGACGAGCCGATCTCGCCGGTCAGGCGCGAGGAAACCGTGACGAAGAGGAAACCGAAGACCACGATGCACAGGGCGCCGACGATGTTCATGTGGAAGGTCGATTGGGCCGCCAGAATGGCCACGACGATCGCGAGGCTGCCCAACAGCACGACCTTCATCGACATGTCGCGCTCGGTGCGCGGAACGGCAGTGCCGGTGCCCGCGCGCGTGTTGGCCCCCTTGGCCGCGAGGTCGCGCAGCCCGGAGCGCACCGAGCTGACGATCATCGGCATGGCCCGCAACATGCTGATGATGCCGCCGGTGGCGACGGCCCCGGCGCCGATGTACAGCACGTAAGCCTGGCGAATCTCGTCGGGCGTCATGTCGCGGATCAGCTTCAAGCCCGGGAAGAGCGGTGCGCTCAGGCCCTGGCCGAAGAAGACGATCGCGGGCGTCAGCACCAACGCAGCCACGACGCCGCCGCCGACCATGATGCACGAGATGCGCGTGCCGATGACGTATCCGACGCCGAGCAAGTGCGGCGCGATCTCGCCGGACAGCACGGCCCCCTTGAAGCCCACCGCCTTGTCGCCGACCTGCTTCCAGAGCGGCCATTCGGGGATGTCTTTCCACAGCTTCAGGCCAACGTTAAGGAAGTAATAGACGAACGCGAGAGTGAACCCGACGAAGACCTTGACGGCCGACGTGCCGCCTTTCTCGCCGACGATCAGCACGTCCGCGCACGCGGTGCCCTCGGGATAGATGAGCTTGCCGTGCTGCTTCACGATGAACGCCCGCCGCAACGGGATCATCATCAGGATGCCGAGCAGGCCGCCGAGGACGGCGACGAGCGCCACGCGCATGTATTCCAGGCCGTAGCCCCACATGAGCAGCACGGGCACGGTCACGCCGACGCCGAAGGCGATCGACTCGCCCGCCGAGCCCGTCGTCTGCACGATGTTGTTCTCGAGGATCGTCGCGTTGCGGCCAAACAGTGGCGAGAAGACGCGGAAGAGCGTGATCGAGAGGACGGCGATCGGGATTGACGCGGAGACGGTCATGCCGACCTTCAGCACGAGGTACAGCGACGACATGCCGAAGACGATGCCCAGAACCGCGCCGACCAGCACCGCCGACCACGTGAATTCGGCCATGACGGTCTCGGCCGAAACATAGGGCTTGTGGGCCGGGGGCTCAGCAGCCGGGGCCGCGGGAGATTGACCTGCCATCAACGCTCTCCTGAGATGCCACGGGCGGCCGTCCGTCGTCGGGGCGGCGCGTGCGGGAAGTTTCGCCGCTGACGCGCGCGAACGCAATGTCTGCCCCGTCGGCCATTCGCCGCGCTCCCGGAGCGCACCCGGCGGCCGCATCGCCCCGTGCGGGTCATGGAGCGTTCCGGGTAGTGCCCCACGGCGCTTATGAGCGCCTTCGTTCCGCCGCCGCCAGGCCGAAGACCCTCACGACACTTGAATCAGTTTTCGGGCGGCGGGCCACAGGGGCTCAGCCAGTCAGGTGCGCGGTCGTGTTGCCTGGTCCCGTTCGAACTACCTTCCGAGCGTGTATTCGAAGGCGGTCTCGCCATTACGGATGCCGTGGCGAGCCATGTCTGGCGTGGCGGCGCGGACGTAGGCAACGGTGACGCCGTCGGGGTCGACGTGCACTCTCAGGTGGCCGGAGCTTGGCAGGAAATCGCCGGTTTTGTAGCCATATTCGGCTACTGAGTGCTTCTGGGAGCTCCAGTGCGCCGGCTGCGGCACGAGTTGGTAGACAACCCCGTCGCGTTCCTGGTGGGCGAAGAAATGGTCGTGGCCGTGGAATACGATGTTCACGCCGGTCTCTACCAGCATCTCGCGAATGGGTCGTTCCCACCCGGGGCGACGCACGGCGAAGGTCCGCCGGCCGTCGAGCTCCTGTCCGCCCCACTCGAACAGCCCGGCCGCCTCGGCACCGCCGCGACCGCCCTGGTCGAGTCCGCCGACCAACTGATGGATGAAGATGAACTTGAACTTCGCACGAGACTGCCGCAGCGTGCGAGCAAGCCAATCGTACTGGTCTTTGCCGAGCGTCATGTTCCACGGCTCTCGGCCGCCGCGCGTGGAGCGCGACGTCCAGTACGGGTCGAGCACGACGAACAACGCGTCGCCCCAGGTCCAGGCGTAGTAGTCTTGCAGCAGTCCCGCGTATGGGTGCTCCGCCGTGTTCCCCGTGTAGAACGCATCCGGGACCGGGTTCGGGAAGAGCCGCTTGCGCTGCGTGCAGGACCAGACCGCCAACCCGTCGGCGCGGGTCGCATCCGAGTTCTTCGTCTCCTCGCCGTCGTGATTGCCGAGGACGAGAAACACCGGTGCGGCGTGGCCGATCAGGCCGAGGTAGTAGCGCTGCGCGGCGTACTGAAGCAACGCCGTTTCACGGCTCTCGTGCTTGCCGGTCATGAAGGTGTCGCCGAGGTCGATGTGGAAATCCGGTTGGTCGGCGAGCGCGTTCGCGAGGGTGGTGCGGTAGAGTTCCGGTAGGCAGCCTTCATCCAGGTGCGAATCGGCCTGCACGGTGAATGTGAACGCTGATCCGGGCGCGCGGGCGGTATGAAAGCACCCGTTCCCATCTGCGGGAAGGAGCGGTTCTCCGGATTCAGCGCTCAGGATTCGGTATTCATAGGCCGCGTTAGTGTCCAGACCTGCGAGCACGACTTCACGCGGTTCCCCGGCGTGCAACGTGAGAGCCGCCGCGCGACGATTCAGGGCCTGTCCACGTGGTCCGCAGGCAACACTGACGTCGGCGGCCTCGTGTACCAGAATGCTGAGCGTAACGGAGCGATCGGTCGGACGGCCGAGCACCACGTTGCCCTTGTGGGCGGGGATCTCGGTCAAGAAGACCGCGGGCGCTCCTTGAGGGCGGCCGCGATCCGCGTTAGCGCCCGGCGCGCGTGGCTCGCCTTCCAAGCCGGCGCAAAGCGTCGCGAGCAACGGCAGCCATGCGACGACGACGCAAGACTTGCACGCAATTCTCATTCATGGCCCCCAACCGCCTTTTTCGGCGGATGAAAAAAGTGGTCCGTGTCAGGGAGCGTGACTTCGTTCCGAACCGGTTCGGAGTAGACATAAGCGGGCGCGCTCGTGTATCCGTCAAGGTTACGCAATTTGATCAATGTCTTGCGCTGCTCCGCAGACAGCGTCCGGTTCACCTGCGCGAACGCGGTCGCATAGTAATACGACAGCTCCCCGTCCAGCTCGCCGTAGCGGCGGCCGAGCGCAAGCACCTTGTCCTTGTCCGCTTGTTCGCCTTTGAGGAAGCGGCGCAGCGTGGTTGCGATGGTGCGGCGAAGATCGACGATTTCCCGCAGCGCCTTGCGCTGCCGATCGGGAAGGGCGGTGACGTGCTTTCGCTGCTGCTCGTTGAGGGTGTTGAGGAACTCCTTGCCGCTGTCGCCGGTCACGGATGTGCTGATGTCGTAATCGCGCTGGCCCATCGCCGGCATGTCCTTCATATAGAACCCACCGAAGTAGGTGCCGTGGCGCTCGGGGCAGAAGTACGTGTCGGCCTCGATTGAGCCGGCATACCAACTGAAGAACTCGCTCGCATAGGTCATGTAGGCCACGTTGACGAGCTTGTCCGTGCCGCGGGGCAGCTTGTACTTGTCCATGTCGACTTCGGGCCAGGTGTTGAAGTCGCCGAACTTCATCTGGGCGAGGAAGGCCCTCTGCTCGGGAGACAAGGACGCGGCGATGTTGCCAAAGGCTTCGGCCCGCGTGTAGCTCAGCTCTGTGTCGAAAGCGAAGATGTCGCCGACATACTGGACCACGGCGTCTTTGTTCAGCCCTTGGCTTCCGGCAGGGATCTCGCCATTAAGTTCGCGGTAAAACGCCTTGACGAGCGGCCAGCGCTTTTCCGCCAGTTCCTGGAATCGTGGCGCTTGCTGGCGCGCCAGCGCCTCGAACTTCGCCCGTTGCTCGTCCGTCAGGGCTTGCAGCACATTGCCGGCCACGCGGTTGAGGAACATGGGGTTGTGTCCCTTCTCGGCCGCGTCGATGTCGCGCATGTACTGGAAGCCGAAGAAGTCACAGACCTTGCCCGGCGGCAAGAAGGTGGCCGCGCCGAAGTCCCCGGTAATGAAGGCGAGCCCGTTGAAGGCGATGGTGTGGAGTTGGGCTTGGTCGGAGATCGCCTGCTCGATGGAGTACTGTTGCGGGCCGCCGCGTTGGCCGCGTTCGCCCCGGCGATCCTGCTGCTCATTGCGCGGCGGTCGCGCGCGCTGATTCCCCTGGCGCTCCTGGCCGAAGGCGTGATGTCCCGCGAGGCACAAGCCGACGACGAACGGCAATCCGACGGTCAGGCGGTGACGCGGAATACACATGGGCCTCTCCTTAGGTAAACCGCCGCTCGATCCGGCAATTTGGCGCGAGCCGCGTTCCAACGGCTTGGCGCTTCGCTATGCCGGGATCGACGTCGCGATGTCGAGTGCTCCTACAGAAGTAACGGGCGGAGACGGAGAATATTGTCCCGAAATGCGACTGGTCGATCTGGCCGCCAGCGTCGGCATGGCACATGCACTCACGTCGCGCCGGCGTGAACCGGACCCGCGGGCCCTCTGAACGAGGCCGGAAAAGACCAGGGACTATCGGACGCGATAAACACCGGCCACGGAATCACGGGCCGGCCCCCCAAGCGCGCCTGTCGGTTACGCGGACAAGTATAGCCACATATCCATACGGCCGAAGGCTTTTTCCACAGCCCCGATCCTCCTCGATAGCAGAGAGGACGTTTTTGTCTCCCCCGGCAGCGTGGTCGCGGCCGCCCCGGACACGTACAATCCGCGCACCAATACAGAACCCTCCTGGAGCTTCCCGATGCGTCGCCTGCTGCCGCTGATCGTGATCCTGACCGCCGTGCTCGTCCCGACCCGGGCCCAAGACGCGTCCGCCGCGGAGCGCGAGTTTCGGGCGCTGTGCGACGCCTACGTCGCCCACTACAAGCCACTCTTTTTGGAATCGCAGGCCGCGTGGTGGGAGGCGAACATCACCGGGACGGACGCCGCCTACACGCACAAGAAGACCGTCGAGAAGACGATCGTCGATCTGCACAGCGACCCCAACACGTTCGCCCGGCTCAAAGCACTCAAGGAGCAGGACGCCGTGCGCGATCCGGTGCTCCGCCGCGAGCTGGACGAGCTGTACCGCACGTTTCTCGCCGGCCAGGCCGACCCGCAGCTCCAGAAGCAGATCGTCGATCTCGAGAGCGACGTGGAGCAGGTCTTCAACACGTTCCGCAGCCGCGTCGGCGACAAGACGCTGACCGAAAACGACGTGCGGGACATCCTGGCGAACAACACGGACTCGGCCGCGGTCGAGGCGGCCTGGAAGGGGTACATGGAGGTCGGAGCGCAGGCCGCGCCGAAGCTGGCCCAGCTCGTCCGGCTGCGCAACGAGGAGGCCAAGCAACTCGGCTTCAAGAACTTCTTCAACATGGCGCTTGCGCTCCAGGAGATCGACGAGGCCAAGCTGCTGACGCTGTTCGACGAGCTGGACACGCTGACGCGCGCGCCGTTCGCGAAGCTGAAGACGGAGATCGACGCGGCCCGGGCCGCCCGGTTCCACACCAAGGTCGAGGAATTGCGGCCGTGGCACTTCGGCGACCTGTTCTTCCAGGAAGCACCGCAGGCCCCCGGCGCCAATCTGGACGAGCTGTTCAAGGACGCCGATCTGGTGGCGCTGGCCCGGAAGTACTACGCGGGGATCGGGCTGCCCGCCGACGACATCCTGGACCACAGCGATCTCTACGAGAAGCCCGGCAAATGTCCGCACGCGTTCTGCTGCGACATGGACCACGCCGGCGACGCGCGGGTGCTCGCCAACGTGAAGCCGAACCTCTACTGGGCCGACACGATCCTGCACGAGCTGGGTCACGGCGTGTACGACAAGTACATCCGCGCAGACGTGCCGTTCGTGCTGCATGACGCGGCCCACGCGATGACGACCGAAGGCATGGCGCTCATGTTCGGCGCGATGGTCAAGAACGAGGACTGGCTGACGAAAGTCCTTGGCGTGCCGCCGGAGCAGGCGGCGCGCGTCGGCCAGGCCGCCCGCGAGTCGCTCCGCACGGAGCGGCTGATGTTCAGTCCCTGGGCGCAGGTGATGATGCGCTTCGAGCAAGGCATGTACTCAGACCCCAACCAAGACCTCGGAAAACTGTGGTGGGACTTGAAGCGGCGCTACCAGCTTCTGAATCCGCCGGAGCCGGGCAGCCGCCCTGACTACGCGGCGAAAGTGCACATTCTGACGAACCCGGTCTATTACCACAGCTACATGATGGGCGAGCTGTTCGCGGCGCAGGTGCGGCACTTCATCGCGCGCGAAGTGCTCAAGTCCGACGCGGCCCGCAGCTCGTGCTACTTCGGCCACCCGGAGGCCGGCACGTACCTGCGCGACAAGGTCTTCGGTCCCGGCGACCTGTACAGTTGGAACGAGCTCACGAAGTTCGCGACCGGCGAGCCGCTGACGGCGAAGTCCTTCGCGGAGGACATCGCGCCGTAGCCGGCGCCCGGACTCGGGCGCGGTCGCGCTACAAGCTCGGACGCCACGTAGCGCGGCCTTCCGACGATGCTGAATTGACTCCCCGCCGCGCGGTTCTACACTACTTCTCGACATGCGTCGGCCGAAGCAGCCTTCACTGCCCGAAGTCCACGGCAGCGTTGCCGTCCAACGCTCCTCCACCTTCTGGCGCCGCCTGTTCACCTTTACCGGGCCCGCGTTTCTCGTCTCCGTCGGCTACATGGACCCCGGCAACTGGGCCACGGACCTGGCCGCCGGGTCGCAGTACGGCTACCGCCTGCTGTGGGTGATCCTGCTTTCAAACCTGATGGCCATCCACTTGCAGACGCTCGCGGCCCGGCTCGGGCTCGTGACGCGCCGGGACCTGGCCCAGGCCTGCCGTGACCATTACCCGCTGCCCGTCGTCTGGGTGCTTTGGATCATCTGCGAGATCGCCATCGCCGCCTGCGACCTCGCGGAGGTGCTCGGGGCCGGCATCGCGCTTCGCCTCCTCTTCGGAATTCCCCTCCTGTGGGGCGTCATCATCACGGCTTTCGACGTGCTCCTGCTGCTGGCGCTCCAGTCCTACGGCATGCGCAAGATCGAAGCGGTCATCGTCTGCATGGTCGCCACGATCGGCGCCTGCTTTGCCGTCGAGATGTTCCTTTCGCGGCCCGAGATCGGGCCGATTTTCCGGGGACTGGCCCCGGGGTGGGTGCGCGGCGGCGAATTGTACCTCGCGATCGGCATCATCGGCGCGACCGTGATGCCCCACAACCTCTACCTGCACTCGGCCCTCGTGCAGTCGCGCGCCGTCGAGCGCACCGAGTTCGGCCTGCGCGAAGGAGTACGCTTCAACTTCTTCGACTCGGTGATCGCCCTGAACGGCGCGTTCCTCGTGAACGCGGCGATCCTCGTGCTCGCGGCCGCCGCCTTCTTCCGCAGCGGCCACCACGAAGTGGCCTCCTTGGAGGACGCGCATTCGCTCCTGGAGCCGCTGCTCGGCACGGTGATCGCCCCGATCGCCTTCGCCGTCGCACTGCTGGCGTCCGGCCAGTCCTCGACCATTACCGGCACGCTCGCCGGGCAGATCGTGGTTGAGGGGTTCGTCGCGCTCCGGATGCGGCCCTGGCTGCGGCGGCTGTTGACGCGCCTGATCGCCATCGTGCCCGCCGTCCTCGTCATTCTCTGGGCCGGCGATCGCGGCGCGGACGCCCTGCTTATTTTCTCCCAGGTGATCCTCTCGCTTCAACTCCCGTTCGCGGTCGTCCCGCTCGTGCACTTCACGAACGATCGCCGCAAGATGGGGATTTTCGCCACGCCGCTCTGGGGCCGGGTCCTCGCCTGGGTCGTGGCGGGCCTGATCATCGTGCTCAACGTGAAGCTGGTGGCCGAGACGCTCTGGACCGGGTTCGCGCAGGGCAGCCTCGTCGTGCTCTGGGTCATGCTGCCGGCCACAGTCGTTCTGACCCCACTGATCGCCTGGATGATCGTCGAGCCACTCTGGCGCGGCTGGCGCGAGCGCCGACGGATGTACGTGCCCACGCCGGAGCTGCCCGCCCTCGAGGCCACGCTGCCGCGGCACTACCGGCGGGTCGCACTGGCCCTCGAGGCCACGCCGCGCGACGCCGGGATCCTCGCCGGCGTCATTCCGCTCGTACGCGCCGCCGGCGCCGAGCTGCTTCTCATCCACGTCGTCGAGAGCGCGACCGCGCGCTACGTCGGCGAGATCGTCGATGACGAGGAAGCCCGGCACGACACCGACTACCTGGAGCGCGTCGCCGCGCGCCTCCGCGCGGCCGGACTGCCCTGCTCCACGCACATGGGCGCCGGCGATCCATCCGAAGAGATCGCCCGCATCGCCGAGCAGGAGCACGCGGACCTGATCGTCGCCGGCACCCACGGCCATCGCTGGCTCGGCGACCTGTTCCACGGCTCGACCGTGAGCGATCTGCGCCATACGACGTCCATCCCAGTGCTCACGCTCCGCGCCCTCCCGCCCGCCGCCGCCGGGGAGGGCGAGGCTCCTGCCGAGCCGCCCGCACCAGCCGCCGCGACATAGGTTGCGTCGGGCACACCCGCCCTTCGCAATTGCGGCCGGCGTGTCAGAATTGGTAGACTCACGCGCACGAAAGCGAGGAACACGTAGGCTCGGTCGACATGGTCTCCGCCGACAACAAACTCCGCACCGACCCGGCCGGCACTCAAGCGCTCACCGTTCCGCTGCCGTCGACTCCGCGCAGTGCGGCGCGGCTCACTCCGGCTGCGGCGTCCATGCTGCTGGCGGTGTGCGTGGCGCTGCCGGCCGATGAAGCTGCCTTCGCGCAGGAGCAACCGACATCGGAGCCCGACGCGCGGGAAGTCGACAAATCCAGGTTCACGTTGTTCAATCCGGCGCCGAAGGAGGCGTTGCGCGAGTTCAACTCCGATCGGCCCGACGTCACGGAATCCCCGTACACGCTCGATGCCGGGCATTTCCAGTATGAGGCCGGCCTGTTCAGCTTCACGCGTGCTGGCGCGCGGGGCGAGCGAACCGACACGAGCCAGGTATTGCCGTCCAACCTCAAGCTCGGCCTGCTCAACAACGTGGACCTGCAACTCGTCGCTGAGCCCTACGACAACGCGCTCACGAAAACGAGGCACAAGGCGACCCGCGGGCAGGGGTGCGGCCCGACCGAGCTGCGCCTCAAGGCCAACCTCTTCGGCAATGACGGCGGGAACGTCGCCGTCGGCCTGCTCCCCTTCATCCGGTTTCCCACCGGCGGCGGCCGCTTCAGCAGCGGCCACATCGAGGGCGGCTTCATCGTCCCCGTCGCTTTCAAGCTGCCCGCCGGCTTCGACCTCGGCACCGAAGTCGCCTTCGATTTCGTCCGAAACCAAGCGAACGACGGGTACGGCGTCGAATTCACGCATACGCTGACGCTCGAACACGACATCGTCGGCAAGCTGGCCGGTTACGTCGAATACGTCGGCGTGTCCCCGTACCGTACGGGGCAAACCTACGCCCCGTCGATCGGCACCGGCCTGCTCTACGCCCTGACCGAAAACGTCCAGCTCGACGGTGGCGTCAACGTCGGGCTTTCGGACGACGCCGACGACGTCACCGTGTTCCTCGGCCTCTCGTTCCGGCTCTGATGCTCTCGGCCCCCCGACGACCGGACATTCCGCAGACTCGCGGCGCCGTTCGCCTCCACGCTCGCGAGCCGCCCGTACCGCTCGTATAATCCGGCCAGCACCGCGACATGGGGATCCGGGCGCGCGGACCAGGAGGTGTGCGGCGATGGCCAAGGCGGGTTCGTTATGGCAACGGGTGGGTGGAATCTTCCGTACCAATCATCCGCCGGCAGAGCTCTGGAGCGACACGACCACCCGCACGCTGGCGGGCAGGACGCCCGAGTCGCTGAACGGGCGGCCGCGGGCGCTCGCACCGGCGGCCGAGCCGGCGCGGGTTTCCTGGTGGCAGCGCCGACAGGCCCGGCAGATGCAGGTGCGCCAGGCCTCGCAGCGCGTCGTCCAGCTCGCCGATGAGCTGGAACGGTACTTCCGCCGGCAGGATGAGCGCGCCGCGGAGCTAACCGGCTCGCTGGGACACGTCGGCGGCGTGCTCGAGCAGTTGGCCGAGACGCAGCGCACGCACAGCGAATGCCTGCGGGGGATCGCGCAGCACACTGAGGCGGGGGTCAAGCACTCCGCCATGCTCACCGAGACCCTGGGACGTTTGCCGGACTCGCTGGTGACGCAGGCGGAGGCGATCCGGGCGGTGGCCCGCCAGCTTCAGGTCGGGCAGGAGTCGGACACGCAGCTCACGCAGTCGCTGCAGCAGTTCGGACGGGCCGTCGACACGCTCGGGTCCGCCGGGACCTCCCAGGTCGAGATGCTCCAGCGGCTCAACGCCGCCCAACGCGAGCAGCACGAGGCGCTCGTGACCCTGGTGCGCGAGCAGAGCCGGCGGTTCATGCTGATCCTGGTGGTGGGAGCGATTCTGGCCGTCGCAGCACTGGCGGCGCTGGCGCTGCCCTTCGCGCTGCAGTGGCTGCGGTAGACCGCTTCGAACCGCCTCGTTGACCTGGTGCCGCCGTGCGGGTCGCGCTGGTCCAAACCAATCCGACCATCGGGGACATCGACGGGAATGCTGCGCGAATCCTGGACGGCATGCACCGTGCCGCCGACGCGGGCGCCCAACTCGCCGTGTTTCCGGAACAGACGATCATCGGCTATCCGGCGAAGGACCTGCTGCTCCGCCGCGAGGTCATCGACCGCAACTTGGAAGCGCTCGCGCGGATCGCCGCCGGCGCGACGAGGCTGGCGGTCATCGTGGGCTTCGCCGAGCGGACCGACCAGAGCTCCGGCCGGCCGCTGTATAACGCGGTGGCCCTCGTCCACCAGGGGCGCATCCTGGCGCGCTGGCGCAAGCGGCTGCTGCCGACCTACGACGTGTTCGACGAAGTGCGTTATTTCGAGCCTGCCGGGCCGCAGCCCACGGCCGAATTCGGCGGCATCCGGCTCGGCGTCACCGTGTGCGAGGACATGTGGTCCCGCGAGGAGATGCTCGGCCAGCCGCTGTACGTCTGCGACCCCATCCACGACCTCGCCGCGGCCGGCGCGCAGGTTATCTTCAACGTCTCCGCGTCGCCGTACTTCCTGGACAAGCACGGCACGCGGCTGGAACTGATGGCCGAGCACGCTCGCCACAACCGCGTCCCGCTCCTGTTCGTCAACCAGGTCGGCGGCAACGACGAGCTGCTCTTCGACGGTTGCAGCAGCGTTGTGGATGCCGCCGGGACGCCCGTCGGACAGGCGCTGGCCTTCGCCGAGGATTTACTGCTCGTCGATCTCGATAACTTGGCGGCCACCCGGCGCGAGCATCACCCGCTGGGGCCGGCGGGTCTACACGCCGCCCTCGTGCTCGGCGTGCGGGATTACGTCCGCAAGTGCGGCTTTCGCTCGGCCGTGGTCGGCTTGTCGGGCGGGATCGACTCGGCCGTGGTCGCGTGCCTGGCCACCGCGGCGCTGGGTCCGAAGAACGTCCACGGCGTCGCGATGCCGAGCCGGTTCAGCAGCGGTCATAGCGTCGCCGATGCCCAGGCCCTCGCCAAGAACCTCGGCATCCCGTTCTCGATCATCCCGATCGAGCCCATGCACGCGGCATTTGAGGCCACGCTGCGGCCGCACTTCGGCAACCGGCCCCCGGATGTCGCGGAAGAGAACATACAGGCCCGCTGCCGGGGCGTAATCCTCATGGCCCTCTCGAACAAACTCGGCAGCTTGCTGCTAACGACCGGCAACAAGAGCGAGTTGGCGGTCGGATACTGCACGTTGTACGGCGACATGGCGGGCGGGTTGGCGGTGATTAGCGACGTGCCGAAGACGTTGATCTATCCGTTGGCGCGGTACATTAATGAGCACGCGGGGCGCGAGATCATCCCACAGGGGACCCTGACCAAGCCGCCGTCGGCCGAGCTGCGCCCCAACCAGACCGATCAGGACACGCTGCCCCCGTACGACGTGCTCGACGCGATACTCGAACGCTACGAGGTGCGGCTGGAGAGTCCGGCGGTTATCGTGGCCGCGGGTTTCGACGCTGCGACGGTCGCCGACGTGGTGCGCAAGATCCAAACGAGCGAGTACAAGCGCCAGCAGGCGGCCCCGGGGCTGAAGGTGACCTCGCGGGCCTTCGGTTTCGGCCGGCGGATGCCGATTGCGGCGCGACATCCGCGTTAGGTCGGGATTGTCTATCGGGACAACCCACGCGCGCAGGAGCCAATGTGCCTGAGCTACCGCGTTTACTGCCCGATTTCGTGCCCGTCGCCGGCGTGATCAAGGCGGACTACACGGACTTCCTCGTCGAGGAGGTTCCGCTCTATCCCGCCGACGGCGCGGGCACCCACACGTATTTCCTGCTCGAAAAAGCCGGGCTGAGCACGCACCAGGCGGTGGGGGACATCGCCCACGCGCTCAACGTCCGCCGGCACGACATCGGCTTTGCCGGCCTGAAGGACGCCCGGGCCGTCACGCGCCAATGGATGTCCGTCGAGCACGTTGACCCCGACAAGCTCAACGCTCTGAACCTGCCGCGCATGCGGGTCCTCCAGACCACACGGCACACCAACAAGCTGCGCCTGGGGCACCTCCGCGGCAATCGCTTCCTTATCAAGATCCGCCAGAGCGAGCCCGCGCGCCTGGCCGAGCTGCAAGACGCGCTCGCGCAACTCGGGCGCCGCGGCGTCCCCAACTACTTTGGCGCGCAGCGTTTCGGCTATCGCGGCGACACCTGGCGCATCGGACGGGCCACCATCCGCGGCGAAATCGAGGAAGCCGTGAACCTGATTCTCGGCCGCCCCACCGACGACGACCACGGCGCCATCCGCCACGCGCGGGAGCTGTTCGATCGCGGCCTGTACGCCGAGGCGGCCCGCGCCTGGCCGCACCTCTTCCGCACCGAGCGCCAAGCCCTCAAGGCCCTGGTGCAGCGCGGCGGAAAACTACGCCGCGCGTTCTCCGCCATCGACCGGAGCATCCGCAGCTTCTACGTGTCGGCATATCAATCGCACTTGTTCAACCAGGTGCTGGCCACACGGCTTCCGGCGGGCCTGGACCGACTTTGTGTGGGCGATCTGGCGTGGCTGCACGCGTCCGGCGCCGTCTTTCACGTCGAGGACCTGGCCGTGGACCAGCCCCGTGCCGATCGCTTCGAGATCAGCCCAACAGGTCCCTTGTTTGGATACCGCATGTCGCAGCCGGACGGCGAGCCCGGCGGCGCTGAAGCCCAGATTCTCGCCCGCGAGGAGCTGACCCTCGAGACGTTCCGTGCCCACCCGCTGCGGATCAAGGGCGGCCGCCGCCCGCTCCGCTTCCGCCCCGGCGAGCCGGAAGTTACGCTTGGCGCCGATGAACGGGGGCCCTATCTTGCGCTGCAGTTTGCATTACCGCGCGGCTGTTACGCCACGGCGCTGCTCCGCGAGCTGTTTCAACTCCAGGAGCCCGCGGACGCGCTGGCGGAGGACGAAGCCGAAGAGGACTGAGGACGGCGGCAGGGGCCGTCGGTACCGCGCGGCTGGGCGAGGCGTGGATGCCAATCGAGACGAGCCTGGACTGGGATCAGGTGCTGGAGACCGTGCGGACTGACACGCCGGAGTTCTACCGCGCCTGGTTCGCGTCGCTGCACCCGACGCAACCCAAGGGGGGCGCGCTCCAAGTCCGCGTGAACGACCCGGCGCAGGCCCACTACCTCCGCGCCAACTGCCGCCACGCCTTTGCCGACGCGGCGATGAAGGTCAGCGGGCACCTCGTGACGGTCGAGTTCTCCAGCCCGCAGGAGTTGAACGGCGAGCCCCTCGCCACGAGCCAGCCGCCGGCACTGACGCGCATGCCGCTTAGCGCGGACTACACGTTCGAGCAGTTTGTCGTCGGGGCCTCGAATCGTCTGGCGCACGCCGCTTGCGGTGCCGTATGCAACCAACTCGGAAACTTGTACAACCCCTTGTTCATCCACGGGGCCTCCGGCCTGGGTAAGACCCACCTGCTTCAGGCGGTCTGCGCGGAAGTGACACGGGGAAACAACGACTCCTGCGTGCTTTACACGCCATGCGAGACGTTCGTGAACGATTTCGTACGTGCGCTCGCGTCCGGACAATGGCAGCCGTTCCGGGAGTCGGTCCGGCGAGCGGACCTGCTCGTCATCGACGATGTGCAATTCCTGGCAAACCGCGAGTCGAGCCAGGAGGAGCTGTTTCACACGTTCAATACGCTGTACCAGGGCCGCAAGCAGATCATCCTCAGTGCCGACTCCGCCCCCAGCGATATTCCGACGCTGGAGGATCGCCTGGTCAGCCGCTTTAACTGGGGCCTCGTGGTCCAGATCGACCCCCCCACGCGCGAAACCCGCCAGGCGATCCTGCACAAGAAGGCCCGCCTGCGCGGCGTCGAGGTCCCCGATGAAGTAATCGACTACATCGCCGAGCACGTGCCGGGGAACGTCCGGCTCCTCGAGGGGACACTGACCCGGCTGATCACCGAGACGCAGTTGGGCGGCAAGCCGCTGAACGTTCAAACGGCCCGGGAGCTGCTGGCGACGCACGTCAACCACAATCAGCGGCCGCTCCAAATCAGCGAGATCCTCGAGGCCGTGTCGAAGCACTTCGGCGTGCGCCTCCAAGAGCTCCTGGGCCGGAAGCGCAACCGCTCGGTCAGCCAGCCGCGGCAAATTACCATGTACCTCGCGCGCAAGCTGACGCCGCTGAGCCTGGAAGAGATCGGGATGCACTTTGGCGGGCGCGATCATTCGACCGTTCTGCACGCCGAGCGGACCATCGAGGCCGAGCGTGGTACCAACCCCGAGTTGGCCCAGACGCTGGCCCACCTGACGCAGCTTCTCTTGACACGCGCGTGACACTACGCACGGATGTTGGCGGGTCGCGATCAACCTGGCTCGTGAAGGTTCTCGGCGCGCCGGGGGTCTGTTCGGTCCGGAGGAGTCCTGTCACCGCCGGTCGTGGTCGATCGACAGGCGGAGAATATGCGTAACAGATTGATTCACAACAAGTTACGGCGCTCTCGGCTCAAGCGTGCACAAGTTGACAATGCTGACTATCTAAGACGGTGATTAGATCCTCTGGAAACGGTCCTATAGGTAGCTGTGAGCACTGTCGTAAACTGTGGGACACGAGCCGGGCAGGCCGCAGAAGTTCCCAACAGCTAGTGGCGAAAAGGGGGCGGTTACGTTAAATATAGCGGTGCGCGCAGTGGGTCTGTAGCCCCTGGGGGCGAGCAGGAATCGGTTCTCGGGGGCGGCGCGCCGCGGTTCGTGGCCTTGTATGGGTGCGGACATGAAAACGAGACTGCCTCGTCAGGAGTTCGTCGATGCCCTTACAGCCGTTGCTGCGGTTGCCGGTGGGCGGACGACGAAACCGATTCTGAGTTGCGTGAAGGTCGCCACCGAGGCTGACTCGGTTGAGCTGAGCGCCACGGACGGCGAGGCCGCCCTGCGTATCGGGGTGGGCAGCTTTTCGGTCGAGGAGCCGGGCGAGGCGGTCGTGCCGGCCGAGCGCCTGCTCGGCATCGTCCGCGAGATGCCCGACGCGGAGATTCGCCTCACCGCCGATCAGAAGTACTGCGTGGTCTGCGGCGCGGGCAGCGAATTCAAGATATTCGTCTTCCCGACCGCGGATTTCCCGGCCATCCCGACCTTTGGCGAAGGGCCCGACCTGGTGCTCGACGGCGCGCAGTTGGCGCGGATGATCAGCCTCACGATCTACGCCGCCGCACGCGAGACGGGCCGCTATGCGATCAACGGCGTGCTGTGGCAGAAGCGTGGGCACAAGCTGTTCCTGGTGGCGACCGACGGGCGGCGGCTGGCCCGCGCGGGGGGGCAGATCCAGGAAGCCAACGGCGGCGATTTCGAGGTGATCGTGCCCGCCAAGGCCCTGCATGCGTTCGAGCGCGTCTTCGTCCCGACGCGGGAGCGTGGCGCCTGGACCGTGGACGTGAAGATCATGCCGAACCAGGTGCTGCTGCGAAGCGGCGACCGGATGCTGGCGACCGCGCTGGTCGAGGGGACGTTCCCGAAATACGAGGACGTGATCCCGAAGGACACCGATAAGCTGGCGCGCCTTTCGCGAGTGGAGCTGCACGGCGCTATCCGCCGCGCGGCGCTGTTGACCAGCGATGAGGCGCGTGCGGTGCGCATGTCGTTTTCGCGCGAGCGGCTGGTCATCACGGCCCAGTCGCCGGAGCAGGGCGAGGCCCGCGTCGAGATGCCGATGGAGTATGAGGGCGAGCCGGTCGAGATCGGCTTCAACGCGGCCTTCGTGAACGACGCGCTGAAGGTCATCCCGTTCGACACAGTTTGCGTGGAGCTGAAGGAGAGCTTCCGGCCGGGCGTCGTGCGTGGCGAGGACCGGAACGAGTTTCTGTACGTGGTCATGCCGATCTCCCTGTGAGCGTCGGGCGTGAGCCCGTCAGCCTGCCCATGAAGAGCGCAGCCGAGCAATACCAGTGCCTGCTCGAGAACCGGCGGCCACGTCGCCCGCTCGGCCTGGACGAGCCTACGCCACGCCGCCGACGGTGCCGCGCCGGGGGCCGGGAACTGCTCTCGCCGGTGGCCGGGATCCTGCGGGGCGCGGCCCGGCAACTCAAGTTGCGGGAGCGCGCGGTGCGGGCGTGGTCGGAGGTAGCGGACCCGGTCTGGCTGGCGGAGACGACCGTCGACGGCATCGACGGGCAGACGCTGGTCGTGCTCGTCGGGAATACGACGCTGGGCTACGAGTTGCGGCGGCGGGCACCCGCCCTGGGGCGCGCAATGTCGAGTCTGGTGAGCGGGATTCACGGGGTGCGGTTTGTCGTGGCCGGCTGTGGCGCGCCCGGGCCTGACGGTACGGAGTGATGGGCTAGCGGGGCGTGATGTGAGAGTGGCCGGTGACTGACGCGCAGCCAACGTCGACGTATGACGAAACCAACGTGCTCGTGCTCGAGGGCACCGAGCACGTGCGCAAGCGGCCCAGTATGTACATTGGGGATACGGGCCTGCGGGGGCTGCACCACCTGGTCTACGAGGTCCTCGATAACTCGATCGACGAGGCGATGGCCGGGGCGTGCCGGAGCATCGCCGTCATCATTTTCAATGATGGCAGTGTCAGCGTCGAGGACGACGGGCGCGGCATCCCGGTGGGGCCCAAGCTCGTGGACGGCCAGGAGTTGTCCGCGCTCGAGGTGTGCCTCACCAAGCTCGGCGCGGGCGCCAAATTCGACCGGGACTCGTACAAGGTCTCGGGTGGTCTGCACGGCGTCGGCGTGAGCGTCGTCAACGCCCTGTCCGAGTGGCTGCGCACCACGGTCCGCCGTGAGGGCAAGATCTGGACCATGAGCTTCGAGCGCGGCAAGACCACACAGGGGCTCGAAGTCGCCGGCGAGAGCGCTGGGACCGGCACCCTGGTGCATTTCAAGGCCGACCCGGAGGTCTTCCGCGAGGTCGATTTCCACTACGACATTCTCGCCAACCGCGTGCGCGAGCTGGCGTACCTCAATTCCGGCCTGTCCATCACGATCACGGACGAGCGCAGCGGTACGTCGGAGACGTTCTGCTTCGACCACGGCATTCGCGAGTTCGCCGAGCACCTCAACAAGGGCAAGACGCCGCTGCACACGCCGGCGGTGTATTTCAAGCAGGAAGACGTGCAGCAACGTTTGATCCTTGAGGTCGCGCTCCAGTACACCGACGCCTACAGCGAGACGACGCTCTCGTTCGTGAACAACATCAACACGGTCGAGGGCGGCACGCACCTGTCGGGCTTCCGCACGGCCCTGACGCGCACCCTCAACAACTACGCGCGCAAGAGCAACCTGCTGCGGGCGAACGACCCGACGCCGCAGGGCGAGGACATCCGCGAGGGCCTCACTGCGATCATTTCGGTCAAGGTCCCGGAGCCGCAGTTCGAGGGTCAGACGAAGACGAAGCTCGGCAACAGCGAGGTGGGCACGTTCGTCGAGACCGCGGTCAACGAGATGCTCGGAAACTTCCTCGAGGAGCACCCCGCCGACGCGAAGCGCATCGTCGGCAAGACCGTGCAGGCGTCGTTGGCTCGCGAGGCTGCCCGCAAGGCCCGCGAGACCGCCCGGAAGAGCGCCCTGACCGGGTCCGGCCTGTCCCGCAAGCTGGTCGATTGCTCCAGCCGCGACGTGGACTCGACCGAGCTGTTCATCGTGGAGGGCGATTCGGCGGCCGGCTCGGCCAAGGGCTACCGCGACGCGAAAACGCAGGCCATTTTGCCGATCCGCGGCAAGATTCTGAACGTCGAAAAGGCCCGCTTGCACAAGGTCCTCAGCCACGAGGAAATCCTCGAGATCATCAAGGCCGTCGGCACGGGCATCGGCGAGGAGGACTTCGACCTGACCAAGCTCCGCTACGGCCGCGTGATCCTGATGACCGACGCCGACGTGGACGGCTCGCACATTCGCACGCTGCTGCTGACGTTCTTCTTCCGCCACCTGCGGCCGCTGATCGACAAGGGCGTGATCCACATCGCCCAGCCGCCGCTCTTCCAGCTCGCGAAGGGCAAGACGAAGAGCTACGTCCTCGACGATGTCGCCCTCAACAGCCGCCTGACACAGCTCGGCCTCGAGCGCGCGGGGCTGGAGATACGCCGCCCCGGCGCCGCGGCCCGCCGGCTCGGCGAGCGCGAGTTGCACGAGTTGCTCCGGATCGTCGAGGAGATCGAGCGGCAGGCGAAGATCCTCAGCCGCCGCGGGATCGTGTTCCGCGCGTTCGTCGCGCGGCGTGATGCGGCGGGGCGGCTGCCGAGCGTCCGTGCGCAGCGCGGGATCGAGGAAACGTACTTCTACACGGAGGCGGAGTTCGAGGCGTGGCACCGCACGGCGCGCGCCCAGGGGCAAATCGTGGTCCGTAACGAGCTGGGTGAGGCCCAGCAGCTCCAGCGCTGCTTCGCGCGTCTGCCCGAGTTCGGCTGCGCCGTCGAGGACCTCTTCCTTCACCGGGAAGAGCTGATCACCGGCGACCGCGCGCCGGCCGTCTTCGTGCTCATCACCGGCGAGGACCAGACGACGGAGTTGGACAATCTCGCCGCGCTGCCCGCCGGGGTACGCGGCATCGGCGGCCGCGGGTGGGAGATCAAGCGCTTCAAGGGGCTCGGCGAGATGAACAAGGATGAGCTCTGGGAGACGACGATGAATCCGGCCCGCCGCGTGCTGCGCAAGATCATGGTGGGCGAGACGAGCGACGACCCCGAGCAGGCCGACATCGACGCGGTCGAAACGGACCGCGTTTTCAGCATCCTGATGGGCGAAGATGTCGAGTCCCGCCGCGAGTTCATCGAGCAGAACGCGATTCACGTCAAGAACCTGGATGTTTGAAGCGGGTGGCGTGGAATGTGGGGGTGGCGTGGGCGTCTCGCCCGCGCGTCGGCGTTTCCCTCGGAGCCGCCCCTGTGAAGGGACGGTCTGAATCGCAGCCGGATTTCAGTTGCGTCGCGGCGGCGTAGCGTGCTATGCTGGGAGCTGACGACGGCTGCGTACGCGGGGCACGGGGTCCCGAGCTGTGGCGGTCGTCATAGCAGCCCCGGAGGGCTTGGCAGCTCGCCATTCGGCCGGCTTTGCGAAAGGGGACACGGATGCAGCGCACACTTCTCGCGATTGTGGTCGCAGCCAGCTTTCTGCCGCCGCTTTGCTCCGCGGCCATCCGCTACGTCGATGATGACGCTCCGCCGGCCGGCGACGCCGAGCGGAACAAGCGCGAGACCGATCCGTATCGAGTAACGAGCCTGGCCGACCCCGGCGACCCAAACGACGCGCTGGTCACGCTGCGGGAGGCGATTAATGCAGCCAACGCCGCCGGCGGCAACGTGACGATCACGTTTGCGCCTGAGCTTGCCGGCGGGACGATTCAGCCACAATCCTCTCTCCCCGTGCTCAGTGGCCCGGCTACGACGCTCGACGGCGAGATCAACAACGACGACCTGCCCGAGATCGAGATCGACGGCACCAACGCGGGTGCCTGCTCGGGGCTGCAACTCGGCGCGGATGGGATCGTCGTTCGCGGGCTGACGATCAACCGCTTCCAGTCGGCCGGCATCTGGATTGACGGCTCGCTCGCCAACGGCAATGTAGTCGAGAGCTGCTACATCGGCACGGATCTTACGGGGACCGCCGCTCACGGCAACGGGTTTCTCGGGGTCGTGATGACCAACGGCACCGCCCGCAACCGCATCGGGCCGGGCAATGTAATCAGCGGTAACGCGTTTGGTGTGCTCATCGAAGGTCCCGCCGCAACCGCCAACGTGGTCACGCAGACGATTATCGGCCTGGATCGCGCCGGCGGGGTGGCGATCGGCAACGCGGGATGCGGGCTGTGGATTCGCAGTGGCGCGAGTGGGAACGTCGTCGGCCCTGGCAATGTCATCTCGGGCAATACGGGAGAGGGCATTGCGATCACGGACAACGCGAACAACTGCGCAGTGTTCGGCAACATCATTGGCCTTGACCACGACCGTCTGGTTGCGCTGCCTAACGGCGGCACTGGTTTATGGATTCGTGCCAGCTCCGATCAGAACGTCATCGGCCCCGGCAACGTAATCTCCGGCAACGCCGGTACCGGCGTGGTCGTGCAGGACGCCAGCGATAACGTGCTTATCGGGAACCGCGTTGGCACCGACGGCGCCGGGACCTTCGCTATCCCCAACAGCGGGGACGGCGTGTACGTGTGCGACGGTGCGACTAACACACGCATCGGCGCCGACGATCCGAATGATGGGAACCTGATCTCCGGCAACAACGGCGGTGGCGTCATTGTTGGCGCTCTCGGCGCGCCGTGCACGGGCACAATCTTGCGAAATAACCGCATCGGCACCGATGCCTCTGGCACGCTGGCGCTGCCGAACCGTTACTGCGGAGTCTATCTCCACTATGGCGCGAACCAGAATGAGGTCGGACCTGGCAACCTCATCTCGGGCAACTCCTACTGCGGCGTCTCCGTATTGGACAACGGAACGACCAACAACACCGTTCATGGAAACGTGATCGGCACCAATGTTGCCGGTACGGCCGCCCTTCAGAACAACGGGCCGGGCGTGATCGTGACTTTCGGCGCCTCGGGCAACACGATCGGCCCGGGCAACTTGGTTTCCGGCAACAACTCCGAAGGCATCGTGCTAGACAACGGCGCCTATGATAACCACGTCGTCGGCAACAAGGTTGGCACCGACATCACAGGCGCGTACTCGATTCAGAACTACTGGAATGGCGTCCTCATCCAGTACGGCGGTCATCACAACACCATCGGCGGACCCAATCCGGGGGACGGAAACCTCTGCTCCGGCAACCGCGCAAACGGCATTGCGATCCGCGATCCCGGCTCGGATTACAACACTCTCATTGGGAACCTGTGCGGCACGAACGCCGAGGGCATGCAGGCGCTGCCGAACAACAGCTATGGAGTCAACATTCTGGCCGGCGCGTCGCACAATGAAGTCGGCCCGGGCAACATTCTTACCGGAAACCGCGGCCACGGCCTGACCATCGGCTGGGGCGGCGCCGCCTACAAGAACCACGTTTACGACAATCTGATCGGGCTCAATCGCGACCAGACGTTTGCACCTGGCAACGACGATTGTGGCATCAAGGTCTCCGGCGGCGCCTGCGACAACGAGATCGGCCCGGGGAATATCATCGGCGGAGCGCGCTACGCAGACATCGTGATTGAGAACACGGGCACAACCAGGAACGTCGTGCGGGGGAACACGGTCGGTACGTCCCTGCCGCGAAAGTGGCCCACCTTCGGCGGGTTTTATGTTTGGACGGGTGCCTATGGAAACACGATCGGGCCTGACAACCAGATCTTCGGGCACCAATGGTGCGGCATCAGCGTCGATGGGACCACGACGAAGTGGAATACGATCACGCAGAACGCCATCACCGAGAACGGTGGGCGGGGCATCCGGATCTCCAACGGGGCGCAAAGCGGCGTAGCTCCGCCGACCATAACGAGCATGGGCGCTAACACGATCACGGGGACAGCCCAGGTGCCGGACGGCAGCACCGTCGAGATCTTCGCCGACCCGGGGGACGAGGGCGAATCCTACATCGTCTCCGCCCCGGTTTCCGCCGGGACGTTCGTGTACCAGGGTTCGGTTCCCGCCCAGGGCCACATTACGGCGACCGCCACCGACCCGAATGGGAACACTTCCGAGTTCGGCTGGATCGCAGGGGACTGCAACCACAACGGCGTATTCGACGATCAGGACATCGCGCTGGGCATCAGCAAGGACTGCGACGGAAATGGCGTGCCCGACGAATGCGAGTTGACTTGGACCCTGAGCGACAATGGGCCGGGCGTGCGCGAGGGGCACGGGATGGTCTACGATTCTGGGCGCGGCGTCGCCGTTCTTTTCGGTGGATCGCCCGGTTCTTGGCAGGCTTACGCCGACACGTGGGAATGGGATGGATCGAGCTGGCTTCAGAAGGGTAGTGGTACGCCCTCTCCGCGACTTGACCCCGCAATGGCTTACGACGTTGCGCGCCGCAAAACGGTGTTGTACGGCGGTTGGAACTGGACCAGCTCGTTTGCTGACACGTGGGAGTGGGACGGCAGCATGTGGACACAGCGAGTGGTCAGTGGTCCGGGACCGCGGGGCACTGGCGTACGACGAGGTGCACGCCGTGGTCCTAGTATTTGGCGGGATGTGGACGGACAACGGCCGCTACCTCTATGGCGATACCTGGGGGTGGGACGGGAATACGTGGGTGCAGCTCGCCACCGATGGCCCATCAGCACGCCAGTACTCGGGCCTGGCCTACGACCCGGTTCGGCAGATCACGGTTCTGTTCGGTGGCTGGGGCGCGGGCGGTGCCCCGCTGGGAGACACGTGGGAATGGAACGGCGCAGCTTGGGAGCTGCGCTCGACGAGCGGCCCCGCCCCTCGATTCGAACACTCTATGGTATATGACCGTTCGGCCGGCATGTGCGTGGTCTTCGGTGGGCAGAACGCTGTGGACTTTTTCGACGATAGCTGGGGCTGGGACGGCACCGACTGGGTTCGCCTGGGAGATGCGGGGCCATCGTCGCGAAGCAGTGCTGGTATGTGCTATGACACGCGGCGCGGACGGGGTGTGCTCTTCGGTGGGCAAGCGCCGAGCGGCCCGTGGGACGCCGGGACATGGGAAACCACTTGGCCAACAACCCCGGACTTCGACGGTGACGGCCTGCTCGACGGTTGCGACCCAGACATTGACAACGACGGCGTGCCAAACGAGACGGACGTGTGCGACTACACGCCGATGGGCATTCCGGTCAACGCGCAGGGTCGGCCGATGGGTGATTTCAACGAGAACTGCGCGGTTGACTTCAACGACTTCGACGTGTTTTCGGTTTGCCTGTGGGTGTCGGGACCAGGGATCAAACCGTGGTTCCAGGAATGCGAGGACGTGTTTGATTTCGACGCGGACATCGACGTGGACCTGCGCGATTTCGCTGGGTTCCAGACGTCATTCGGGCGGGAGTAACGCGGAGGGGAGCGGGAACGGATTCCCGCGGAGCGGGGTGCGAGAGAGAATTCTCGCGTCAGCGGATTGGCGTCCGCGCTGCTACGCCGGCAACCGCGATCCGGTGGTGTCGCAGCGCCATCGTTGACAATCCGTGATGATCAGCCCGGCGGCCAGCGACAAAAGCGCCAGCGCAGGCGCGGCCCCGCGAATCATCTCTTTGGCGAAAGCGAGCGACAACCGGCCCATGCCGATGCCGCTCGCCGTCGTCGGCATCCCCAGCATCATGGACAGGGACAGAAGCATCGCCCCCGTTCCGAGGATTACAGCGGCAAGCACCGTGGAGATGACGCCGAAAGCAAACCAGTACAGCACACTGGCAATGAGGTGAAACTCCCGCCGCGGCAGTTGCCGCTTCAGTCGTCGTGCTTCTGCCGCAAGCGCCCCGACAGCCGCAGCAGCAATTGCACGCGCTCGAACTCATTGAGCCAGTCCTGAAGCGTCGCGGCCAGTTCGTCGTCCGACACCGGCGCCCCCGGCAGCGGACACGTCGGCCCGAGCTGTCGCGCCGCCAGGGCCCGGTAGCGGGCCAGCGTCCGGTCGCCGAAGACCGCTACGAGCTCGCAGTCCTCGGCCAGGAACAACGCCACCGGCACACGGTGGCCGGCGTTGATGGTCAGCCGTGCGGACAGGTCTGGGTGCGCATCGCGGTCGACGAAACGCAGGTGGACACGCTCCGGGGCGGCCTCGGCGATGCGCGCCAGCAGCGGGCACTGCTGTACGCAGTCGCCGCACCAAATGCCCGACACGACCAACACGTTCATCTCGCGCACAAAGCCGCGGAGGAGGCTCCGTTGGGCGTCGCTGAGGCGGGCCTGCTCGTAGATCTTCTGCCACGCCGCCTGCTGCTCGGGCTTGCCCGTGGCCACGTACCGGTCGAAGGCTAACGCCGTCTGGAACTCGCGGCTCATACGCATCCTGTTTATTTCTTGCGCTCGATCCAGCGGGTTCTGCAGAGCGACCGGATTCGCTCGGGGGTGAGGGCATTCCAGGCGGCGGAAGCTTCGGCCAGCAGGTTGTCGTAATCGG
>Ga0182017_10000246_pt1 | contig 42798 bp, 68 predicted proteins | sample 712E3DmetaG_FD_120492 | JGI IMG/M metagenome (GOLD analysis project Ga0182017, IMG submission 120492) | Permafrost microbial communities from Stordalen Mire, Sweden - 712E3D metaG | ecosystem: Environmental > Terrestrial > Soil > Wetlands > Permafrost | place: Sweden: Stordalen | collected... | reverse complement strand
TACGATGAACTTATGAAAAAGAGAGATTCTCTTTACAAGAAGTTATATCCAGTGTAATATATGAATAGCTGTTAACTCTCACGAGACCAGCGGCAGGCGTGCCAAACCGCAAACGTCTAGCAGACGTAAAATGCAGCAGGAACGCCAAAAGCTAAATCCTACGAAATGGTTAGTCGAACTTGACAAATTATTTTTAAAGGAGATAGCTGATGTTGCCGATAAGTATAGACACAGCCTTCAAACGTACATACTCGAATGTATTCGAGTACCTATTCCAGCAGATGCAATCAGAACTCACCCCTTGTGTTCGCAATGAATTTCAAGAGGGTGAGATGAAGTTGTGGGACTTTGTTGGAGAAACTAGCGGTCAGTGGGATTTGCCCAGAAATTCAGACACGCCGAATATCCCAACTCCATATACCCGCAGGAAAAATGTTCTGCATAGATGGAACTGGGGCGAATATATTGATACGTGGGATAAGATTAAGATGCTCAAAGACCCCACGAGCGATACACTCAAAATGGCAGTAGCGTCAGCCAACAGAGCTAAAGATGAGAAGATTCTTGAAGCTTTGTCAGCGACTGTATATACAGGCAAAGATGGTGATGTAGCTATTTTGAATTATGCTGTTGGGGAATCAAGAGTATTAGCTAGTGATGGTACAGTAATAGATGCTGGTAGTACACACTCTAACGCTTCAATGTCATCTACGGGACTTACTCTCGCTAAAATTGCTACTTGTGGCGAACTCATGGATGAAGCCAGTGTTCCACAGAGCGATAGATATATCGTAGCCAATACTAACCAAAAGTGGTATCTTCTTGGTTCTACTAAAGTTGGTAGTTACGATTACAATACAGTAAAATGTCTCGCAAACGGCGAAGTGAATACCTATATGGGGTTCACCTTTAAATGGTTGCCGTCAGATAGGTTTGCTACCAATTCAATATATACGAGTTATCCTGCCTATGATTGTTTTGCTTTCCATAAGTCGTCAATGTTGCTTGGAAAAGCGAAAGATATTACAACCAGCGTCGATGTAGTCCCTACAAAAACTAACAGCGTTTTGGCTCAGGCTGAGATGTTTGTTGGTGCAGTCAGATTGCAGGGTCCTGGTGTAGTATGGATGCCGTTGCTGAAATCCCCACTGATGGATTTCTCACCGTCAACCAATTTCTAAACTAAAGAAATCCTTTTTAAGGAGAACAAATATGCCTACAGAAATACTTCCAAGCGGCAAAGGTCTTAGTTTGCACTTGGATACAGACGGCAGACCTATAGATAATGGACTCTTTAACGAGTCTTCCGACCAGAAGTTTTGGTACGGTAAACGTCTAATGACATTCGATGGTCGTGTGTTTAGGTACAGTGGTAGCAAAACAGCATTGCTTTCTAGCTACGGTGCTTTTAACTATACCGATATAGTTACTCAGAACGGTGCGTATCTCCCTGCTGCTACAGTAGCTGGACAGTCTAAAATTTCAATAACTATTGCAAGCACTAATGGTTATGGTGGTGGTGCAATAGCTAAGGACGAACTGGTTGGTGGATATGTTGAAATCCAGGAAACATCTAAATCAGCTGTAACTCGTATGATTGTTGCTAACGACTATATTAGCACAGCTGGTGGTACGATGTCCATTACCCTTGACGCACCACTTGTCGTTGCTTATACTACATCAGCTTGGTGCGATATGATTCTCAATCCATATGCGTACCTTGGTGCTGGCAATCTGAACTATAATGCTGTTATGGGTGTACCGACCATAAACAGAACAATCAATTACAATGGTTGGGTTCAGACATGGGGACCGTGTTATGTTGTCGGTGGTGGCGGACATGCGTTTGGCGCATCTGCTAATGACCGGACAATGTACTTTGTTGGTGATGGTTCAGTTAATGCTGGATTGTTTCTTAACGTTGAAAGTGGATACCAAGTCGCTGGCTTTATCATCGACTCCACAGCCACAACTGCTGCCACAAGCGCTACTAGCGGTGTACCGTTACTGATGTTGCAGATTTCGATTTAGTATGGACACAGAACTAGTACCAGATAACGTGAGTCAGTCGGACTTGCGTGATGAAGTAAATAGACGGACAGCCAAGGCGGGTTACACTACTCGCCTTGGCGAATGTCCTTACAGGACAAAGATTATGGTAGCACCTCCTACAAAGGCATATGAGGATAATTATGTTAAAGCCTTTGGTCACGATTGAAAAGTTAAGAAGGGTGACTAATGCCCATTGACCTGACAGCGAACATTGTCGCTCAGTACAAGATGAATGAAACCAGCGGCACGCTCGTCGCTGATTCTTCTGGTAATGGTCACAACGGCACGTCTGCGAATACGATAGTCGGTGTCGCTGGTAAAATTGGCGGGGCTATATCGTTCAACGGGACGAGCGATTATGTAGATACCAATAATACATTCCAATCTACTCTACAAAATAGTTTTACAATAGTAGCATGGGTGCAACCCTCTAAGCAGCAAAGTGCGTCTATAGTGGGCTTTTATGATACCAACATGAATAACCCGTCTTGTTATCTTGGTGCAATAGCAGGACCGTCTGGTGTTACTCGCCTTGAGGCTGAATACAAGATAGATAATTCCAATCTATTTTATAAAAATTCTGCTCCGACAAATATAGGAGTCTCGCCATATGTTGCGTGGAATCAGGTAATCCTAAGAACAACATATGTCTCACCGTCCTCCTGCACTTTTGGGGTATTTGTGAATGGGGTACGAATTGGCACAGAAACTTCCAAAACATTTGATATGGGCAGTTATTCAGGTGGAAACATTTTAATAGGAAACGATTCTACCGTGTCACCTTTTTATTTTACCGGTGCAATCGACAACGTATGTATTTTCAACAAAGCCCTCTCGACTGACGAGATAGCTTTTTTATATAACAATGGCAATGGAACAGAAGATTTAAAGGATAATGAAATGGCAGCAATGACAGATAGAGGTATCAAGGTTGGTGTAGCACCAGCACACGGTCCTTGGACTAGTTCTTCTCAATACAATGCTGATGTTACCGGCGGAGAAGATTTACTAGCAGCCGTAGCTGGTAAAAGCCACTATATACGCAAGATAATCATATCTTGTGGTACTAATGGTGCTACCATAACTCTTGGTGCTGACCAAGGAACAGATGTAACTACGCCATACATAGGACCAATTAGTTTTAGCGCAAGCACCGCACATCCGTTTTACTTGGATTTTGGAGATTATGCGATGCAGATTCCTGCTGGTTCTACGTTTGCTATTGATGGTGTTACTGCTGCACCTGTGTGGATATATTTTGAATATAAAACAGCTTAGTCATCTATCACTCCGGCTGGCAGGGAACTATCTCCTCCGCTCTGCCAGCTATATTTTAAAGGTGAAATATGGCCTTTACAGCAAACGAACTTGTTCCGATAAACCAAGCATTAGGTCGTATTGGCTCTCTACGATTACTTATCTCTGATATTACTTCTAGCCAGTACCTACAAGCAACTCTCTATTATGGTCAAACCAGAGACGCTCTGCTTCGCTCTTTTGAGTGGTATTGGGCTGGCACAAAGACCGACCTTGTCTTAATAAAAACGCTGACTCTTGCCGCTGCTCCAACACCTGCAATCTTTGTGGTTGGTGCAATATTAACTAGTACTAGCGGAGTAACTTGCAAAGTTTTAGAAGTAATATCATCAACTGTTTATGTGGTTGCTTATCTAAGTGGTACATTTGTTGATGGAGAAGATATAACTGATGACTCAATAGTTACCAATACTGCTACCGGTTCTACTGGATTCCCAACCGTTATTGAAGATGTTCCAACCGATACTCACTGGAAACACCAATACCAACTCCCAACTGACCTTTTGAGAATACTAATCGAACATCATAGACATCATTGGCATCATTTCGCAATAGAAGGAAAACGACTCTATACTAATCATGATAGGTTTAGACTTCATTATATAAGATATATGCCCAATCCCTTAGACTGGGATGTTTTATTTACAGAAGTTTTAGTGCTAGCTCTTGCTTTAAAGATGTTACCTGCTCTTAGCGGAACGGCAGGCGCAACTTTATATCAGACGTTACAACTAGAATTAAAACAAGCAATGGCAAGAGCCAGAAGTGTTTGTTCTGTGGAAACTAACAATACCGGATATAGTTCGTGGAATCTTGCTAGATATGGTTCTGGTAAAGTTTATCCATTAGACCCAACGAGAATATCTTAATATGGCTAACGAAATTACATTAGGATATAGAACAGGCGCAACACTGACCTTTTCTGCTTACCAACCAGGAGGTTCTGCTAGAGGTGCAGAAAATCAATCCTTACCGGAAATAGGTACAACGGGATATTATACAGCAACTCCATCTACAGCTTTAGTTGCTCTTGATTTTGTTATTGTTAAAGAGAGTACAAACGTAGTTGCTCAAGGTCAGTACGAACCACCCGTTTCAACTCCCGATGCTCTTACTGCTATTGCTGCTGTTCAGACAACTGCAAATACGATAAACACCAACGTAAACACGGCCAACGCTAACATCAACACGATACTTGCCGATGTTATTGTGATAGATACAAACGTAGATGCCTTGTTACTTACCGCAGGTAAAGTACAGATTACCGGCTCAAGCGCAAGTACAGGCGGAACTCCGGCAGCAGGCGGGCCGATACCTTTCGGCAAGGAGGAAGAATGAATATCCCAATAATCCAATTTAACGGAGGCGAATACAGTCAGAAGATTGAGTGCAGGGTGGATACCGAAAAACATCGTGCAGGGTGTCGCTCTCTAATCAATATGATTCCGTTGGTGCAAGGTCCAGTCGAAAGAAGAAACGGAACAAGGTTTATATATCAAAGCATAACGCCAGTTCCATCGGCGTAGGAGAAAATTATGGCTCTCGGCGTATATCTGAAAAACGCATTGTTGAATTATGTTTTTAATCATACAGCATATACGCAACCAACTGTTTATGTCGCCTTGTCAACTATTGACCCTGGAGTAAGCGGCGCAACATTGACCGAACCGACAGATGCAGCTTATTTGCGGGTAGCTACTACAACTTCGACATGGAATACCTCGATTGTTGGCTCAACATCTAACGCCTTGGCCATATCTTTTCCTCCATCAACTACAAGTTGGGGAACAATATCGTATGGCGCGTTAATGGACGCAACAAAAGCGGCGGGCGGTAACTTTCTTGCGAGAATAACTATTACCCCGCCGGTAACGGTCGGCTCTGCGAACGTGGCTAACTTTGCGGAAGGAACTTTGGTAATAACGTAAGGTAAATATGGCAACACTTGTTGATTATTATAATACTAATGATGATAGTTATCAAGACGATTACAGTCCTAATCATCAACTAGCCCAGACATTTACCGCGTCAGCCAGTTATGATATTACAAGCGTTAAATTGCCTCTTTATAGACAAAATTCCCCAAGCACAACGGTCGTATCTATTAGGGCGACGAACAGCGGAGTTCCTGTTACGCCTAATTTGTGTTCTGTGTCTTTCGATGCTAACGGATTAGGAACTACTAAACCTGGTACATGGCCGACATATACCTTTTCTTCAAGTGCGAGATTAGTCAGCGGAAATGTTTATGCTATTTGCCTTATTACCACAGGAACGGATGCAAACCGCGTTAAATGGCCGGACGATGTAACATCCCCCACATACGCCAACGGTAGTTATTCAATAAGCAATGGCAGCGACGGAGCTAATGGTACTTGGGGGAATGATACCGGAAAAGATTTCATGTTCGAGACGTATGGCGACGTTATTCCCAACGCCGAATTGACCGGAACTGTTGATTTCGGTATGTCCGCGACAGGGACATTAACTTCTTCTGGAATTACTCCGACAAAAATTAACCTGATTCCCTTTACTTATTCATCCGATACTACGTATATGATGGAGTTCGGGAATGAGTATATACGTTTTTACTATGGCGATGCTGTATTACAAGATGGGTCAGGAAATGATGTTTGGCTTACTACGCCATACCAAACAGCAGACCTTTATAATCTTCAATTTAAACAGGTCGGCGATGTAATGCGTATTACGCATCCTGCTTACCAGACAAGAACATTGCGCAGGACATCGGTAAATTCTTTTGATTTACAGGTAATACCTTTTGGGGACGGGCCATTTCTTGTCAGACATGACATAGACTCTGACGATGGAATGACTTTGACATCAAGCGTAAGCGGTGCATTAAATGGAACGGTATCTTATAGCTTAGGGCCGGTTGACAATGGTGATTTTACAATTTCTGATACCGTTTCTGACCTTAATCATATCATGGATAACTGGTGGGATGGCAACGCTGCTCATGCAATCGGCAGCAGTAGTGATTATTGTGGCGGTGGCCGCAAAAGCGATGGCAGGCGAGTTTGGATTACATATACAATAGATTTACCATCTCCAATAGCCTCACTTACCACTATCGACCTGACTTATATGTGTATGTCTCACGACCAGACTGCCGACCTTACTCTTAATACGCACACCAAAAGAGGATTACGGCTATATAACGGCAGTTGGAATGTTATTTACGACCCCACCACAAATGCTTCTTCTGACTTTCCAGCAACGGGATACACTGGCGACTTAGCAACTCTTGTCGGATATGGGCAGACGAAAACATTGACATTTACTGCCGTGACAAATGTTACTAAAATAGAAATCACTCTTTACGCCATTGCTACTGCCCATTCTACCGCCTGTGCCTTATTTAATGTTGCCGCAGGAACAAGCATAACTGGAAGGACAGGCACGCTTACTTCCTCTGGCGCATTATTTGAAGCGGGCCATGTAGGGTCGTTATTTTATCTTGTTCAACCGAGATTAGTAACGACTTCGTATGGTTCGCTACAGGGAGTACAGGGCGACGTGAGTCATCTCGTATCTTTGTGCGGAGCAATAAATGTAAAAAACGAGTTTAGGATTACCACAAGCGGCAACTGGTCAGGCACGATTTACTTACAAAGGAGAGAGGATTCTTTGTCTGCCTCAGATTGGGAGAATTTCAGGGTCTATACATCCGGCAATCCACCAGATTTGAATGTCAATCAACCGTTTATTGAAGATAGAAACAATGTTGAATACCGTGTGATGTGCTTTCTTACTACTGCTGCCAGTAGTATTCACGCCACCATAGCCGTTACTGACAGCACGCAAACAGGTATTGTTCGTATTGATGCAGTTGAAAGTTCGACAGTTGCCGATATTACAGTGATAACTCCGGTCGCTTCCACTGACCCGACAAAACGATGGGCAGAAGGTGCATGGTCTGGCGTGCGCGGTTATCCTATGAGTTGCTGTTTCATCGAAGAAAGGTGTTGTTATCTTGGCCTTAATTTGCAGACGAGCGGGGCGACATTATTAAAAGTCTGGTTGTCTCATTCCGGCGATTACGATTCGTTTGAAGCCGGTGTTAATGCGGCAGATTCATTTGAACTAACGATACCGACAACCAATGCTCCTGCGTGGATTGAGGCAATGGATAATCTGACTGTTGCTACCGAGCGCGGAACATGGTTTATTCGGTCTAATAAAATTGACAGTCCGCTCATTCCTGTTCCTTCTCCGATTGTCAGGCAGCAATCGGGTTATACCTGTGACGCTATCAGGCCGGTAGATGTTGGCAAGGCTATGGTTTATGTCTCCGGTAGACAAGTGAGAGAACTTGGTTATGATAACAACTCAAAGGAAAATGATGTCGATTTGACTGTTCTTGCTGAACATTTTACAGAATCGCCAATAGTCGGCGTTTCGATACAATACCACCCGTATCAGATTCTTTGGTTCTTCCATGAAGATTACACGGCTTCAATTCTTGCTTATGATAAAGAACAAAATCATTATGGCTGGTCTCATATTGACGTTGACGGTGAAGTGCAGTCAATTTGTGTAACTCCAGGAGATGAAGCTGATGATATTTGGGTTGCTGTTAAAAGAACAATAAACTCGGCAGACGTAATATATATCGAAAAGATTAAGCCACAATTCATCAATGCGGATACACTGATAGAAGATTTATTCTATGTTGACAGCGGCATTACTTACGATGATGTTGCAACTAATACCATTTCCAGCCTTAACCATCTGGAAGGTGAAACGGTAGTTGCTTTATGTTCGACGGTTGTTGATACAACAACTGATGACCCTCCAGTTGTAACATCTTTAGGCAATGGAGTTGTTTATACTGGCCTTGTGGTGTCGGGAGGGACAATAACCTTGCCCGCTACAATTACTGTTGAAAAAGCACAAATTGGTTTTGCTTATAGTTACACCTGCGAACCTGAAAGGATAGTAACGCAATCTCCAAGAGGCACTACGCTTGGCAGTACAATAACATTCAACAAATTCACTATATCGTTCCTGAACACAATGAAGGCCAAAGCAGGAGCTATAAGCACCGACTTGAGAGACTTTGATTGGTCTGACCCAAAATTTATTAACAACAGTGAAGTTACCGGATTGTTCTCAGGAGACATAGATGGAATCAGAGATGGTACTTATAACTCAGAAGCACCGATTATTATTGGCGGAAACGACCCTCTACCGTGTACAATTAGAGCGTTAATACCAAGACTTGAAGTGACAGGGAGTTAATTATGGGAACTGTAGGAAAATTATTTGGGGCAGGAAAACCTCCCTCACAACCAAAAACGCCAGCAATGCCAAAACCAGAACAGTTAGACCAAGCAGGTGATTCAGTGGCAATAGAACAAAGGAAAAAGAAGGGCTTAGAAAATGCCTTTGGTTCGGTTGGTAATACTGGTCTAAAAACTACTTTGGGTTAATATGAAACTTAGAGATGCAACACAAACTGATTTTGATTTCGTTGCAGCTAACTCTGCTTTTCCACAGCACGGATTTAAAGAACCTTTGCAATCTACATACTGCGTAGCACTAGAACAAGATAATGATGTAGTTGCTGTAGGTGGTTTAGTGATGATAACCACAACTACGGCATGGACGTTTTGTGAGATTACAACATTTGCTGCAGAACATAAAATTGAGTTAGTTCGCAATATGCGAGACTATCTAGATATGATGATATTAGATTTAGGACTAACAAGATTACAAGCATGGGTTGACCCAAGCAGACCTGAGGCTATTAAACTTGTAAAACATCTTGGGTTTGTTGATGAATTTATAATGAAAGATTTTCTGGGTTTTGACAAACCAGCTATTATGTTTGTCAGGCTTACAGGAGCATAATATGGGTTGGATAGCGCAGGCGGTTGGTACAGGCATGCAAGTTGGAGGACAAGGTAGGGCTGGCGAAACCCAGAACGCTGTCGGTATGTACAATCAGGGTGTTGCCAATAAACAGGCCAAAGAGATTGAACAGAAAACTACCTTTGACCAGAGCCGCGACTTAGAAGAAAGTAAAAGAGGAATGTCGGCTATGGAAGTCCAACAAAACGCCGGTGGCGGTGGTATAAACCTGCTTGCTATTGCCAAACAAGCCTCTGAAAATGAATTACAGAATCTTATGATAGGTAGAGAAGGCAAGATAGCGGCAACAGCAGTCAGACAGGAAGGCAAGATGGCTCGCTGGCAAGGCAGAACAGCGATGCACCAGGGTTGGCTTGGCGGTGGCGGGACGGCAATGTCGGGTTTTGGACAGGCTTATTCAAGTTGGCAAGCTAATCAAAACGACCCATTGAAAAAGAAAACAACGCCTTCTGGTGGTGGCTACGGAGCTAACGAACCAAATTTTCCAGGAAATAGATAATTATGGCAACTTTCCCAGGCGGTATAGATTATACAAAAGCGTCTCCTTCCGGCAAGATACCGGCAGTTGATATGCGTATGCCTGCAACTGGCGGGCTAGAAGCTATTGGCAGAGGCTTAGAAAATCTCGGTCAGGATTTCGATAGGGTAGATAACGCAAAAGCCGCAATAGAATTTTCAACAAAGAAACGACAGTTTGAGGAAATGTCAAATGCTGCCCTTAATGCCCATAAAGTTTCCGGCGACCCAGTTGAAAGACAAAAACAGAAAGAACAATGGGCAAAAGCCGCCGACGCTTTTACGTCCGATAATCCTCGTGTTGCCAGAGAATTGACAAAATATAAAAATAACGTGATGCCTGATATTGGTCAGACATTTGCTAATCACGACTTGGTTTTTCAGGCGAAGCAGAATAAAGATGCTTTCCAAATAAATCTTCAACATAGGATGGAGACGGGAGAAATTGGCGAAGCCGCTAAGGATATTCATACTTACAGGGTAACAACGGGTCAGATTTCCGAGGCGGAAGAAACGGAAATGGTTAAGGATTTGCCGAATGAGTCCCATATAACCAAAGGCGGTAAAATGATTTATACGGGTGATGCTATAAATGGACTCAAAGAACTGGATATGATAGATACTAAAACTCTATCGGAAGAAAGAGCCAAACACGTAAAACAACTAGTGAGTGCTGCAAAGCAGACCGTAAGTCAAGAGACTGGTGCGGTTGAGAATGAAGTTACTTATACAATGCACGATAATCGTAGTAAATCTCCTACCGAAAGAATGACTATCGGAGAACAACAACTCGCCAAACTTAATACTATTAGAGATTTAATACCACCGGCAAGATACTCGGCGATGGTTAGCGAGATTGAAAAGTATCAATCAGGAAAAGCTAAAGAGTTTGACCCGATAACTTACGTAGGGTTGCTTAAGCAAGTAGAGCAACTTCACAATGGCATAGGTAATCCTTCTGATATAAGGAGAAATATCACAGAATCATATGACAAACTAGATGATGCTCACTTTGATTCTCTAAGCAAACTATCAGAAGAAAAGATAGCTAATTATTATAGCGATACAATTACTAGACTTAGACAAGAAGCTACACCATTACTTGCTCCAAGAATGATGATGACCGAACGACTTATGGAAGCAGAAGCACAGGCTACTACACCTGAAGCTAAAAAAGCATTACACGACCAATTGACTACTATAATGGCTGGCGATGATGCTAAAGTAGACTCAATGAGATTATCGCAGTATATAGACCAACTATACCAGCACCTTAAAGACAATCCTAACGAAGCTGATTTAAGATTAGCTGGCAAAAAGATACTCGGTAAATTCGAGAAATATACTGACCCGCAAATCAGAAAAATGCAATCAGATTTAGAGAATGGTATTAGGCAATCAGGTGGCCAGAAAACTTGGAAGTATAGAGTCAAAATGCCAGATGGTAGTATTATGGGTAGCGATACAGGAGGTAAAGGTACGTGGCAAACGATAAATTAACTAAAAAATGCTCTTGTTGTAAAGCAACAAAACCTATAACTGAATTTGGAAAAGATAGAAAATGTAAAGATGGTTATAGATATAGCTGTTATGAGTGTTTTAGGGAATACAATAAAAAGTTTTATCATAAAAATACTAAAAAGGCTATGTCGAGAAATAGGAAATCTAATTACAAAAGATTATATAAAATACCTGTACACGAATATGATAAAATGCTTGAAAAACAAAATGATGGTTGTGCTATTTGTGGAGAATTAAATCTTGATGGAAGAAGATTAGCAGTAGACCATAATCACAATACAGGAAAAATAAGAGGTCTTTTGTGCCAGAGATGCAATGGTTTTATAGTTGGTATTATTGAAAAGTATCCAGAATTGATACAAAAAAGCGTTGAGTATTTAAAGAAACATTAAAATGAACGATACAATAGAACTACCTGAAGGTGCTACTCTAATAGACTCTCCTGCCATTGAACTACCTGAGGGAGCAACTCTGCTCGACTCTCCTGCCGAAGAACCATCTCCTGATTTAAATTATCAGAAAAACCTAGAAGCAGCTAAACATGCTAATGATATGTCAGTCAAATACGATATACCATTCGACCACGCAGAAAGAATCGCTACAGCTTTGCAGAAAAAAGACCAAGACGAGCGAGATTTAATGACAGGAACCGTTGGAGTTGCACCTGAAAAAGTAAAAAGAAATTTTATACCATCTGATGATACAATTTCTGCTGCTGGTTATGATAATAAAGCTAGATATATGTTTGACCAATATATTGCTAGATCTGGATATGAGTATGCAGCAGGTCTTATAATGGATGCAGCAGACCCTATAGCCAAATTATTTGAAATGTATTCTCCTGAAACATACCCTGAACAATGGAAAGGCAAGTCATTCTCACAAGCTATTGGAACAGCTTCTACAGAAGAAACACCATTAGCAGCCGATTTGATTTCTGGAATTGCTAATTTTATGGGCAGTTATAGAACCGCCGCTGGATTATTGCCATCAGGAGAAGGATTGTTAACCGATAAACCTGGTTGGCAACTAGAGGGAGAACGTTTCTTTACAGCAACATCACTACCAGAAGTATCAAAGGTAATATGCCAAGAAGAAAACGCCTATGATGCTATAAAAAACGTAGTTTCTAATACTGCTGGCGGTATGTTTTTTGGCGGTACTGCAAAACTAGAGGCGTCTGAATCAGCAAAACTAGCTTTGCAGAGTTCATTTATGTACGCACAAGCACGACTCAATGGTGAAGACGTTGAACACGCAGCTATACAAGGCGCAATGCCATATGCTTTCAAAGCAACTGAATTGCTGAAAAATGATATTCCTGAAAAGAAATCCAAGAAATCAGTAGCATATAAGAAACCTGAAAGCTTTGCGTTAAAACCAAAAGGGAACAAACCTCCAGAAGATATGACACCTGAAGAATTTTCTACTTACGAATATCCTCCATTGAAAGGTGGAGAAAACTTATCTCAATCCGTAAAAGTTAAAAAGTTACTTGAGGATGCAGGTATACCTATTAAGGATTTACAAGTAAGAGGTTCTCGCGCCTTTGGAGTAGAAACGCCAGAATCCGATTACGATATATATGTAAAAGTATCTGACAAAGATAGAGACAAAGCAGATGATATAGTATCTTCTCTATCAAAAGAAGGTATAGATGTATCAATTAACGAAAAAGGCGTTGGTAAAAAAGGTGGAACTTTAAGAGGAGAAAAAACTCACCAACGTCTTATACAAAAAGCTAGAGGTATTATTACTACCAATAAGAAATCACCAACATCCGATACTATTGTATCTAAGAGCGCTGAATCTCCAATAGATAACCCATCTAACGTCCATGAAGCCACACGCAATACTCTAGGTGGTAACTTTGTAAGTGGAGTTGCAGATACTTGGCAGAGATTTACAGGATATATTGGAGGATTAGCGGGAGAGACTTTACCAGTAACTACTCGCGCACACCAACCAACTGGTGAAGCTGGTGCTAGATATATTTCTGCTAGAATAGAAGCGCCATTTAGAGCTAGAGATGTAACCGGAGAGATTCTAGAAACTGGTGCTGACCCGATGCAAGTTGGTGCGGTGTTAACCGAAGATAACCTTCGCTCTATTAGAAAGAATTTTGAAGATGCTGGAGATTCTGAATCAGCTGCTAATGTACATACGCTAGTAGGTGATGGCGGCAGATTCCAAACTGAAGAAGATTATCAAACAGCACTTAATGACCCTATAATTAAAGAGACACTTGAAAGATATAAGCAGATTTTCTCACCAATAATGGATGAACTTTACAAAAAAGCCCAAGAAATTGCACCAGATGAAACACTCCCAACTAGAGGACATCAAACTGGTGTTCGTATAAATCTTAAAGCTGTGTCTAAAGATGAACCTGCCGAAAAAGGTGATATTTCAAAAGGGCAATCTGCTGGTGGCAATCTCCTTGGAACATTCAAAAAGAAATCGCCATTTGGTGTTAAGGCAAAAGGTACAGGTCAAGACTATGACACCAATCTCTATAATATCATAGAAAACACTTATGCTCGTCAGTTAGAGATAGCTAGATACCACGACTTCATAGAGTCTATGAAAGACAATGGTTTAGCTATAGAGGGCAAACCTGGAGAAGTACACGATGGATATACCAAATTTCCATTACAGAGAAAGACTATTGTTATAAGCAAAGATGGCAAAGTTAACTCCTATCCTAAGTCCAAAACACTATATGTCAAAAACGAGTTTGCTGGCGAGTTCAGAGGAGCTGTAAACGTTGATGCCCCAATAAGGGGCAAAGCAATAAAGTTAATCAATCGTGGACTGAATACGGCAGCTATAACGGGTTTAACGGACGCAACCGCCCACACTCTGAATTTGACTACTGCAATGCTAACCAGACCTGGAATTGGTGGTGATGCTCTTAGGGAAGGTATTGCTGCTACTGGTGGTATAGGTGATATAGCTGTAATAACCCATAATATGATTAAAAAGGGTATTGATGTTGCCAGAGGAGACCCAGCAACAACAAAGCAAATGGCAGAGTTAGCAGAGATTGGTGCTTTAAGGTCTGCACATAAAGGCGGAGGTATTGGTGGTAGATTCCTAAGATACTATGACCGTCTCGCTAGACTAGTAATGGATGATGGATATAAATTTTTAGTCAAAAAAGGAATGGCCGAAGATTCTCAAACCGCCCGCCGTGAGTTTGTAAACCAAGTTGGACAGTACAATCGACGCGCTCAAGGCGAGATAATGAGAACATTAAAAGATGCTGGCGTGTCCCCGTTTATAGTAGCCGGTAAAACTTTTGTTACCCTTGGTGTCAGAAATGTAACCATGAGTCCAGGTGTCGAAGCTACATCACCAGCAAAAGCATTGCAAATGAGAGGACTAGTTGCAGCTAGGTGGGCTGGTACAATAGGCTCTATAATGGTGATGAATTATATGCTTACTAAAAATAAGGGTGGTGGTATTGGTGGTCGTCCAGGAACTCCATTATTAAGTATAGATACAGGTAAAGATGATAAGCAAGGTAGACCAATAGTTATTCCTATAGGTTCTATATTTGGCTATTCGAGAGCATTAAGGGTTACAGGATTGCTTGGTGTTATAGAGGGAATTAAAAACGGACTAACAGATAAACAAGCTATAGAGGATGGTTTACAAGATATTGGCAATTCACTTGCTGGTATAATAGGTGGACCTGCGGTAAGATTTGTAGTTGGCGCTTTAACTGGACACCCAACAGCAGTAGGATTCCCAAGACAATTCCCAGCTGTACCTCCTGGCGAGATGCAAATGGCATCCGATACTGCGTATGCCCTAGGTTACTCTAATCCTATAAGTGCAGCTTTAATAGAGGGTGCTAGAAAGAATCCTGGTGATTGGGCAGCACAAGCATGGAATTTCGTACAGAGACAACTTCCAGGAGTATCACCTAAGTCTGGAATGAAACCAAAGACCATAGAAGATTTACCGAAGATAATAAACTCTGCACAGGTAAATGAGTTTGTCGATTATACTGCTAAAGAAGCTAAAAAACTACCAATCGAAGAACGTATGGATTATCTTATGAAAGAACTTGAACGCATACCAGAACCCGAACTTCGTATGCAGACAATGACTAAGATATTTCAGAAAGGTGTGTTCTATCCTTAACATGAAAAAAATAACTATAACAACAATACCACATAAAAAACAGAGATACGAAACCGTTGGCGATTACTACCCAAAACAAAAAGGATGGCAGTTTAATATCTCTGATATGAAAAATCCTGATTACGAGTTCGCTGTTGCTGTTCACGAACTTATAGAACATCATCTTGCCGACCGTCGTGGCGTTAAAAATAGCGATATAGATAAATTTGACATTCAATATGAAAAGGAACGTGCCTCGGGGTTGCATTCTGCAAATGCCGAAGCGGGCAATAATCGAAAATGTCCAGTTTATCGAGAACATCAATTTGCTACAAAGATAGAAAAAATGCTTATTGAGAAGATGGGATTATGTTGGAAAGAATACGATAAGGTAGTTATGTCCTTATGAGTAAATTCAGGTTAATCTCTAAATCTGGTGATGGTATAGCTCTTGCCCATAAGATTAAGCAAGAAGGACATGATGTAGACTTCTATCTTGAAGATGAACACGGTCCAAATCTCTATAAAGGTATCTTAGACAGAGTACCTAACTGGCAAAAAGGTATCAATAAAGATATGGTGCTTATCTGGGATATGTGCGATAAAGGCAAGGATGCTGATAAGCTAAAAGCTGCCGGTTATAAAGTGTTTGGTGCTAGCGAAATAGCTGATAAGTTAGAATTAGACCGCGCGTTTGGACTTGATATAGCTGGAGAATATGGAATAGAAGTACCGTATTCCGAGGACTTTCAAGACTATGAAAAAGCTAAAGAGTTCCTTGAAAAGCAAGACGAAGATGACGACACAGGATGGTGCTTTAAACCAGAACATAACAAAGATGGTATCCACACGTTTGTGTCTACCACTACTACTCAAATGCTTTCTATGCTCGACTACTGGACAACAAAATGGACCGATGGAGTTGACTTTGTTTTGCAGAAAGTCCAAGAAGGTGTTGAGGTTTCAAGCGAAGCGTGGTTTGTAGATGGTGAGTATATACCAAATAGCTATAATAATACGTGGGAACAAAAAAAGTTTCTCGTAGGTTCTCTTGGTCCAAACACAGGATGTATGTCCTCCACGGTTAAGTTTAACGCCTGTCCTCCACTATACAACGAAACATTCAAGAAGTTAGAGAAATGGATTAAACTTAAAAAGTATACCGGACCTCTAGATATAAACTGTATTGTCGGCTATGACGGCACACCATACATGCTTGAATGGACCGCACGTATGGGATATTCTGCAATATACGCCTTCTGTGTTCTGTTAAATATGCCAATTAGTGAGTTTATAGAAACTATCGCCAATGGTAAAATTCCAAAGATTAAACCATCTACTGAATGGTCTGGTGCATTGAGATTAACTATGCCACCCTATCCTCATTGTGAAGAAGCACCTGAAAGAGAGGGATTGCCGATATTAGGAATGGATGAGTTTGACCACTACTGGCCTTTAGATGTAATGATGAATAAAGGGAAAATGGAGTGTTCTGGTTTTGATGGTATAATATGTGAAGTTACCGATAAACATCCACATCTATCGGTGCTTTGGGACTATATATATGACTTTGCTAGAATAATAGAAATACCTGATTGCCAATTTCGCACGGACGCATATGAAGATGTATCAGAACGAATTAACGCACTAGCGTCTATGGGGATATGTAATGCAACTTTACCCAGTGATACCACAACCTCTATTTACAACGAGTAGTCCGACCTTCGCAGGACTTACTGTAGGTTCTACCTCTGCTATGCTCAAGAAGGTAGCAGGCGTATTAACTAATGCAGTTACGGGAACAGATTATCAATCAGGCATATTGACCGCAACACGTATTCCTTATGCTACCGGAAACCCTGGAACTCTTACTGATGCAGCATCATTGACCTTTGATGGTACAAATGTTGCCGGAACAGGATATGCAAGATTTGACGGCGGATTAGGGATAGGAGGAGCACCTGGAGCAAGTTTTCTGATAAACTATTTACCAATCCTTGCTAGTAATGTATTCAAGGGAATAAATATGGTAGCTACTACCACCTATTCTTCTGGTAATGTTACCTTTGCAAGAGGCCAAGATTTTGGTGTAAAGTGGTTGCCGACTACCACTTCAACAAGAAGTGCGGGGAATATAATAGCGGCAGTAGCAGCTTCGTCGGTAGATACTACCAATATAACAACATCTAATAATATAACGGTCACATCTATAATAGGTGGCTGTCAGGCGGTCTTAAATTTAATTAAAGGAGCATCACATTCAGGTTTATTAACAGCAGCTACCGGAGTCGGTTATTATGCCAACACTCCGTTGGCCTCTACGGGTGCAGTATATACACACAATTACGCCTTTTATGACCAAGGACAAGTTATAGACGGCACTAAAACTCCTGACGCTTGGGGTATCGGCATAAACACAGCGAATAATTATATCAATGGCAATCTTAATGTCGGGGCTGCCGCTGCTTCGGGAATAGCAAATGGTATAAATACAGTCGGAGGATATGCGGTAGGTGGTGTTGCGGGAATAACAGCAACAGTAACTTATGTTGATACATTACTGGGTGCAAAAACACTCACGTTTACTAAAGGTATTTTAACAGCACAAGTATAAGGAGTGAATATGGAAAATCAAATAGAGACAAAAACCAGTGAGGAACTCGGTCTTATTTTACAACAACAATACGAAACACTATTTGCAACACAACAAAACATCAAGATATTATCACAAGAGTTAGGCAAACGCCTTGAACAGCATAAAAAAGATGACCAACGCTGAGATTAACGCGCTGATTGAATTGGCTTCTATTAAAGCGGCTAGGGCAGCTATATCAGAAGCACGTATTGAATGGGTGAGAGACATTACTCACCACCAAGCCACCTGCGCAGTTGGTAAATACAGAACTATTGCTCACGTTATATCGGCGTGTCTGGGTGGTATAATTGCTACGCTATTAGGATGGTTTATTAAAAGACTCTAGCGTAATTTGCTCTATACGAGCTTCCCATTTCTTAGCTTTTCCACCACGCTTTTTAAGAAGCTGACGCCAGCCCCAAAGTTCTATGAAACCACCACAACGCAACCATTTTCTAGCGTAATCGTTTGCCAGTATTTTATCTTTATGTTCATTGAATCCTGATGGTCCGGTACACTGAATAGCGACTATACCTTGTGATGCTAAACATACTGCATCCGCAAACCCAAACAAGTCCTGTCTAACATGCGCAAACGGATTCCACACCTCTGTTTTCCAGAAATCACGTCCCATATCCTTGCACTTTTGTTTGGTCATTGATAGATATGAGATGCTCATTTTACCCTCCAATCATGTTCAGCTGCGATTTTTATTTGACAATACTATTAAGTTATATACAACAAGTACCATGCTAGTTTATATTATAAAATGTAGCGATACAAAACTATTCAAGGTTGGCATTACCGAAGATTTCGTTACACGTATTTCTAATATGCACGTTGATAATCCATTTCCTATATACGCTGTATGTGTTATATCCACAGAAAACGCTCGTGACGTAGAAAGTAATTTACATAATTATTTAGAACCATACAGATGGCAAGGTGAATGGTTCAGACTTAGCTCTAAAGAAGTCAATAAAGTGGTAGGTAAAATGAAAAAGCTAGGTAGATTAGTATACGAAGACAGAGATAGGCCTAAATTTCTTTGATGTATCATTTACCACTCAATCCGGCTTCTTTTGCTAGTCTTTTTCTTGTTTCTAAATCACAAATCTCTATTGGGGCGGGTTGGCACTCGATTTGTAAAGTTTTTGTGCTGGCGGGCGTGCTATTGCGCCTAATACCATTCTGTGCGGCTTCATAATCGGGAAATTCGTTTTCCCAACACCTTTGGTTTATCCAAGTCTGAAAATGCTTCCAAGGCGGTTCAAATCTATTCGACCCTCTAAGCCAACTATGAACCGATATTTCTTTACGTATTGCCGGTTGTATTAAAGGCAACACCTCACGCCAATCTTTATGCTTATTTATAAAGTTATATAATTCAGTTTTAAGACCTCTCTTTGTTCCATGATATAGCAATCTAGCGTATTTGAATATCAGTTCTTCTTCTATTGTCGGGTTCATATATCCTCCATAAAATATGGGCGGTGGCCATCGCGTTAAACCACCGCCCCCGTGAGAGTGATGAACTTATCCGTTAGAACCAGCATCATTTTTAGGATACGGATTCTTACCTGTTGTCACGAACTCGCATATTTCCAATGCTAAATCGTACACACCCTCTCGCTCTTCATCTGTCTTAAAGCCAAGATTGAGTTTATTTACATCTAAACAATAACTAAGAGCAACACCTCTCTCTCTGCTCATATCTTTGTTATTGTAGTAAGTCTGAAGAACCTTATTAGATTCCTGTTTTTGTATTGGTGGCACTTGAACTATTTGTCCATATTCATCAAACACCGGTTCTACCTTATTACTCATAGCAGGATTTGGGCTGGCAGCCTGTGTTTTTGGTGGTGTTCGGTCGGCGAATTTAGCTTTTTCGAGCGTGTATTTTGTTTCTCCATCCTTCTGGTAACTACCTAAAACACCTCCTTTTACTCCAACCATATCACCTACTTGAAGCTCAAAAGCAGTATTACCGCTTATCTCAGTCATAATTTCGCCTGTATCATCCTTAATGGCAATCTTTTGAGCATAAAAATCCCATGTCTGCTTACCTTTAGCACCAACTACATGTCTTACAGGACCTGCCCACTTTACTTGTCCATCCACCGCGAGGCCTATTTGACCCATTGGTAAGGTTATACACTGTGCAATTTTCATCTATTCAATCCTTTCATCGTTATTGTTATATCCGTTTTCAGCTTCAGCGCGTGCCATAGCTGTTTTTCTTCTAACTTTTCTAAGATAAACATTAGCCCATTTATAAAACTGTTCCTTGTCATCACCACGGAGTTTCCGTATTTCCGAACTTATCTGGTCGCTCGACTCGAAATCCATCGCCTTGCCTCCTTGCCATAAATCTATTTATTCTATCTATTAAAACCAACCTGAAAGAATTGCCCTTACGAAACCACCTAAGCCGCCTCCGTTCGTACTTTTCTTGGGCTGCAAACATTTTGGCATCCTGTCGAACGGGTTTGTCAGGTGTGTATCGTTGCATCTCTCATCCTCTTCTTGACGTAATTGTCTTTGTAAATCATCTCTATCATCCTGTTCTCTTATCCAATCCTGTGAATTCATATGCTTTTAGCCCACCTATCGGTTAGGATTTGCAGGTCTAGCAAATCTATATTGCCATCACAATTATAGTCTTGTTCATCATCAACAAGACCCGTCATTAACCACTTATCAGCTAGTGCTGCAAATTCGTGAAAATCATAATCTCTGAAAAATAAAGAGCCAGAACAATTTACTGGAGAATCGAACAGCACGTCGTAATAAAAGAATTTTACTGTTCCGCTATAACCACCCTGCCATATTCCACTTTCCATTTCCTCAATAGAACATACTGGACTGGTAAGCTGATTCCATGTGCCATTTATAGCGTTAGTCTTTCCTTCGACAATATCAAATCCACTTCTAAAAAATGAGGCAAGACCATTGCTGGATTTTATATTAAATGCGCAGGTTGTGCCTGTTATCTTTAAATCCATTTTCAATCCAGGGTAAGGAATAACCTGTCTTGTCTCACAACAATACATAGAAATAAAAGTATTAACATCGTCTGTATATTCCCATTTAGCGCTTCGGTCGTTGTAATCTAACACGTACTCTCCGTTTATTGACTGTGCTGATATAACATGAGGGTAAGAATCTACCGTGCAACTGTTAGGAACTACATCTTGAATTAGAACCAACAAACTACTTTGCCCCAAAAGACTAGCTTGTACTCCCAATAACACCACAATCACAATCACGTTTCGCATTTTCGTCACCTCTGATAATTAAATCCGAAGTTACTCTATACGATGCAAGATAATAATGACAAAGAAGGGCGGTCCGTGGTCTGAAAAGAAAGGATGGTTTAGATAGTACCGCCCTTCGAGGAAGGTTAGGAGAGTCCTGTGGGTCGTGTTTGCGAACGAAAGGGGAGAGATGATTCCCACAGGACGGGGATTGTGATAAAATTTTATCATCACTTGTTCGCATAAGACCCACTATACAGATTTATGTTAGCTTGTCAATTACTTGTTTTTACGGTCTTTTATTATCTTAGCTACTTCTTTTTTATCAACACTGTTTTTCTTGTCGCTTTTAATGCGTTTCATTAAAATAGACGACTGCACATACGTTATAACCAGCTTAGAACATTCAGGACACAAATCAAATCTCTTGTTGCCTATTAAAATTTGAGTCCAATGAGGCATGGGTAGTGGGTGTTCACAGAAAACAGTACCACCTTGTCTTTCACATCCATCGCACATTTGACTTATGCTAATTGCCATTTTCTTCCTCCCAACAACCGCTATCAAGATACATTTGTTTCCAGTAATCCCAACCTTCGGTGGTTTTAGCTTTGTTCACGAAATCACCAAATAAATATATGTCAAGAGGCACGCCATTATCATAGTACGTCTTCATTTTAAGAAGCACTTTATCTTGAATCCTTTTACTTAACTTCGACCTGCGAACCTGATTGTATATCGCAAGCGTGTTAAACTTTGGACGCTTTTTGCGTTCGTTTTTTATAGGCATCTATTTCCCTTTTTAGCTTTCTTACCTTTGCCGTTCTAACTTTAGTTAATGCCCGTCTCTCCTCTATTTCATTCTCATATGCCTTCAACTCTCCTTCAGCTATTTGTAACTCAACAACAGTCTTTATCATCGCTGCGCCTTTCTATGTAATAGCTTTTATGTTTTTCGCCGAAAATAACTTAACCATATCCTGAACTTTGTGTGCAGGTGCGTCGGTGGTGAATTTGCTAACTTGAACACCCAGTGCACCATAACCGTCTCGATATGTTCGTGCTGACACTCCACACTCTTTCCTGATTCTGGCTATCTGGTTATTTGATAACCCCAAATCTCTCGATATGCACTTGTAGCTAAGACCAGCGTGCAGCTTCAACTCACACCGTTTCTCGATATCATCTTTCGCTACCGCTAAGTCCTGTGCTTTTACTATACCATTTGCCATTTTAACCTCCAAGAATGAGTATTCGTTCGCCTGTTTCTTTGTCTATACGAAGTATGCAACGCAGTTCGTGATATGGAAGTGTTTTTACCTCTTCAACCTTTTCTGGTATATACGAAACACCACCAACTTCTCTATGTGTAACATCTATCTTAGCTTTTTCTCCGTGATGGTCGGTCACGTGATTGTATATCGTGCTATATATACCAGTTTTTCTACTACCAGCAGGACATAACAAACACTCGTATTGTTTAGCTTTTCCTCTGTCTTTAAAGAATCCATCCGGCTTATGGTCGTCCACATAGTCGTGGCTTACACCAAGTTCATGTGCCACTTTATGAGTTTCATCAAGATGCTTATATCCCCCGCTTGACGAGAAGTGTTTGTGTGGATTGCAGAGTAAACATCGGAACGCTTTTGTTGCCATTATTTCATTCTCCTAATTAGCTTCCATATTTCTTCTTGTGCTAAAAGTGCTGCATAATAAAAGCCGTTGATATACAAATCCTTTTTACTATTCCAAAAAGGTTCACGTCTTCTGTTGTTAGGTCTTGGTGGGTCTAATCTATCAATTCTGTCGGCTAATCGCTTTAATTGTCTTTGTTGTTTATTTAATTTCTTCATAGCTATCGCCACGCAGGTTGACGGTTCTTTTTGACTGCGAAGAGCTTCCAGAATGACTCTCTATCTACTTCATCATCATCATCAGGAGTAAAGCCGACAAGCATTTCGTTAATTTCTTGCCAGTAGTTACTGCCCTCTTTTGTTTTAGACCAATCGAAGAAGCTGAGAGCACCTGATATTTCTGCGTAATAGTCGCAGTTATCCTTGTTATCAATCTCCGTAATACAGTTTTCGTTGTTGGAGATTATTCTGCTTATTTTCGCCATCACTTCTTTCTGCAACTTCTTTGGTAACTTGCTAATTTTGCCACATCCATATACTTCAGCATTTACCAGATTTTTCATAGCAGATGGCAAGAGCATGTCTGATACATAATACATTTCCGGAACTCCCATCTTTGACATTCTTCCTTCCTTAATAGCCTTAGCTATTTCTTTCGGAAAATTATCAGGAGATGAAAAGTTGGTTTGTTGTTCATCACAACCTCTGCGTAATGTATCTTCCCCTATAACACCTTTTGCAAAATATGCCCTTATAGCACCATGGCCATTAAGGTCTATAGGGTCGGTTCTTTTCATATGCTTTAATAATTTCTTACCTCTCGACGTATTAAAATCGTCGTTGGTAAGAAAAAGAACTTCTTTACCATCACCTGATTCAACATAACTAACAAAATCACACATCGCTATCACTCCTAACCATAAAGTTTATATTTCTTACAAAACTAAGGGCAGGACTTGAACCCGCCCGTAGGCCTAACCCTTTTAGCTGGAGGAGAGAGTAAGACTTAGTAAGCTCTCGTTCTGATGCACAATCTCGCACCTTCTGGTACAATAACTTTATCATCCGCTTCGAGACCGGCCAGGAACGATGCCGTTTGTGAATCGGGAGCTAAGATGCCGGATACCGTCGAAAGGACTTTCTCGCTCTGTACGCCGTGGTCGTTGACTGTGATTGCTAATACTGACACATCGAAAATACTGTTGTTGCTCTGCATTTGTTTCACTCCTGAAAAGGGTTTACAATTACAGCTATCCAGAGGATTCACCCTCACGTTGGGTAACTGGTTTTTATACTTTTCTGCCTCATCGTACCAGTATTGGACGATGTCGTTTAGGTTGCCTACCACACTCCCCAATTCCTGCACTCTGTCCCTGAGTTCCTGAATTTGTCCATCATTATCGGCTTCGTCAAGGTCAATGTCATCTCCACAACAGGGACAAGTTCCGATAAGAGAGCAGTCTTCAAGATTTCCTATGTTTTGTGGTGAAAGGATATTACCTCCACCACCCAGTTGATTTAGGTTCATCGTTCACTCCTTAAAAAATGGTTAGTCAAAACTTTCCCAGTAATTATGCCATACGGCACAATTATAACATTCTTGGCCTTGTTTTCCGCAGTTAGTACAAGCATCTACATCTAACGGGACATTTTTGTAAATATCTTCATCGCCATAGATGACTTTACCTTCGTTATTATACTCCTTGCAACCATACAAGGTACGCAGATGAGTATCACTTTTGCCAGTGTCGGCTTTTTTTTTATGCTTATTCTCACGCGATTCTTGTTGCTCAAGCCAATATTGATATTGACCGCCAACAACAATAACGTTATTTTTTTCTGTTATATTGCCATCATCTATTTTGGGCAATCCCGTTATGAATATCTTGACTTTAACATACCCGAACCCGCCACACGGAGTCTTAATCTGCCTTGAAGCAACATATCCTGTGTGGGATAGCACAATCGAGTAATCGAATAACCGTCTCTCGTGTTCGTCGTCCTGACCGCTATGACCACTCACATTTAGGCCGTGATGCGAATGGACGAAACCGTTAAAGTTATCGAGTTGTTTGCGGTCTGGGAAATCAATAGAGCCAGCGGTAACTTCCTGTTTAGGGATTAAGTAATCTGTAACTAGCTGCTGTGTGATAATAGGCGACACGTTCGCCTTGCTGGTCTTTACGGTTTTGACATTATATACCGCACCCCACTCTAAACTTCCCATCTGACTCATCAACCACAACCAATCAGACCATATACTCCAAGGGATATAGAGAGCTTCTTCTATATCACCACAGAACCCGCACTCTCCATAATGCTGTACTTTCACATCGAGAACGTTGTCGTTGCTGTTGTTCAAATTATACTGGTTCAATTTTACCTCCATCTGCTGGTTTATTAAACAAAAACATCTCCGCCTTAGGCACGTAATTTTTCTCTACTTCTGAACGTAGAATGTAATCAACTTGAACATCACCTCTCAACATATACTCAACTTCAATAGCTTTCATAATCTTGTTGCTAGCTTCTCCAATTGCTATATTATCGGCAATATGCTCTTCGGCGTAGTCGTAATCCACTTTTTTACATTCTTCACAATCTTGCCTATCACAGTCATTACAATCAACTCTATCACAATCTTCACAATTACTCTCAACTTTTATCCCATACGAAGTAGGGTTAGCAACAACTTGGCCGACTATGATTCTTCTTATATCATCTAGGATATGCTGCGGTATGACAGTGGAGTTTTTGGTGCATAGTTCAGACATAGACTCTGTAATAACTATGTTACCCTTACCATTTAACTGCGACCACACGCCAATAGCAGCTGCTGCGGCAGCAGGACATACTTGACTTGGCACAATATCATAACCACCAGGAAGATTATCGTCAAACGTCATAGGAAATGCGTTAGATACATTGAGCGTATCACCGTCATATCCTATTCTCTGATACGAAAGACCATTCTTCCTGCAATGAGCGCAGATTAGTTGTTGACTTTGTATGTTGTCGGTACAACAGAATACTGGACCATCACGAAGTATGACGCAATCTTCGGGCTTTACGAGCTTTATTTCGTGTACTTCAACACGCACGTTTGGTCGTATTCTTTTTACCTTATCACAAAAGGCATTACACTTTTTCAAACCTATATATTCATCTTCTAATGGTAACCTGTTTAAGTTGGTTTCCTCTATTACATCCGCATCCACAACTATCAGATTCTTAACACCTGACATAGCCAGAAAATATGCTGTCAAGAAACCAGTACCGCCTAAACCAACCACGCAGGCTGTATCTGGAATCTTTAATCCATCCATCAGTTCTTGTCTACCGTAAATACCTTCTGGCATAAATAGTTCCTACAGTATGGGTTTTATAAACTTCTTAATTAGTTCACCACGTTCTTTACCATCCAGTAATCCATCGACCATAGCTAAAATAGCTTCCGATAATTCTTTGTATTCAGGTGGAAGATACATCTCACGGAATCCTCCTGGAGAACCTGTGTTGATAACTTCAAGAGCTTTTGCTATAAACGTGCAATTCTTCTTTAGAGTATCAAGACTCGTATTTTCGGGCAGATAAACATCACCAAAACATATAGGCTTAAAGCTATCGTCGATGTTATTTTTACCGTGGAAATGAACACCTATTTGCGGTACTGCTCTGTAATACTCAACATATGACGTATCTTTTTTATTGATAGCACCATATATCTTAAAGTTTTCTATCACGATAGGCTTTTTAAGGGCATACATTCTTTGTGTTATATAATGGTATAACTTACCTATGGTTAAAGTGCCTTCAAATCCTTTTATGAATATATGCCGTCCCTCTTTGAATCCTTCGTAATTCTCGTTACCGAACGGCATCTTGACTGTTAGTTTTCTAAGTATATGTAAATCTTCTTCGTATCTTCTATCCAGTACTCTTATATCGTAACTACATTGGACGGCTTCTCTGTATAACTTAACATCGCTAAACACGACCTTTTCACTCCAAGGTTCTCCAAGTTTCTCTTTAGCAGGTATCGGTATTTGATTTATATATTCGTTCATATGATTGCTGGCAGGTAGGCCTGCCATCACTCCGACTACGCTAAGATGTTTCCAGGTTTCACGGAACGCTGTACTTCGACGCTTGCACATTGACCAAACGTCTCAGGTATTCTCTTTGAATCCATAATCTCTTGACCGTCTATGATGAGAGCGAAAGAATCTATGCCGAGATGAGCGAGCATAGTCTTCAGCGTCTTGGCGGTGGGTAAGTTTCTATCGACAGGATACGATTTGCCTGCGATAAGTACGTTCATCTGGCCGTTGTTTGGTTGAGGGTTGTCGTTTGCTAATGCTTCCATATCCATCTTGTTCACTCCTTATAGGGTTAGTAAAAAAGTTTTTCGTTTCGCAATAGTGCCATTTTACACTAAAAAAAGCCATTTTCAATACTTTTTTTGCCTTTTTTGCACTTTTTTAAAAAATTGTCGCGCCGATTGTAACGATTGTGTCGATTTTGTCGGCAAAAGTTTTTTTGTTCGCAAGGCCTATACAGGAGTCGAACCTGCGTAACCACATAGACCACTTATTTCTCTCTTAACTGCCCTAGGATTGACTAAGTGCAGTAAAAGGCACTATTTGGCCTTCTTCGCTACCTTTTTGCTATTTTTATTATAACCAAGCCATTCCATATAATAAATCCTCGTTTTCTTGCCGCCCCAGTGTTTAGGATTAGGAAGACAATCTTCTTCGTTTAATCTTGTAATAAGCCAAAAATCCTTATGTTCCAAGTGGTGATTTATGTATTCAATTTGTTCATTACGGTATCGCATAAGTTGTTCTTTTAATTTAATAGGACACTTTCCAATATATTCTTCAAGCATACATAGTTGATATGAATAGTTTTTAACAAATTTGAACCTCACGCTATTTATAAAAGTGTATTTGAAATAAGAATCTTGAAAGTCTCCTATATCTAATTGATGTGATATCCTGGCCAATAAACAGACAATCATATCGTCTTTGCTTAACGACTTAATATGTTGTTCTATATCTATACCATCATCAATTTTACCTTTACCACAACTATCACCTATGTAGAAGCCCATATCTTTAAATGAATAAAACATATATTTTATTTCCTATGGTTCTAATATCACAATAACCTTCTTTAGTTTACGGGCATATCGTATAGTTGCCCACGTACCAGACCTAACAACTTCGAGTTCTGTGTTAGGCATTGCTATCAGCAAATCACATGTATCTACAACATCGTGGTTGCGTTCTATATATTCCTTTTCTGGTAATATCTCATTACCATCAGAGTAATCAAACACGCCTTTTTTGTTGATAGGAGGATGTACGATTATCCTGCAATCCTTCATAAACTTAGCTATCTTATGGCAGTATTCATCTGCACAGATACAGCCGCCGTGATGTACTTCGGTCGGTTTATAAGTATCGAATAGCTTAATTAGGCGCTCTTTCTGTTTATCAGTTATTTTGATATGCGTGCCGGTGAAACCGATAATCATAATATCTCCACAAAATACTTATCAAGGTCTGGTGTATTTGAGTTTATACTGCGATAGTTCTTTTTAATGAACTTACACACATCTTCGTGTGGACTATCTTTAGGCCATATCTCGTCATCGTGTATTGTTTCAACAGATACCGTCTCAAATAACTTAGACAAATGCGTTGAGCATATTTCTTGTAACTCTTTGAATGTTTTAGGTACTACAGGATGGTAATTACCAAAGCAAGTTGAGTGCATATCAACTCTATCATCAAGATATGCACCATGGAACATATATGGACAAGTGAACAAAAAGTTATCGTGAACGCCATTATATAGCTTCTGCCATATACTTACATCGGGCATCACGATAGAGTTTATGAATCCGTACATCTTGCCGTTAGACATACCTAGTTTATTAGTAACCATTGTACCAGACCAGCCTTTAATATAAACATATCGGCCTCTGTTCATATACTCGTAATCTTCATCTGGATAGATGATCGTATTGTTTTTGTTATTCTTAGCTTCAATGGCGAGTTGTTGCTTGTGAGATTGCTTGATTATCTCCATAGCCTTTTTTTTATATGGTTCTGGTTCAGGTTTTGGTGGTTTTGGTGGTTCGAGTTCGTCTTTGTTCATCTAAACATCCTTTTCAATTTTTCATATGCCTTCATACAAGCTATATGCCAGTCAGCAGGTGCATTACCATCTTTTACATAACACTCACAACATAACCTAATATCCCCAACTGTGTGATTAGCTGGTCTCTCGTGACATTTATGGCATAAGTAATTATCTTCCATCTACGCCTCCTGCACTTCTGTATTTGGTAGTTCTTCTTCAGGGAATTGCTCAAGCTGTATACCTTGATTGCAAGCATCTGTTGGATGTTTCTCAATCTGGTCAGCTAAGTTGCGTAGTTCGTGGACAAGATTAGCTACTGCTGCTGATTCGCTATCTCCCCACCCACTAATGGTGATAGTTGCTTCGGTTGTGTTAGGCATTATTCATCATCTCCTGTAATATGCTCTATCTCTTTCTCTAATCCCTTAGCTATATTATCTAACACGCTTGATGGACTATCTTCATGATGCAATCCTGATAAATCGTCCATTATTCTCAATGGTGCATTTATGATTTTAAGCGGTGCTGATGCTATTTTCCCTATAAGCTTTCCAAACATTTTCCATCTCCTACGATAATTTGCGGTTCGTACCAAAAGTCTATACCTTGAGTTAGCACCAACATCTTACTAACCGTTGATATAGCTTCTGGTCTTGTGAATAGTTGGTCTGGTATTCTACCAGAATCCTTGGTTTTTTTATCCTTCCATCGTACGATAAACTTCTTATCACTCTTACACATATATACTCCTTATAATTGCAACCACCTGCCCATCGACGGTTTGGTAGCGTCGGGAGGAAGGACAGGTGGTGAAATAGGTTATTTAACTTCTAACTTCTTTCCAGCTCTCATATTGGCCACGTATGAGGTGTTGTATTTGCGGTTCTTTATCTTGGTATCGTTTAAGTATATCTTCCTGCATACATCTGAACACTTCCTGTTCCAGTCACCTTTGGACTCGAACTGCTTACCGCATACGTCGCAGGTGGTTAGTGGTATCTTCACAAACACGGACTTCTTATATTCAACTCGCTTGTAGGTACGCATTAGAACTCCTCAGCTGCTTTATACGCTCTTCTTGCGGTTCGTGCGGGTGCGATGCCATCGGTGTAATCGGTGTAGTAATCGTAGTCAGGTATATCATCAGAGTTAACACCTATCATATTAAGTAGATGGGCATCCACCTCATCCTTCCATTGTTCAAATGTACGCTTGCTCATACCTATCCTCCATTGTCTTATGCTTGTTAGTATCGTTCGCAAAAATCAGAAATTTACTCAAAAAATCCCATTTTTTGGGAAAAACTGAGATTTAACCGCATTTCAAGCATTAAAACACATTTTTTGGCAAAAGTCAATGAAAATATCGGAATTTTTTAAATTTATTTTTCTATCAGGGATACAATATTGACAGCTGTAAAATGGTTTATATAATGGGGATATGAAACGAATTGAGTTCTATAAAAGATACCCAAAAACAGAGAATAGCCCTCAAGGTCCAAGACATCGTGGTCCTAATAGACGTGAACTGCACGTTAAACAACTTGCTATGGATAGAGGTTATGAAGCTCTTAAGGCTGGTTGGCCTGACTTCTTGCTATATAGAGAGAGTGATGGTAAGACGGTGTTCTTAGAGGTTAAATCTAAGAAAGATAAACTTAATCCTGCTCAGGTTAGAATGAGAGATATACTTAAGAAGATTGGTCTTAACTGGCAGATAATTTACGTAGATTAAACTTCCCATTGTGAAATGCACAAAATGGTGGAAAGTTTGCACAAGATGGTGTTGCTTTTTTCCCAAAAACCCCTTACAATCCCTGTTGTCGCTCGTATCATTGCGCGCCTGCTCGCTTCGTGCCGCTTGCGACGAGCGAGTACAAGAACGGACGGCCAATAAGAAGGGCCAAGTTGGCCGTTCTTGCCACGAGCGAGTCTCGTACATCGTACTTCTTGCTTTTTGATTCTTTATGGAGTACTATGTTATGGCGTACCGTAGAGCTAATTGCAAGATATGCGGATGTAAGATATACGATTGCTATGAGTATTGCTTAGACCACGTGTCTGCTAACAAACGTGATGAATGGTTCTATAATAGAAAGTTAAAATATGCCGCCAGAAATACTAAAACACCTAACACCAAGAACTCAAATGGCTGTAGACACCTACCTGAAGAATAACGTAGTTGATGGTGATAGTTCGTATACCTTCCGACAAGCTATGCTGGATGCTGGCTACTCTAAGTTATATATCTCACGCTATGGACAAGCCTTGTCGAATAATGTCCTTGTTAAGAAACAAATAGATGATATTGTTTTGAAAATACAAAACAGAGTGATAGCTAAAGTTGCTATATCAAAGGAATGGGTGATAAATGAGCATATTGAAGCGTTAGGACGTTGTAAAGAAAAAGGCGATGAAGCAAACGCTACAGCTAATATAATCGCTATAGGCCGTACAATGGGATTATACTCGGATAATGTCAATATAGCAGATACTGAGCGGATAGAACAAGTAAATAAAAGGATATTACAGGACGCTAAAGTGTTCGCAAGTATTGCTATGCCAAGATTATTGTCAAGTAAAGGCGAAATAGACGCGCGTGGTGGCGGTCGTGAGAATGTTCAATTATGTCTTCCTGAAAACCGCTCTGATAACACCACGCAACCACCTGACCAGCCTGAAGAATCACAAAACAAAAACCCGATTTTCGCCACTGAATAAAATTCTACAATCCCGCCAAAACGCCCACAACGCCCGCCATTGCAAAAACTTTGCGAATCTGGGCAAATGGGGCAATCTGGGCGAGTTTTTCGATTTAAACGCATTTAAAACAGTTTTTTGCGATAATGTCGTTATTATCGGACTATGGGTACTGGGGACATTATAGGACCAACCGCTCGCATAAAAAAAGGCGCACGCGCTATCGGTCAAGCGCGTACGCCGTAGAGAAGAGGAGAAAGAGAATGAGCTATCTAATTACCACTACATAGAAGAAACACCACTAACCACGCCAACCACAACAAAGCTGTTTTGAGCATAGAATATCCTCCAAGTATAATAGCTGGGACATTCATCTCACGTGAGAACATCCCCAAAGCACGTTATCAAATGACCGCGCGTCTTATAATAACTGGGCATCCGTGCCCTTGCAGTCCTTACGCCTGCATCGGCTTTACACCATCCGCTTTTTTGGCAGGGTGACTAAGCACCGTGAACCCGATGTTGAGTTCGTTGCCAAGCGAATTGTGAACACCCGTTCTTACAGGCCAACCACCGCCAGCTTTGCAATGCACCAGACCGTCTCCGCCGTTCTTTTGGGGAACGCCCTTCGGGTCATAGTTTGCGACGATGGTGATAGTTTTGGCCTTTTCGTCCAATGTAATCTTCATTACAGGACTCCTTAATAGAAAACATCACCTACACGGTGAATCAATCGCAAGATATAAAAGAGCTTTACTCTTTACTCTGATTAAAGTATTGTTTGCGTTTTACTGTTTGCCAAATTAATTCTGAAAATTATTTTTTGAGTCCTATAATTTCGGCAATCCATTGCCATTGTGTTTAGTCCGGTAATGCACGCAAATTCAATTCAACCAACTCTTGTCTGGCTCTATTAATGTCTCTGTGTTTGTTTTCCGTCACTGTTTTGATAATCTCTTTTGTGTCGATATTGGTTTCGCAAACTCTAAACCATTGTCCGAGTTTGCAGACACTAAATTGCCGGAGTGCCATTGCTTTCCCTTTCAGTATTCAATTGTCAAAGATTGGTTTAGTTTACTGTACTCTGTATATAGTATTCAGTACAGATTAGAGATTGCCAAATAGAATCTGAAATATATTTTATTTGGCTTTGTGTAGTTGAATCACACGCGCACACGCGCGCACGCGCGTGGTTTGATAGTCCACCCAACTACGCGCGCATGCGGGCGCGGGCGCACGCGCGTTGGTGGGTGCGACCCACTACCCCCTAAGAGGGGGGCGGCATATATCTATATAGTCCACCTCTACACGCCACCCGCTTTTCGATTGTGTGTATTCTTGTCCAGAATAGGACCACCAACTACGCTCTAAGATTCTTTGAATAATTATTTGACACCCACCTCTTTAGTCTCTATGTTGTTAATATGGGAACGAGAAGTCCTTTCTTTGAGTTTCCAAGAAAGATACTTATGAAAAAGCTAATTCTCTTAATCTACCTGATTACAGCTTCTTGTTTTGGCGCATGTTCAACTGACTCTGCTAACCCCAATATTCTCCCAACTGTCAACATCACCGCAGGTAGCACTATCTTATGGCGTGCTAGGGTGGTATCACCAGATGGTAACGCTTTATCGACAGATGTTAATCTGATACCAACCACCTATCCTAACTGGGTAAAGTGGGGAGAATTGATTAAACCTGACCCGAACGTTTATGTATTTGCTTTAAGTAATGTTGATTGTAATGGTGTGGTTATAGACCCGAACGCAGGGCGTGTAGTAAGTCGTCGGATTACAATATCGCCTCCTATATCGTTTGGTACAGGCAGTTCTGAGGTGCGATTTATGGCGGTTAATGGTAGTGTTATAACGTACTGGCGTATACCTATTAGGGTTACTAAGCCAGTTAGTCAGCAACCAGCCTCTGATGTTGGTATAGATGATAGGTAAGGACTTCAAAGAGAAGAAAGGATAATGATATGAAGAAGCTATTGTTTGTTTGTATGTTAGTTATATGTATCGCAGGATGTGTAGCCACCACCTCGCCAACTGGCGTTAAGCATTACTCGCTTGACCCGAACACCGGTGCTATCATTCAGACTACGTTGGATTCTGCTACTGTTTGTGCTGCTAGTACCAGTGTTATCTGGCCAGGATTGGCTGGTGTAGCGTTGATATTGGGATGGGCGAGTGGATTATGGAAAACATTGAATCCTGTGTTATCGGCAGCCGTAGCAAAGCAGGAGGTTATTACAAAGACGCTCAGTAGCGTTGTCAATGCGGTAGAGCAGGTATCTGATAACACCACACCAACTGGTGCTGGTGTGGCTAGTTCTACTATTGGTGATGTTATAAAGCCGGTAGTTGCTTCTAATCTAGCTGCTGCAGGGATTACGGCAGAGGGTAAAGTATTGATTTCTGAGGCAAAGTCATGAAAACGTATTTAGAACAAATTGATAGTAAACTGGATTTTGTTATCGCCCTATTGGGGACTGTTCTTAGAAAGGAACGCAGGATTATGGCAACACTAGACCAAGTACTAGCCGACACCACAGATGAGGCAACGCTGGATGATTCAATTATCACATTACTCACAGGCATCAAAAAGCAGTTAGATGACGCACTCGCTAACAGTATCACACCCGCTCAGCAGGCGCAGATTGACCAGATATTTACTAACCTGGAGGCCAATAAAGTTAAGGTGGCAGCTGCGATTACTGCCAATACACCAGTTGACACAGGTGCGACAGTCGCTACTCCTGTTGCCGCAAGCAGAAAAGGCGGTAATGTTTAATGAACGTTAACTTCCCAAAGTGGGCATGGTGGATAATCGGTGCGGTAGTTGTATTAGCCGTGCTCTGGGTGCTTAGGGTTGATATGCACCTTGGGGTAGGCGGATTCAGCTTCACGTGCGGGTTGTTTAAGTAGTAACTTTAAAGCCCTGCCTTTCGGTGGGGCTTTATTTTTCCCTAGGAGTGCTTATGGATGAATCAGAAGTTATGCAACAACTCGCTGCATGTATTAACGAAATAAAAAAGCATATGGTAGAAGAACCCAACAAATCTGAGCTAGAGTCTATTATCAAAAAGCTGGTGTCAGTTGAAGTCCGAAAATATGCTAAAGTGTAAGTGCGGTAAGTACGCTTTCGTTAAAGATGTTCTGGAGAATCCTTTTCCAGATAACCCTAACCCATGTTTAGATTGTTATTTAAAGGTATGCGATGTCCGCAATAAGAATATTAGAAATGGCAAACCACAGGCTAAGCCTATTCGAAGATATTACATCCCTGATGAGGGACGCCCAGCTAACCCTAACAAACTTAATGGATAAACAGTCAACCGCTAAGGAGAGGCGGGCGATTGGTCGGGTGCAGAAGAAACTGTTGGCGTGGGAGTCTCAGGATTTGAGGGTTTTAAAGAAGAACCTTCTGGCGGTAAAGTAATACCAGATGATTCTATAAGCAAGCATATTTCGCTCTCCAACCTAGAGCCACATCTTCCATACATCGCTTGGTTATAGAAGATGTCTCTAGTAAGGTGGTCATAGGTCATTTGTGCTATTTTTGTTAGTTGTTCTAGTTGTGTCATCTTTCCTCCTTTGAATTAGGTGGTAGTCTTACTTGGTATATCTCTCCTTTATAAACAAGAAAATGCCTTCTTACTGCATCACCTTCAGCCTTTATCATACCCATTGCTGCGCTTACAAGAGATACTGTAATAAATGATAGTATTGCCAATGCTATTGCGGTCATTTCTTTCTATCCTCTCTACCTAACCCTCTAACACACGGCGCTGATATGTCCATTATATCTTTATACTCCTGAATGTTTGTAAACTGTTTACTAAACTTCCTTATATCTAACCACACTTGTCTAACAGCTAACCTTTGTATGCTATCTGTTAGGTAACACATCTTGCGCATCCTTGCTATCCTTTCATAACCATGGATGTATTTCTTTATGACAAGTTATACATACCAAAACTCCATTGTTGGTGTCGCACGCATTTTTGGGTTCTTGGCTTACCAATCCAATATGATGAACTACTAACTCTTTTGGGTCTATTGGTCTATATCCACAATACTGACACTGAGCGTCATCTCTGGTACGTACTCGCTTCTGAAAATCCCAGTATTTTTTAGTTTTTCTTACATTAAACTTCTTCTTTGGCCTGTACTCTTGACCAACCCTAATCTTTATATAGGACGTTCTATCTTCAGGATTCGCTATATATCTATATTCTTGTTTCATAACTGGGTAAATGGTGAGCAGGGTATGACCCATAAAAAGGGGTCATCTGGGCAAACGGAGCCGCAGGTTTTCAAGACCGTCCCAATGTATTTTGCTTGCTAAGCCGCCACCTATGGGACTGGAGCGCGTGGGAGAATAGGGTCATATTTCTCCGATATTTTATTAGCACTACCCAATAGCCCTGAAGCTTTCCCCGTCCTTGGGTTAGGCGTTATCCTCGGCGAGTAACGAATCGTCGGGTTTATAATCACTTGTCTTTATAGCATCAAATAATCCATAGACAGTTGAGATGTCAATGGTCTTATGAATTATTTTTTCAGAAATAATAATCCAACCCTTATCATCTTCCTGACAACACACCTGCAAGTTTAAGTAGTAGGTGGGTTTCATAATCTATACTTATCCTTAAAGCATCTATCGTCAGGAATCAAGCTTTTTTCTTTAGAATTTATTATTGTGTGGTCGAACTGAGGAAACAACTTTCTATATGGTGATAATCTCTTAGTATTAAGAGCCTCGGCGAAACCTGCTTGTGCGAATACTGCCATCTGACCGCACCAACTCGCTAGTGCGATGAGGTCTGGCCGGTCGTAGCATTTCTTATCACGCATTAAATAGACACCTTGCTGTCTATCTCTTAGGAAGTTGATTCTTTCGAACACATCCTCGAAAGTATTTTCCGGACCAGCATACACATACCACCTGCTGTCCCATTCCTTTTGTCCACATTTTTTCAGTAAGTTGCACGACCTCTCCACAGCCGGCATTACACCCATCGAATCGAAGGCGAAGCGTGTCTCCTTTCTTTTTACAGACAAAAGTTCTTGGCATAACTCCTCCGTCAGTAATCTGCAATCAAGCCCTTGGTTAAAATCTACCGTTAGGTTTTCCTTTCGCACTTGCGCTATAATCGTTTTAAAATGCTCAGGAATGGCTAGGATATTGTTATCCATTACAGTCAGTAGTTTTGTGTGTCCATCCCAGAAATCGTAAATATCGCCGACTATATGTATTTTGCCCTCTTTCTTAGGCACTATACAGAAATGGCAATTACGAATACACCCCCTAGTCGTAAATCCGAAGTTAATCTTTGGCTTCATAGCATCGATATCAGGCGGCAACACCGACTCTAGGCTCCATCCGCTGCCGCCTATTTCAGCTTTTCCTTGCCACTCCATACACTTGTGCTTATTGAAATCAAATACACACGCCACATAAGTCTTATCGGCCTTCATTATTGGCATGTCCCATACGACCTCATCGCCTCGCTGTTGGTGGTACATAGCTATTTTCTCTAAGGCCAAATTTGGAATTACGCTGTCGATATTTATTAGAGATACTTTCATTTAATCTTCTTTGTTGTTATTATAAATTCTCCACACCAACTATCAGGCCAAACCCAAGGGAAATTATCTGTCGCTTCGTCCCTTCCTGGTTGTTGCCAAACTCCAGCTGAAGGTGGATTGCGATGACACTCGCCCCTACAATCTCTAGCTATCGGGTTAAAGCACACAAAATATTTACAGTTTTTACAACTATTTTTCATATCTTATAATTCCGGCGTAGGCCATGTCAACCTACGCCTATCGTTCTGATGTGCCACCGTTATTATCGACACCTGTGGCTGGTCGAGAATAGGTAAAATACCCCCGCCAGTAATGGATAGAAAAGTGGTCGGGGGATTAGAGGCGGTTAAACATTTTTTTATTTTTTTATCCATTACAAAACGCATTATAACGCCAAAAAACGATTTTGCAATAGAAAAATGGAAATTTTGCGAAAATTTTTTCAAAAAAAGTTAGATTCGCGCGACATACATCTGTTATAATCTCTACAAATGGAAGAACCTGTTCTAGATAAATCCGACCCACGCCACCCACTAAACATGATGGCTGCCGACCCAGCCGCCTGGATGATATACTCAAAGATGAAACTCCCGAATGGTCAGGAGTTCTCTTTTACGAATCACGAATTTCAATTAGAGTGGTACCAGACCCTCCATAAAAAGATATGCTATATGAAAGCCACAGGTGGTGGCGTATCAGAGTGCGAGATTTGGAAGTCAAACCATGGACTACGATACGGACGATACCCTCAAGGGGTTGCTTATTGGTTTCCAACAAATGATGATATGTTGGATTATTCTAAAACCCGATTCGGACCTATCTATAAACTTAACTATGATGCCATAGGTAAGTATATGAAGTCAGGAGGCAAAGGTGCAACAGACAGTGCAGCTGTTAAGCGAATATGTAATTCTAACTTGTATCTTCGTGGAGCAAGACTCGCTCCAATGGGCGAGGGTGATACTAAGATTTCCACAAAAACATCCGGTATCCACGTTGACAGGAATGTATTGGATGAAGTTGACCAGTTCGACCCTGACTCGCTATCAAAAATTGAGGGTCGCCTTGGCCATTCGGAAATTGCTGAAACCGTATACATCGCTAATCCTTCAGATGAAGATTATGGTATTGACCTTATTTGGCAACAGTGTGACCAACGGCATTGGTTTAGAAAATGCTGTAATAAGTGGCAATGTGCAGAACTTGACTTCCCAGACATTCCAATAAAATATAAGGATGGGAGAGGTTATATAGCCTGTAAGGTCTGTGGAGGCAGATTGCCTATCTGGAATGGTGAAGGCACGGCACAATGGGTAGCTAAAAAAGAGGGTGCTAGAATCACCGGCTGGCGGTGGTCTCATCTCACTAGCATATTCCACGACCCTGCTGATATACTTGATAAATTTAACCATCCACCTCAAGGCAACTTAGCTGATGTATATAGATTAGATTTAGGCCTACCATACTCTAGTAAGGAAGATAAGCTTAGACGAGAGGATGTATTGGCTTGTTGTGGTCTTGACTCTCAGGCTGATAGTGCGTTAGGACCATGTGCTATGGGCGTAGATAATGATATGCGTAAGCATGTTGTTATAGGTATTAGAACAGGTCAAGATAGGTTCGAGGTATTAAAAGTTGCAGTATGTAAAGACTTTGAAGAAGTCCACGACCTAGCCAGAAAATTCAATGTGAGGAGTACCGTATGCGACCGAAAGCCCAATATCGACGCAGCAATGCAGTTTCAAAAGAACGAAGGACCGATAGGAAACCGTACTTGGTTGTGCGAATACTCAGATACGTTACTAGCAGAGACACAGTGGAACGACAATACTCAGATTGTACGGGTACACCGGACTGGATGCTTCGACGGTAGCCATCGTATCATAACAAGAGGTGCTGTTCGTCTACCTCGTCAATCTCCTAATATAGAAGAATTTGCACGACAATGCTGTAACGTAGCACGCTTTAAAGAGAAAGATAAAAAATCTGGTATAGACGTATTTCGATACAGAACAACAGGTGGAGACAAGGCTGACCATTTCAGGAACGCATTTAATTACTTTACATTGGCCGCAGGAAACAATAGGATATGTGTGGTCAACGAAAGATTTAAAGGTTCTACTGAACCTAAATACGTTACTAATGACCAGTCGAGGTACATATAATGGCTGATGATATAGCAGTTCAAATCATAGCAACATCCGATGTCGAAAAAGCTAAAGCTGATAATTTTATGAGTTTATATCAGCAGTTTGCTGATTTAGGGTATCCCGTTGAAAATCAAATAACATCTAAGCGTACCCCTGGAGAAGATAAATCTCTTGATATACGTGACCCTACCGCAATATTTGCACTAGATAAAGCTACGTCAAACTTCATTGGTGCTTGGATTCCTAGAGAGAGATACTTTTTTGGTATTAAACCACAAGATAAAGAGCGTGGTTCTACGCCAAATGCAAAGATGTGGTGTGCTAAAGCTGTAGAGCAGGCACACGACTATCTGTTTGGCAGCAATTACATGATGCAGAAACACAACACAATTAAGTCATGTATTGGTTTCGGAACAGGAAACTCCTATTGTGAGTGGTCTGATAAAAAACAAAAGTTAGTATTCCGTGATTGGCACGTATCGCAATATACCTTTAAGCAAGACGAAGAAGGTATGGTAGATACTATGATTCTCCGGTACGACCGCACCGCTAGACAACTGTGCGATAAATTTGATGACCCTGGAGATGATGTTATTAAGGCAGCGGAGAAGCTAGAGAACGAAAGCAAGTTATTTTCTGTCATTCATATAGTTCGCCCACGTATACGTAAAACATATAAACTCATTAACAAAATGAATATGCCATGGGAGAGTGTATATGTAAACGTCAAAGAAAAGAAGGTCATGCAGACCGGTGGATATGAGGAATTTCCATTCTCTGTACCAAGATGGGAACAAGGCAGTTGTGAAAAGTGGGGACGTGGTCGCGGTTTGGCAATGCTATCGTTTATAAAAGAACTTCAACAAATGCGTAAAGATTACATGGAAGCATGTAACCGTTGGAATCATTCTCCCTATGAAGTTATCAAAAACAATATCGAGGGTGAAGTTAATCTTAAACCTGATGGCAGAACTGACGTTTACGAACGAGACTCGGTTAGACCAATCAGCCCTCAGTTAAATGGCAACATTCCTATCACCGTAGAAGCCCTTGAAGAACAACGCAAGATTATCAAAGAAGGTTTCTACATGGATGTGTTTAGTCAGTTTGGAGATTTAAAAGGTGATAGACGTACCACAATAGAGATTGAATTGAAATACAAAGAGAGTATGCGTCAACTCATATCTCCTGTATCTCGTATTGAAAACGAAGGATTCACCCCTGAACTAACCAGGGTTATAAATATACTTATCCGAAAAGGAAAGATAAGCCCTCCTCCCCCAGAACTTCGTGGCCAGAATTATGGCATTGAGTATATGGGCGAACTTGCCATGGCCATGCGCGACCTTCAGGCGCGAGGTTTTGAGAGAGGCATGACGATGGTTACAAATATGGCAGCAGTATTCCCAGAAGTAAGAGACGAAATCAATTTAGGGCGTGCAATGCCGGACATTCTCGTAAACTATGGTATGAAGTCAGAACACCTCAATACTGAAGATGAAAAGGCAGAACTTAAACAGAAACGCGCACAAGAAGAGGCACAAATGAAAATGGCTGCTGCCACACAAGTTGCTAGTGACGCTTACCATAAAACCAAAGATAAACCCGAAACCGGTAGCCCAGCAGGACAGCTGATGGGTACAACTTCATAGAAAGGGAATAATATGTCAGATGTAATAACAGAAAGCGACATTAAGAGAAAAAAGAAATTTGGTATGGCTGGTCAAAGCCTAGGGCAACAGGAAGCACCAAAAACAACTCCAAATATAATTTCTGGTTCTAAACAAGACCCTAATGACCCAGATGTTATAAGACAAGGTCCAAAACCTAAACAAAAAGGTGTAATTGGTAGGGCGTATCGCATGATGCGCAGCCATCGAGGAAAAGGCGGGGAATACTATAACTAATGACCGAACAAGACCTGCAAATAATCCAAGATTATCAGAACTGTTTTACTTCTATATCAGGCAAAAAGGTATTAGAGGACCTTCGTCGTGTATTCAAGTTTGATATGTCGGTTGTACCGATTGGAGAAGATGCCCATATTGATGTCAATAGGCTTATTAGAAACGAAGGTCAAAGGTCTGTTCTTATTCATATACTATCTCAGATGAATAAGAAAATCGTAACCGCAGAACCAAAAGTGGAAATAAAAGCAGAAACAAACTATATCGAATAGGAGTGAATGACAATGACAGAATCTATAACCGCCCCGCCAGCCGCACCAGCGGCCAGCCAAACGACAGAAACCGCTGCGCCCCCGCAATTGGACTCACAAACCCAAACTTTCAACCTAGGCGATTATATCGCTTCTGATGGAAAGTTTACCGATAAATTCAAAGAGATTATTCCTGAAGATTTGAGAGGAAACAAAGTTTATGATATTTTCTCAGATGTTCAGGGACTTACAAAATATGTTGGCAACGCTGCATCTGAACTTGGTAAATATCGTGCCGGTAAGGGTGTGATGCCAATAACAGATAAATCATCTCAAATGGAGATTGATGCCTGGAGAATAGCGCACGGTGTTCCTAAAGATTCTACAGGGTACACATGGAAAGCACCTGATAATATATCAATAGAAGATTTAAGCCCAGAATTTACAAAGGGTGTGTTTGAGGAGTTCCATAAAAACAATTACACACCCAAACAAGCTGAAGCAGCTATGAATATGTATACCCAACATATTCAGTCTATTGAAAAAGCAGTAGATGAAGAAATGGGTAAACGTGTTTCTGATGCTGAGAATCGCATGCGTGGTGAATATGGCGACCAGTTTGATGCTAAAGTTAATCTTGCCAAAGAATTTATAACAAATGTATCTGGTCATTGGGATAAAGCAAAATATGAACAACTTTTTGGTAAAGAGATGAAACTCGAAGATGGTACTACCGCTAGGGTTGGTGGTATTAACGACCCTGAGTATGCTGACATGAGGGTGTTGCTCATAGACCTATTCTCTAACATACAAGAGAAGTATGGTGTAGAGGATAGTGCGTTAACACCTGAATCAACAGGTCAACCTCATAAGAGCTTAGAGCAACAGGTAGCTGATGCTGATAATGAACTATTCGAGAATGTTAAATTAAGGCAATCTCTTGACCAGAGAGACAGAGATAAATACGATGAACTTATGAAAAAGAGAGATTCTCTTTACAAGAAGTTATATCCAGTGTAATATATGAATAGCTGTTAACTCTCACGAGACCAGCGGCAGGCGTGCCAAACCGCAAACGTCTAGCAG
>Ga0182017_10000245_pt1 | contig 43047 bp, 37 predicted proteins | sample 712E3DmetaG_FD_120492 | JGI IMG/M metagenome (GOLD analysis project Ga0182017, IMG submission 120492) | Permafrost microbial communities from Stordalen Mire, Sweden - 712E3D metaG | ecosystem: Environmental > Terrestrial > Soil > Wetlands > Permafrost | place: Sweden: Stordalen | collected... | reverse complement strand
TGCACGGTTCACCGGCTGGGGGCCGGTGCCACACCGCCGAGCGGGCCGTCAAGGCAGGCTCTGGCACTGCGTGAGCACTGATAGTATTACTCAGGAATGGAGGAAAGCAAGGGACGGGGGCGATGGTGTTGGCGGCTGGCGGAGATTGGCGGAGAAAGAGAGGAGGCTCTCAGCTTTCAGCTATCAGCCGTCGGCCCGTGCCGACGCGAACGGGGGTTGGCAAGGCACCCGCCGTGCCCTGGTCGCGTGCGATCCGAGGCGCGACTGGTAGGGGGTGACCTGCCCCCGCGCCCAACCCGGCCGCGACTAGCGGGGCGCCGCTGGTGCGTGGTTCCTATCTCGCACCCGGGCGTGTGGGAATCCCCTCCCGCGTGCGGCGTCTCGCCATCCGAGTCGCGACCGTGAGGCCGGCGTGCGTCTGCGCGCGTTCCGAGCGCGCAGCGTCGGCAGGCGCCCCTTCCGCCCCAACGGCGCCCGGAACCGTGCCGGTGCTCTCCCGCACGCTATGAGGGCCTGCAGCGGAAGGATGCGCAACGGGTCGCGCTTTTCGCCCTTTTGCACGAGATCACATTGTGGTATAATAGCTTTGTTCCCCGGATCCGGATCAGGCGGGGACGCCCGCCACCGGTCCAAAGGTGCCCCGGTGCGCCCGGGCCATGTCGCACCGGGCAAGGCGGATTACGCACAACGGGTCGCGGAGCGAAACGCCAACAGCGACAGCAGGGGCGCGAAACATGCCGGCCGACACGTACATCCAGGCGCGCTGTCCCAATCCAGCCTGCGGACGCGAATTTCGCGTCGAGTCGGAATCGCTCGGGAAGAGCGTGACCTGCGCGGTATGCGGCCAACGCTTCATACCCTCTGCCCCAAGTCCGGAGGTCGCATCGCGGCCGCCAAGGCCTCCCGCACCGCTCGCCCAAGCACACGCGGTGTGTGATCCGAAATCTATGCCAGCAGTCGCTATCGTGACGCCCGTCGCGCCGTCGCAAGATGTGAACCGGGGCCAGCACCCGGGTGAACCCACTATCAATATCGCGCCGTCCAAGCCCCGGCTTTGGTTTGGACTGCTTCTCGTCATCTCGGCCTTCCTCGCGCCGTCTTTCCCCGGTTTCACACTGACCGTCGGAGTCGTTCTTGCGGTACTCATCAGTTTGTATCTCACAGACGATCGAACCGGGCCCATGCGGCGGGGTGTTGGTCATTTTTTGCGAGTGTCGACGGACAGGCCGACATGGCGCACGGTCAAGTTGACGACCTTTAGCCTGGTCGCGGTCGCCCTGATGGGTTTTGCTGCGGCCGGGTACATCGCGCAACGGCCATCCGCCGAACGGGCGGCCAAGAAAGCGGCCGAGGAAGGCGCGCGAGCGCAGCCACAGATTGCCGCCGACCAACGACCCGCGGTGGATGAAGCAGCGCGAGTACAGCTACAAGTTGCCGCCGACCAGCGACTCGCGGCGGACGAAGCGGCGCGAGTACAGGCCCAAGTAGAGGCCGACGCGCGCCTCGCAGCGGCGCGCGCAAGGGCGCAAGTAGACGCGAACGCACGAGTAACCCGACTTGTGGACAGGGCCAAGGCGTCGCTGACGGCCGCCAACGTTGCCAGAGCCCGGCAAGACATCGACGAAGCCCTCAAGCTCAGCGCCGCCCAGAATCGGGACGTTGCGCTAGCCCTGCAAGGGGCGATCAAAAACTCCGACGATCCGGCGTGGGCGCTCGACGTGCTCGTGCGGCTGTCCGATGCCGAATTAGCCGCGTTCAAGGCCTACGGCGCGCCGCCCGCGTCGCTCGATCTAGGCTACCCGGTCCTCACCCGTAAGGCCGTCGCCAACGCCCGCGCGAGTACTGACGCCGCCCTTGCGAAGCGCGCAGAGATAAGGAAGCGGGAACAGGAAGCAGCGGAAGCCGCGCGGCAGGAGGCGGAGGCCGCGAAGCAGAAGGCGGAGGCTGCGAAGCAGAAGGCGGCGGCCGAGGCCGAGGAACGCAGAAGGGTTGAGAAGGCGAAGGCAGCGGCGGAGGCAGCGGCGGAGGCCAAGGAACGGATAAAGGCGGCCGAAGCGAGGGCGGCAGCGGAAGCCGAGGCCGCACGCAAGGCGCGAGAGGAGCTGATCGAGAAGCAGTTCAGCGGTTGGGATGGCTCGCATAGGGGTCTCACAGAATACATTAAGAAGAGCATGAACGACCCCGATTCGTACCAACACGACGAGACCACTTACATAGACAAAGGCGACCATCTGATCGTTTACACGAAGTTTCGCGGCAAGAACGCCTTCGGTGGTGTCGTACGCAACAGCGCAGTCGCCAAAGTTGACTTGCAAGGGAATATTCTCGAGGTCGTTTTCCAAGGCCCCTGAGCGTCAATTGGGTTCGTTCGGGCTGGCGGCGAAGCGGCACGCGATATCCCAATCCGGCGGGTCGCGTGGCTGACGCGCGGAGAGGTCCCAAGCCGCGACGCTGCAATGCGCGGACCGAGGACTCCAGAGTCAAGACCGATGGAGCAATCGGCGCGTCGCGTCTTGCCACGGCACCGCGAACGCCTCCGCCGCGCTGACGTACCCGCTGTCGCACACTTCCTTACGTTCTCCTGCTTTCGACGCCAGCCCTTGTCCAACCCGATGATGGCCCCGCGGGCGAGGTCTCGCCGACTCGACCCAGCCTGCCCGCTCCGGGGCTGCGACGCGTGCCAAGTTCTTGACGCAGGACCCGTGAGTGTCCCGCTCTGTGTCTCGGTACTACAAGCGTCGGGGATCTTCGCGCGGCGCACAGGTTTTCTGACGGTCTACGTCGGCCACGGGGGGCCGACGCTTCTGCGGCGGAGTGTTAGAGCGCTGCGATCTTCTGCATTACGGCTGCGATCAGCGGCCGGAGCGTGGGCTCGGAGAAGTCGAACTGGCAGCCGGCGGCGCGGAATAGTTCCGGCAGCGGACGCGAACCGCCCAGCGCCAGGCCGTGGCGGTAGAGCGCGACCGCCTGGCGATAGTCCGCCAGCGCGTTTTTCCACACCTGTAGCGCGCCGAGCTGCGCGATGCCGTACTCGATGTAATAGAAGGGCACCTCGTACACGTGCAGCTTGCGTTGCCAACCGTGCCGGTCGTGCCGCTCCAACCCCGTCAGGTCCACCTCGGGCGCGAACCGTTTCGTCAGCGATTGCCAATAGCCCTTCCACGCCTCCAGACCCGCATCGACGTGCGTGTAGACGAAGTGCTGGTACGCGTCGATCGACGCCATGTACGGCAGGAACGCGACGATCTTCTCGAAGAAGCGTTTCGTCGCCCGACTCGTTTCCGGGCCGAAAAACCCCTCCGTGTACGGTAGCGAGAGGCACTCCATGCCCATCGACGCGACCTCGGCAAACTCCAGCGGCGCGCCGCGATACGCCAGGAACGGCTCGTTGCGGCAGGCCCAACTGTGGAACGCGTGCCCGCCTTCGTGCAGCAGCGTCCGCACGTCGTTCTCCGTGCCGACCGCGTTCATGAAGATGAACGGCAGCCGTCGCTCCGCGTAGTTCACCTGATACCCGCCCGGGGCCTTCCCCTTGCGGCTGCCGAGGTCCAGCGAGCCGCGCGTTCGCAGCGCGTCGAAGATCCCGCCCAACTCCGGATCCACTTGATGGAAAACCTGGCTGCAACCCGCGGCCAACTCCTCATCGGTCTGGAACGGCCGCAGCGGCGGCAGGTTGTCCGGGTCCACCGCCAGATCCCACGGCCGCAACGTGTCGAGACCCAGGTTCCGCCGGCGCTCGTCCGCCAGCTCGCGCACCGCCGGCAGGACCACCCGTTCGATCGCGTCGTGGAAGGCCAGGCAGTGCGCGGGCGTGTAGTCGAACCGCTCCATCGCCTTGAACGCATAGGCGCGGAAGTCCTCGCAGCCGGCGTTCCGGGCGATTTGGTGCCGCAGCGCGACCATTTTCTCGTACAGCCGGTCGAGCGGCTCCGCGTCTTGCAGGAAGCGATCGGCCGCCAGCCGCCAGGTCTCCTCGCGCACCTTGCGGTCGGGCTCTTCCTGGTACTTGGCGATCTGTTGGAGGGTCTGCTCCTGCCCGTCGTAGCGGCAGGTCATCGCCGCGGTGATCGTCTGGTACTCGGTGACGAGCTTCTGGTTCTCGACCAGCAGCGGGATGTTCTCCTCGCGGTAAATCTCGATCGTGTTCCTCATGCTCCGCACGAGCACTTCGTAGCGCTTGGGCGGCAGCGAGAGCAGCTCCGCATGGCGAACGAACTTCCGCCGCAGCTTGTCCCGCCACGGCTCGGCATGCGGCTGGACGTTCTCGATGAAGTGCATGAAGCGCTGCTGGCGCTCGGCGTCGTCGGTCTGGCAGGTCATCGCGGTGTACCGCCGGGCGCCTTCCTCCTCGAAGCAGGCCTCGAGCTCGCTGATGTCGATCAGCCACTTCTCGAGCTGCTCGAGGCTGGCGATCTGGCGGGTGCATAGCTCCTGGAAGTACGGCTCGGCGGTGGCCCACTCGCCGAAGTCGGCGTCGGTGGCCACGTAGCGACGAGGAAACTCGACGGCGGACACATTGGCCATACGGTTGCCTTTCCTCTCTGCGCGCGACAGCGACGCGCATCGTAGCGGGCATTATCGGCGAACGACCAACGCCAGCAAGGGAGAATCGGACACGCCGGGCATGGGTCGCGGCGGCCCCTCGGGCCCCGGGGCTAGCGTGGCGCCCGAACGCGCTCGGAAAACCGGACGCCCCACGCTAACGTACGGAACAAAACGGGTGTCTTACATGTTATGATGGAGTGTGGCAGGCGGGGGCGAAGGCACGGTCGGAGACTGGCCCATGAAAGCCGACCACATCATCCTGATCCTCGCGTTCGGGGCGGTCATCGGAATGGCGCGACCCGCGGTGGCCGCCGCCGGCGATCCGCTCTCGCAATCCGCGACAAGTTCCGAAGTGGCCGACCGCATCGCGCCGTACATCGATGCCATCCGCAACGCGCCCGATCCCTCCGCCGCCGTCGCCGCCTATGCCCGTGCGCTCTCGGTCGACCGCGGTGACTGGGCCGCCAGCGACACCTACCTGCAGCGCATGATCGAACTCGGCGTCCCTGACATGGCGTATCAACAAGCCCGCGACCTGACGCGCCGCGAGCCCGACAACGGCTTGGCGTGGGCCGTCGTGGCCGACGTGCACGCGCGGCAGGGCGACTTTGTCCAGGCGCTGTCCGAGATGGTGACCGCTGCGCGGCGACTACCCGCCGACGCGTTCGTGCAGCGGGTCGCGGCCCAGTTGTTCGCCTGGTACGACGTACAGGCGGACCAGTCGCTCGTGAGCGCCGACCTTAAGAAGTCGCTGGACGCGACGCGGCAAGAGTTCATCAATCGTGCGGCATTCGACGAGGCCTACAGGCAGGCGCGTGCGCTCAGCCAACAGGCAAACGCAGCCGAGGGACAGCCCGGAGAGTCGGCGCCAACCGAACCCGCGTTCCAACCCCCTCTGCCCCAGCCGCCGCCCATCCCGGTGGATAACGGCTACACTGAGGACAATTACGAGATCTACCCGCCCGCCCAGACCTACATCAACGATTATTCTCCGTACGCGTATCCGCTGGGTACTTCGCTCGGCGCGTACTCCTACTCCGGGTCGTACTGGTGGCCCTCCGAGCCGGTCTTCGTCTACTCCGGCGGCCATTTCCGCCGCCACGACCTCGACCTGGATCACGGCCGTTCCTGGTGGCTTGGTCGTGGCGCCCGGGGCCAACAGTGGGATCACGATCGCGGCGGCCGCTCTGGCGATCACCGACTCGTCGCACCGGCCCTGCCCGCGTACACCGGGTTGCTCAACGGTCGCGACCGTCCGGCACGTACGACCTGGTCCTGGCTCGGGCGTGGTTCGTTAGGCCCAGCCACCTCCGGCTGGCGCCTTGCGCCTCCCCCGCCGTCTCGCTCCGGCGGCCGGCCCCTCACGCCGGCACCATCCTTCAGCCGCTCAACCTGGGGGCGCTCTGCGCCGTCCCAGGCGACGCCGTCATCGGTGCGTCCGTCGTCCGGCAGCCCCGGACGGTCGTTTGTGACCCCCACGCGGTCCTCCTCGCCGCCGGCGCGGTCGTCGCCCGCCCCAACACGGGCCTTCGCCCCAAGTGCCTCGTTCGGCCGTCCGTCCGGCGGAGCGGCGGGCGGACATCGGCGTTGAATCCGCAGTCAGCGCTGAGCCAAGCCGTACATTCGTAAGATTTTTATACACAATGTCTTATGGTCTCACATTGGCGTAGACCCAAAGGCATCAGCTCACCGACCCACGGTTCCATGACGGGCTCGCCCTTGACGGCGAGCGTGTGGCGGCGTACATTTGATTGTGGTGACGGACTAGTCCGTCACATAAATGGACGCGAACGCCGTGGGTACCCCCGCCCGACACCGTGGCCGCCCGAAGGACGAGCAACTCGTCGCGCGGCGGTCCGACGAGATTCTCGATGTAGCTGCCCGTCTGTTCGCCGCCCGCGGCTATCGGAACACCGACGTTCAGGTCGTCGCGGACGAGCTCGGCGTCGGCAAGGGCACGATCTATCGTTACTTCCCAACCAAGCGTGAGCTGTTCCTCGGGGCCGTCGACCGCGGCATGCAGCGCCTGACCGCCTACATTGACACGAGCATGACCGCCCCCGACCCGCTCGACCAGATCGAACAAGCGATTCGGGCGTACCTGAGCTTCTTCGAGACGAATCCCGAGTTCGCCGAACTGCTCATCCAGGAACGGGCGGAGTTCCGAGATCGCCCCAAGCCGACCTACTTTGAGTACCGCGATGCGAACCTGCGAAAATTCGAGGCCCTCCAGCAGGGTCTGGTCGCGAGCGGTCGGTGGCGAAACCTGCCTTACGAAACGGTTGAACGCGTAATGGGCGACTTGCTGTACGGCACCATGTTCACGAATTACTTCACCGGCCGGCGGCGGTCGCTCGAGGAGCAGGCCGACGAGATCCTCGAGGTGGTGCTCGTGGGACTGCTAACCGATGCGGAGCGTGCGCAGCGGCTCAACGCGGCGCGCGGCCGGGCTACGACACAGCCAGAGACATGAGGACAGAACCAATGCTGATCGGAAATCCCAAGTCATCTCTCGGGCGGCTGTCTGGCCCCGTGGGCCTTTGCCTGCGACTCGCCGCTGTCGCGGGCCTGGCGGCGTTCGTCGGCTGTGGTGGGAAGCCGCAGAAAGGCGGAGCCCCCCCGCCGCGGGAAGTCGCGGCCTTGACGCTGGAAGCGCAGAACGTGTCGCTGACGACCGAGCTGCCCGGTCGCACCACGGCCTACCGCATCGCCGAGGTGCGGCCACAGGTTGGCGGCGTGATTCTGGAGCGGCTGTTCATTGAAGGTGCCGACGTCCAAGCTGGCCAGCAGCTTTACCAGATTGACCCCCGCCGGTTCGCCGCCGAGCTGGAGCGCGCGAATGCGAACGTCAAGCGGGCGCAGGCTGAGCTGGGAGATGCCCAGTACGAGCTGCAACGGCTCACCAACCTGAAGGAGAGCCAGGTCATCGCCGAGAAAGAGTACCAAACCGCCCTCTTCGCCGAGCGCGGAGCCGACGCAGCACTTGATTTGGCGCTGGCCGAACAGCGGCTTGCGGCGTTGAGCCTGGAATGGACCAAGGTGGTGGCACCGATTTCCGGGCGCATCGGCTCCTCGTCGGTAACCGAGGGCGCGTTGGTGACCGCCGACCAGATGACGCCCTTGACGACGATCCAGCAGTTCGATCCGCTGTACGTGGACGTCACGCAATCCTCTACGGAACTGCTGCGGTTGAAGCGCAATCTGGAAACCGGCGCGTTGAGCACCGATGGCGACCAGCGCGCCGTGCGCCTGCTCCTCGAAGACGGGACGCCCTATCCGCTGGAGGGCACGCTGCAATTCCGCGACATCACGGTGGACCCGAGCACCGGGTCCTTCACCGTGCGCATCGTGATCCCGAACCCGGAACACCTGCTCTTGCCGGGCATGTTTGTGCGGGCCATCGTACAGGAGGGCACCGCCCAACAGGCCATCCTTGTTCCTCAGCAAGGCGTGAGCCGCAATCCCAAGGGCGAAGCCATCGCACTGGTTGTGGATGACGCCGGCGTCGTCCAAGTGCGGGCGCTCACGCTTGGCCGCGCCCTCGGCAACCGGTGGCTCGTCTCAGCGGGCCTGTCGGCCGGGGACCGCCTGATCGTCGAGGGCACGCTGAACCTGCGGCCGGGTGCCGCGGTGCGCGTCGTTCCATTCGACGGGCAGAAGGGGCACGTCGGGAACGCCAAGCCCAGCCAACCGCTCGCAGACGCGAAATAACGGAGTACCGCGGTGTTATCGAACTTCTTTCTGGACCGCCCGGTCTTCGCCTGGGTCATCGCCATTGTCATGATGGTGCTGGGCGCGCTGGCCATCTATAACCTGCCCATTTCCCAGTATCCTCCCATTGCGCCGCCGTCCATCGCCATCGATTCCCTCTACCCCGGGGCCTCGGCGGAGACGGTCGAAAATAGCGTGACCCAGATCATCGAGCAGAAGATGACGGGCTTTGACGAAATGCTGTACCTGTCCGGCACGAGCGATTCGGCCGGGGCCTCCCGCATCGAACTGACGTTCAGGGCGGGAACGGACCCGGACCTGGCCTGGGCCAAGGTGCAGAACAAGCTCCAGCTCGCCATGGCCAGCCTGCCGGAAGTGGTCCAACGCTCGGGTGTCACGGTCAGCAAGTCCACCAGGAATTACCTGATCATTGTGGGGGTGATCTCTGAAGACGGTAGCATGAGCGGCGACGACCTGCGGGATTATGCCCAGTCCAACATCGAGAAGGTGTTGGCGCGCGTACCGGGCGTCGGCGAAGTCCAGAATTTCGGATCTCAGTATGCCATGCGGGTCTGGCTGGATCCGGACAAGCTGACGGATTACAAACTGACGATCGATGATGTCATCGCGGGTCTGCGCGCCTACAACGTGGAAGTTTCTGCCGGACAGTTCGGCGGAACGCCGGCGGTGGAAGGCCAGCGTCTGAACGTCTCCATCGTCGTCCAGAACCTGCTCCAGACCCCGGAGGAGTTCGCCGCCATCCCGCTGCGCATCAACCCGGACGGGTCCATTGTGCGCGTCAAGGACGTGGGCAGAACGGAACTGGGGACCGAGTTCTACGATGTCCAGGCCTTTTACAACGGCGCACCAACCGCCGCGCTGGCGATCCGGCAGGCGCCCGGCGCCAACGCGCTGGATACGGCCAATGCCGTCAAGACCAAGCTGGCGGAGATGAGCCACTACTTCCCGCCGGGGATGAAGGTCATCTATCCCTACGATACCACCCCCTTCATCCGGGTGTCCATCAATGAGGTGGTAAAGACCCTCTTTGAGGCGATCCTCTTGGTTTTTCTGGTCATGTGGCTGTTCATGGGGAACATACGGGCCACCCTGATCCCGACCATCGCGGTGCCGGTAGTACTCCTGGGGACCTTCGCCGTGCTGGGGCTGTTCGGGTTTTCCATCAACATGCTGACCATGTTCGCCATGGTACTGGCCATTGGGCTTCTGGTGGACGACGCCATCGTGGTGGTGGAGAACGTGGAGCGGATCATGAGCCAGGAGGGGCTCCCGCCGCGGGAAGCGACGCGCAAGTCCATGGGCCAAATCACCAGCGCGCTGATCGGAATCGGCCTCGTGCTGGCAGCCGTGTTCGGCCCGATGGCCTTTTTCGCGGGCTCCACCGGCGTCATCTATCGCCAGTTCTCCATAACCATCATTGCCTCGATGCTTCTTTCGGTGGCGGTGGCCTTGATCCTGACGCCCGTGCTCTGCGCATCGCTTCTCAAACCCGTGGTCAAGGGGCACGAGCCGGCCGAGAGCGCCGTCTTTTTCCTGCGCCCGTTCTTTCTCGGGTTTGACCGCGCCTTCTTCTGGATCAGAGATCGATATGTCGCCGTGGTCGGGCACTCGCTCTCCAGGAAACTACGCTACCTCGCGGTCTACGTTCTGCTTCTGGGTACGATTGGCTTCTTGTTTCTGCGGCTGCCCACCGGCTATCTGCCCGACGAGGACCAGGGCATCCTCCTCGCCCAGATTCTCATGCCGACGGGCGCCACTCAGGAGCAGACGCTGGAAGTCGCCGATGAAGTCAAACGCTATTTTCAGGAGAACGAAAAGGAGGCGGTGGAATCCTGTTTGACGATTGCCGGTATGGGCTTTTCCGGCAGAGCGCAGAACAACGGCATGGTGTTCGCCAAGCTGAAGGACTGGAAGCTCCGCGACCGGCCGGATTTGAGGGCCAAAGCCGTCGCCGGCCGGGCCATGGCGCGGCTTGCGGGCATGCGCAAGGCCATGGTCTTCACGTTCCCGCCCCCCGCTGTCATCGAACTGGGTAATGCCTTGGGGGTCGATTTTCAGTTGGTGGACCGTGGCGGCCTTGGTCACGCCGCCCTCATGAACGCGCGCAACCAACTCCTGGGCATGGTGGCGCAGGACCGTAGGCTGGTGAATGTCCGGCCCAACGGCATGGAAGATGTGCCCGAGTACCGGGTTGACGTGGACTGGGAGAAGGCCGGCGCGCTGGGCTTGGCCATCACCTCAATCCACAACACCATCTCGGCGGCCTTTGGCAGCGCCTACGTCAACGACTTCATCCAGGGCGGGCGCGTCAAGCGGGTCTACGTGCAGGCCGACGCCCCCTACCGTATGTTGCCCGCCGATCTGGAAAAGCTCTACGTGCGAAACACCGCCGGGAAGATGACGCCTTTTGCCTCGTTCGCTTCCACCCGCTGGACGATGGGGTCCCCCCGGCTGGAACGCTTCAACGGGTTCCCGTCCTTGAACATCTGGGGCGAGCCGGCGCCGGGCAGGAGTTCCGGCGAGGCCATGCAGGCCCTGGAAGAGGCCGTCGCGAAGCTGCCGCAGGGGATCGGCTATGACTGGTCCGGACTTTCCTATCAGGAACGCATGGCGACGGCCCAGGGACCGATTCTCTACGCCTTTTCCATACTTGTGATCTTCCTTTGCGTGGCCGCGTTGTACGAAAGCTGGACCATCCCCTTCGTCAACTTACTGATGCTGCCGCTGGGGGTGTTTGGCGCGTTGCTCGCGACTTCCCTGCGCGGCTTCCCCAACGATGTGTACTTCCAGATCGGATTCCTGACTACCCTGGGTCTTTCGACCAAAAACGCCATTCTGATCATCCAGTTCATCAAGGAGCAGCGGCGGCATGGAATGGGGCTGATTGAGGCGACCCTTGCGGCGGTGAAAATCCGTTTTCGCCCCGTCATCATGACGTCCCTGGCGTTCTTCTTCGGCACGCTGCCCCTGGCCATCGCCTCCGGCGCCGGCGCCGGCGCAATGAACGCCATCGGAACCGCAGTTACCGGCGGGATGCTCTCCGCCACATTCATCGACTTGATCTTCATCCCGTTGTTTTTCGTGCTCATAACCGACCTGTTCGCGAAGAAGCAGCCTCAGCTACCCGCGGGGCAATCTCTCGCTTCCGGCGGGATCCCCGAAGTGAGCTAATATGCACGCGCCCCGCGCGCGACATGCCCCCCGCACGCACAGGAAGACCACCGGGTGGCGGTGCCCGGACGCCGCAAACGAGAAACAAACTCAGGTTGCGTCCCTTCCTCATGACCTCGCTGGCCTTCGGCTTCGGCGTCCTGCCCCTCGCCATGGCCAGTGGCGCCGGCGCCGGGGCGCAAGCGGCCATCGGCACCAGCGTCCTGGGCGGGATGGTCACGGCAACCTTCTTGGCGATCTTCTCTATCCCGCTGTTCTTCGTGGTCATATATCAGGCGTTCGGAAGGAAGCCTCGCCGGCTTGGAGCGGCGAGGGCAGTCACCAAAGTCACCAATGACCGTGCGTGATCGCGCGCGACGTGTTGAAGGGCCGTGGGCCGCGCCGCCGCCGCCCCGCTGACCGAGCCCGAGCTGGAGGCCCGGGCGGGCCCCAGCGGCAGCACGTCCCGGATCCGACGGCCCGGTAGCCGGCCCGTGAGAACTGCGGTAAATGAAGCTACGTGTTCCGCTGGCCGACCCCGTCCGCGAGGCCCAACGTATGATCGACTAACCGGTCTGTTTTCCGGCGCGACGCTATTCGGGATCTAACGGCTGCTCGCTTGCCACCTGCGCCAGAAATCTCTGCAGATACTCGGCGTAGTGCGGGTCGAGGATGGACGGGAGAATGTGGCCGCCAAAGACCTCGACGAGCTGCTTCGGCTCAGGGGCGAGTTCGTACAACCGGTCAGCTCCGAAAAACGGCGTGACAACGTCCTGCGGCGACTGGATGAAGAGCTTGGGCAGCGTGATCTGCCCGATATAGCGGTAAGGGTCGAGTTCCGCGCATTCTGCGGCTACCCTCTCAATCACTTCGGGCAGCGGAATCACGCCGACAAGCACGAACGACCACGGCGGAAGGGACTCGGGCACAAAAGACCCGTCGAGGATCATCCCGACGACGCCGTCCGGCGCGCGTGCCGCTTGCGCCAGCGTGGACAGCGTGCCGAGCGAGACGCCGAACAGGATGATGCGGTCGGTGCCCGGTTCGGATCGGCTTTTGAGGTGGTCCAGCGCTGCGTCGGCATCCGGGAGGAGCGTGCTGAGGCTGGCGAAGCCGGGGCTTTCGCCGAACCCCTGATAGTCGTAGACCATGACGTTGTAACCCAGGTCATGCAGAGCCAGGTAATAGCTAAACAGCGCGCTGCGGTTGAACAGGGCCCCATGGTTGATCAGCACGGTCGCGGGCGCGTCATCAGCCGGGATGAACCAGCCGTAGATGGTGTGCCCGCTCGGCCCGTCGAACTCGATTGGCTCGTATGCCAGCCCGACCACCGAGGGCGAGAACGGGATTGGCTTCTGGGCCGGCAGGCTGAACCAACCTGGCTCGATCGGTTCGACCGCGCAACCGTTCACGAGCAGCACCGTTACTAGGGCCCACGGGCAAGCCGGACGAAAACTGGTCATACGGACGCTCCGGATCGGGCATCAGGAAGTTTCGGTCGGGCCGCCGTCCTCAGCGTTGCACCTGGATCATGAGCTGCCTGACGCTTGGCCCTGCTCCCGGTTATCATGATCGCGCTCCGCTTAGCCCTCGGCCGCACCGTTGGAGGGCCAGCAGAGGCACAAAAAAGAACCCGCGAATGCCATTGACAATACCCGAACCACCGTTCACATTACGGACTTGACGTTCGTCTGTCAAGGCGGCGCGAACGGCATGCCGCGAGAGCCGCGGACGGACGACGCGGCCATCGAGTTGGCGTGTTTGCTCCCAGCACGACCTGGGAGATGGACAATAGAGGACAAAACTGAGTCAGCATTGAAAGGAGTCGCAGATGAGGTTCAAGAGCTTGCGCTGGTACGCGGCCGGCCTAGTTGCGTTTCTGATGGGAGTCCCCCTGGCCGAGAAGGCCATGGCCGATGATGCCAGCAGTATCTTCGACAGCGCGTCTTCACTGTGGACCGCCATCATGGACGCAGTGGGCAACAGCTAACGTTCGGCGTCCGCGGGCTGGGCCTCGCCTGTCAGCCGGCAGGCGAGGTCCGGGTCCCGGCGGGCGTGGGCCCGGAGGTAGTGCGTGGGGTCGTAGATAACGGCGTTTTCCGGCGCGCGTACGTACCGCTTGGTGACGTACAGGATCGGATCGTCTTCGCCGCGCCACGCACTCTGCTCAAAGAGGTCGGATACGACGATCTCGAAGTGAAACGCGTCGCTCCGACGGCGGATGTCCGCCACGACAACCACGGTTTCGTGAGTGAGACCGCTGAAGTACGACTGTCAAACCTGTGGCGCATGTTGCTTCGGCCTGGACGTGTTCCTGAACGACGCCGAGGCAGCGCACTTTGAGCGCACGCCGCAACTACTGGCCCTCACGACGCTGGACGATTGCGCGCCGGGCTTGGTGGTGCGGCTCATGAAGAAGCACATGGACACGGAGCGGTGCGTGGCCCTGGCGGGGTCGGACAACCACTGGGCGTGCATGATTTACGCGCAGCGTCCGGCACTATGCCGCGAGCTGGTGCCCGGCGCGCCGGACTGCGTGGCAATGCGGAAGCGGGTCGGCCGCGAAACGTGATCCGCCGCTCCAACGCAAAGGCGGCCAGCACGGCGCCAACCATCGCCGCCGGCTTCTTCCGACACTGCGGTTATGCAACAAATGAAACGTGAAGACGCTCTAGCGTTCGGCGTCCGCGGGCTGGACCTCGCCTGTCAGCCGGCGGGCGAGGTCCGGGCCCCAGCGGGCGTGGGCCCAGAGGTATTGCGTCGGGTCGTGGAGGACGATGTTCTCCAGCGCGCGTACGTACCGCTGGGTGATGTACAGGATCGGATCGTCTTCGCCGCGCCACGCACTCGGCTCAAAGAGGTCGGAGACGACGATCTCGAAGTGGAACGCGTCGTTCCGACGGCGGATGCCCGCCACGACAACCACGGCCTCGTAATGCCAGGCCAGTAGCCCCACGGAGCGCGAGGCAGCCGTTTCGAGGCCCAGGAAGGTTAGCGCAATCCCTCGCCGGGCGGCATGGTGGTCGCTCAGGATGGCTACCGTGCCGCCTTTTTCCAGTATCTGGGGCAGGCGACTGACGGCTTGCGTGTCGGGGATCATCTCGCAGCCGCTGCGCGCACGGATGGCTCGCCGGTAGGCGTCAAAGTCCGGGTTCGCGTGCGGGCGGTAGACCGCAGCAGCCCGGATGCCGTTGAAGCCCAGGAACAGCGGCAGCAGGTCGAAGGGTCCGTAGTATCCGGTGACCAGAATGACGGGCTGCCGGCGGCGCTGGGCATCCAGAATCAGGCCTCGATACGGCTCGGGGATGCGGCCGCCGTAGCGGTCGTACGTGCCAGGATGGATAAGCCGGTCGGCCAGCATCAGGTCGGCGAGGTTCCACGCGCGATGAACGAAGGCCTGCTCGGCGACGCGGGGGATTTCATCCGGTGGATACCTGTTGCTGAGCGCCGCCCGGCATTGCGCTTCGCTGCGGAGACGCAGAGGATCATAGAGCCGGTACATCCAACGTGCCAGAATCGCCAGGATCGAGTATGCGGCTCTTGGGCCGATCACACCCAGGAAGAGCGCGAGCACTCGGCGATAGGCATTGCTGAGGCGGACCAGCGTGCGAGCGACTGCGCTGCCTGCGCGTTGGTCGCGCTGCAAAGGGCTCATGCTCTCACGCGTCGGCCCCGTGGTTCCCAACACGCCGTCCGGTTCGCTCTGCGGTGGACACCCGCGCCCCGCCTGCCAGGACCTACCCGCACCAACCGGTTGACGGGCGCGAACGACGAACATAATCTATGAAGAGCCGTTCACTTTGTCAAACGGCTGGCGGCCCGCATGGGCCGCGCCGGATTCCTGAGGTGCACGATGGCGGCACAACCCACGCGCAGAGAACGGGAACGTCAGCAGCACCGGCGAGAGATCTTGGCGGTCGCGCTCGACCTATTTTCCCGCAAGGGATTCGAGAAGACCGCCATGGCGGACATCGCCGAGCAGGCCGAGTTCGCGGTCGGCACGCTCTACAAGTTGTTCGAGGACAAGAACGCGCTGTACCGCGCCCTGATCCTCGACGCCGTAGAGCGGTTCACGCAGGCCCTGACCGCGGTGCTGACGACGCCTGGCAGCGAGCTTGAAAGGCTCGCACGCTACATCGAGACCAAGGCGACCCTGTTCGCGCAGAACATCCCGACGGCCCGGCTCTACTTCGCGCAGACCACCGGAGCCGGGTTTCTGCCGACGGCGGGGCTCGATCAGGAAGCCCGCGCAATCTACGAAAAGGTGCTCAGCATGCTGGAGGCCGTCTTCCGCAGCGGCATACGCAAGAAACTGATCGCCAATATCGACCCCAAAATGCTCGTGCTCGGACTGGAGGGACTGAGCAACGCGTTTGTGTTCGAACTGATTGAGCGGCCAGACGACCTCCCTGCCGAAACGATGGCAGATTTGTCCAAGACGATTTTCTTCGAGAGAATCCACCTAAAGGGGAACTAGCCATGCCGTGGTGAGCCTTGGCGGGCCTCCGACTGATACAAGCACGGCTCTGGCTGACCTCGGAGAACTGGTCGGCATGGACGGCGTGATTCAGCCGGAGAATGGCTGGAGCAGCACAGCCCAACGCCCCACGCGGGCCGCGCTGGCCTACGCCGAGCGCAACCCCGTGCCGGTCCGCCTGGTGCGGCGCGACGCACTGCGGGCGTGACCGAGCAGATTCCGATTCACCTCTACGTGATCCGCGATGGTCAACTCGCCGTGGCCTGGCAGGTGATCACACCGCGGCTGCTGCCGATCGCCGAACGTACGCTCAACGGTCCGGCCGGGGCGCAGGTCGGTGGCGTCCTGTACCACATCATCTACACGATCGCGATGCGGCGGTCGACTGGCCGGAGTGGCGGCCGGGCCGTCCGGTCTGTAACCTGCCCTTCGCATGAAGTCCCTCATATACCGGGGCGTGTGGCGGCCGAGCGTGCCCCGCTCCGGTGCTGCGAGGAGACCGGACATGACCTCCAGGGTGTTTGTCGACCATTCCGCGCTGCCTGCCTGCGCCCCGCCTCCGTGCGCCCGCCGCCGAACGCTGTGCGCGAGCCGCGCCGCATTCCTGGCGTGGGCAACGGTGTCGATTCTGGTGCTCAGCACCGCGGGCTGTGCCGCACCCCAGCGCCACGCCGTGCCCAAGGAGTTCGTTTCCGCGGCCACGCCGATCGGAATGTCCAACGTGCGCGACTTTGCCGACCGGTTCAGCCCCGCGTTGCAGCAAAGCGTCGTCGAATCCGTGCGACAAGCGCGTGCCGCCAGCCCGCGCGGCACGCTCGACGAGACCGGCGCCGCGAACGTGCTGGCGCTCTCCGGCGGCGGCGCCAACGGCGCGTTCGGCGCGGGCTTTCTTTGCGGCTGGTCCGCGGCCGGCACGCGTCCGACCTTCAAGCTGGTCACCGGCATCAGCACCGGTGCGATGATCGCGCCGTTTGCCTTTCTCGGTCCGCAGTATGACGCGACCTTGCGGCAGGCGTTCACCGCGATCACCACCAAGGACGTGTACCGGGAGAAGTCGCTGCTGGAGATTCTGTTCGACTTTCAGTCGCTGGCCGACAGCACGCCGCTGGCAAACCTGATCGCGCGCCAGGTCGATGGACAGGTGCTCGCCGCCATCGCCGAACAGCACCGCCGTGGCCGCCGGCTGTTCATGGGGACCACCAACCTCGACGCCGGGCGGCTCGTCATCTGGGACATGGGTGCGATCGCGGCCAGCGGCCGGCCGGAGGCGTTGGAGCTGTTCCGCAAGGTCATGCTCGCGTCCGCGTCGATCCCGATCGCGTTTCCCCCCGTCCGCTTCGACGTCGAGGCGGACGGCCAACGGTACGACGAGTTGCACGTGGACGGCGGCGTCGTGGTGGAAGTCTTCTTCTACGGCTCGGCCCTCGACCTGGATGCGGCGCGACGCGACGCGGGCGTGACGGAGCACATCCCGATTCGCCTCTACGTGATCCGCAACGGTCAACTCGCCGTCGCCTGGCAGGTGATCATGCCGCGGCTGCTGCCGATCGCCGAACGTACGATCAACGGCCTGATCGGGGCGCAGGTCGTCGGCGACCTCTACTACATCTACACGATCGCGAAGCACGACGGGATCGACTTCAACCTCGCGTACATCCCGGACGACTTCGTGCCGGCGTCGAAGGAGTACTTCGACCCGTGCGAGATGAAGCGGCTGTTCGAGCTTGGGTACGAATCCGCCCGCGCCGGCTACGAGTGGCAGAAAGTCCCGCCCGGGCTGCCCAAGAGCACCGAAGAAAGCGATCTTCGCGGAACGCCCGAACCAGTGAAGTAGGGCGCGGCCAGTCTGCGGCCTTCGCGTGCGGCTACGCCGGCGCTTTGGGGCCCAGGGTGCGGAAATCACCCGTCCGCCGGGTAATCTCCTGCGCGTCCAGCCGCTCCACGATCGGCACGACGAACTTGCGGGATGAATCCAGCAGCGTGCGGATGTCCGCGACCGCAAGCTGCCCGCGCGCGCGGATCGCCGCCGCAACACGCTGCGTCAGTTCGTCCCAACGCCGCCGATGCAGCCACAGCCCGTCTGCGACCCGCACTAGCTCCCCGCGCACGACTGCCAAATCCACCAACTCGCGGACGCGCTTCTGATTCCGCGGCGTGCGGCACTTGAGCGCTTCCAACCCCGGCGGCTGAAACGCCCCCGCGTCGAACTCCGCAAGAACCCGCTCCAGCAAGCCCTGGTCGTCGGCCGACATCGCCGCTTTCTCCCCCGCCGGGGCGACATGATCGTGGACCAGCGTGGTTCGTCCGCTCTGCAAATACCACTCCGCGAGTGCCGGCCGCAGCCGCGCCGGACACGCCCCCGGCATCCACCCCGGCCACTGCGACCGCGGCACGCCTGGTTGCCGCGGATTGTCCACCATGTATTGCTTGAGCCGCCGCGTCAGGTCGTCCGCCAGCGCCTGCAAGTGTGAATTATGGATGTACAACCGCACTGATGCCGCCTCCAGCACGCGGATCTTGCCCGCGCCCATCAACCGCCGGCACCCGTCCGCCGCCGCCTTCTCATCGTCGAGCCCCGCCAACACCGCCAGCCGCTTTTCATCTACCGGCTGCCAGTGCGCCGCCCGAATCGCCTCCTCCAGGCGGGTCTGCGGCGAGCCCTCCAGCAGCACGCGCAGGCCTTCGACGTGCGCCGGGTGTCTCGCCGTCCACAGCCGCCCCACCGGTCGCAACACGCGCCCGCCGCCCAGCGTGCGGCTGCCGCTCTCGTCGCGCAGGATAAATCGCTCGCCCCAACTCGCCACAATCGGCTCGGCGGCGCGAAGCTGCGCGAATTGCCCCTGCACCACGTCGGCCGCCGGCTTCTCGAGCAATCTCAGCCCCACCAGCACCTCGCTCGTCGCGACATGCAGCCGCAGGCGCAACTCCTGTCGCCGCATTTTCCCCGGCATCCGCAGCCGCGCGACCCACACGTCCAGGTAGCGGGCCGGCTCCAGGTATCCCGGCGTGGCCAGCGTGCAGCCCCGGTGCACTTCCTCCTGCCCCACGCCGGCCAAGTTGATCGCCAGACGCATCCGCCCCGCAGCCGCCTCGCGTGCGCTGTGATGCGACTGCAAATCGCGCACCCGGACCCGCTGCCCGCCGGGCCACAGCTCCAGCGTCTCCTCGCACGCCACCGCCCCGTGCGTCACCGACCCGGTCACGACCGTCCCGCGCCCCGCGACCACGAACGCGCGGTCAATCGGCATTCGGAACCACGGCCGCGCGTCGCGCCGCTGCGTCTGCTCCCGCGCCAGCCGCGCCAACAGGCTCTTTAGCTCGTCCAACCCACGGCCCGTCTCCGCGGACGTCCGCACGAACGCGAGCGTCTCCAGCCCCAGGCCGCCAAAAAGCAGCCGCACTTCCTCCTCGACCTGGTCGGCCCACTCGTCATCGACCAGGTCCATCTTCGTGAGCACGACCGCGCAGCGCTCGACGCCCAACAGGCTGAGCACCTCCGCGTGCTCCCGCGTCTGCGGCATCACCGAGTCGTCCGCCGCCACGACCAGCAGCGCCACGTCGATCCCCGTCGCCCCGGCGAGCATGTTGCGAATGAACCGCTCATGTCCGGGCACGTCGACAAACCAGACGTCGCAGCCGTCGATCGCGGCGTGGGCGAAGCCCAGATCGATCGTCATCCCCCGGGCCTTCTCCTCCGGCAGCCGATCCGGGTCCGTCCCGGTCAGCCGATACACCAGCCGGCTCTTGCCGTGGTCGATGTGCCCGGCGGTTCCGACGACGAGTGCGGGTGCCTCCGACATGCGGGCTATTGTAGGGCAGTCGAGCCGGACGCGTCAGGCAAGTAGAATGGCGGCGGCGGCGGCAAGTGGTTTGTCGAAGCTGTGGAAGACGAGCATGATGGCTGCGCGGCGACCCGATTCTGCGAGTCCGGACAGCAACGAGGTGCGGCCCGTCCCGCCGGAGCGCCGGGTCCGTTTTCGATTTCCGCGCCGCCTGCGAATCGTGCACAAGACCGATTTCGATCGCGTCATGAAGCAGGGCACCCGCGTCGTGGACGGAACGATCATGTTGTGGGGCCTGTCGAACGGCCGCCCAGACACGCGTCTCGGGCTGGCGGTCGGGCGGCGCCATGGTGGCGCAGTGCAACGAAACCGCATCAAGCGCCTGCTGCGCGAAGCGTTCCGGCTTTCCCACGCGGATCTGCCGCCGGGATTCGATCTGGCATGCGTGCCGCAGACGGGTGCGGACCTGCGCCTGCCGCAACTCATGGAGTCGTTGCGTCGGCTCGCGGCGCGGCTGGCCAAGTTGGCATCGAGGGATCAGTAGGACTGGGCGAAACGCATGTCGGACCACGATGGCATCCTGATCCTCACCGCCTCGGCCGGCGCCGGTCACCTAATCGCCGCCCGCGCCTTGGAGCACGAGTTCCGCGCCCAGGCCCCCGGCCTCGCCGTCGAAGTGCTCGACGTGCTGTCGATCTCCAACGTCTACTTCCGCCGCCTGTACGCCGGCGGCTATCTCGGCATCGTGCAGTACGCCCCGTCCGCAATGGGTTGGCTGTACGAGGCGATGGATCGCCCCGGCGAGCGGTTCTACAATTCGCTGCGCCTCTGGATTCAGAACCTGAATCGCCTGCCCACCTGGCGCTACGTTCGGCAACGCCGGCCGCAACTGATCGTAAACACGCACTACTTGCCGGCCGAGTTCGTAGCCCAGATGCGTCGCGCCGGCGAACTGCACTGCCCTCAGGTCACGGCCACCACAGACTTCGAGACGCACCGCATCTGGGTGCACCAGCCAATGGAGCGCTACTACACCGCGACCGAGGACGGTAGAACCTACCTGACAACCTGGGGCGTCCCGCCGGCGAGTATCCGCGCGACCGGCATCCCCGTGCGACCAGGCTTCGACGCCACGTTGCCGCGCGCCGAAGCCCGCCGCCGGTGCGAGCTGGACGCCGGCCGCCCGGTGGTTCTACTGCTCTGCGGCGGCTTCGGGGTCGGACCGACGGGTGAGTTGCTGCACGAGCTGATCTCGATGCCGCTCGACGCGCAGGTCGTCGTCATCGCCGGCCGCAACCCCCAGCTCCACCAGCGGCTCGAGCGCCAGGTCGAGTCCACGCCGCGGCCGGCGCGAGTCCTGGGATTCACGGACAAGGTGCACGAGTGGATGCGGGCCGCGGACATCGTCGTCACAAAGCCCGGCGGCCTCACGGTTTCCGAGGCTCTGGCGTGCGGCCTGCCGATGGTCATCATGAACCCCATCCCCGGCCAGGAGACGCGCAACAGCGACTACCTGCTCGAGCACGGGGCGGCGATCAAGGTCAACAACGTGCGCCTGCTCGGGCACCGCGTCGGTCAGTTGCTCTCCGATCCGCCGCGGTTGCAGGCGTTACGGGCGGCGGCACAGGCTATCGCCCGACCGTACGCGGCGCGCGAGATCGTCGCCGATGCGCTGACGTTGCTGCACCGATAATGCGACGGGCGGTCGCCTGACCGCGGACAGCGGGAATTCCGCGGTGCGGGTCCCGGTTTGACAATTTGCGCGGCGCGACAAGAATCCAGTCGCGGGCAGACGCGGTCGGGCCGTGCCCTGGAGGACGTGCGATGCGGTTCTTGGTCGCCATCCCAGCCTATAACGAGGAGCGCTATCTCCCCGGCGTGCTCGCCGCCGTCCGGCGGCACGCCAGCGACATCCTCGTGATCGACGACGGTTCGACCGATACCACGCCCGCCCTGCTCCGCCGCGAGCCCGGCGTGCACGTCATCACGCACCGCGAAAACCGTGGCTATGGGCTGAGCCTGATCGACGCCTTCCAGTTTGCCGACCGCCGGGGCTACGACTGGGTCATCACGCTGGATTGCGACGAGCAGCACGAGCCCGCGCACATCCCGGACTTCCTGGACGCCGTCGCGCGCGACGACGCCGACGTGATCAGCGGGTCGCGCTACCTCCGCAGCTTCCCGGACGACGACCGCCCCCCGCCCGAGCGCCGCCACATCAATCAGCTCGTCAACGACATGCTTGGGCAGGTCCTGGGCCTGCCGCTGACCGATTCGTTTTGCGGCTTCAAGGCCTATCGGATTGCGGCGATGCGGCGTCTGGCATTGGACGAGCCCGGCTATGCCTTTCCGCTCCAGTTTTGGGTACAGTGTGTGCGCGCCGGGCTGCGAATTCGTGAGCTTCCGGTCCGGCGGATCTACCGCGACAAAAGCCGTACGTTCGGCGGGACGCTTGACGATCCCGCGGCCCGACTGGTGCATTATCTGGCGGTCTTTGTCCGCGAGCTCCAACGGGAGCCGGTGCGACCGTTCACGAAGCGTGCCCGCAGCCTATGCCGAGTCCAACAGCCCGATCCGTGCGTTACGAGGAACTCGTTACCCCGAGCGAGCATCTCGGCGTCCTGATCGCTCCGCGCGTCGCGGAACTGCGGCGTACGCTGGAAGGTCCGGCCGCGGCGGCGTACGAGCGCGTTGCGATTTTGGACACGTCGCTGGGGGCTTTGCGCAGCGAATTGCGTGAGCAACTCGGCGTGCGTGTGCCCGCGATCGTCGTCGGGCATCAACCGGAGTTCTTTCACGCCGGCGTGTTCGCGAAGACGATCGCCGCACACGCTCTGGCCGCGCAACGCGGCGGCGAAGCCATCTTCCTCACCGTCGATTCGGACTTGCCGAAGACCGCACAGTTGACGATCCCGCAGATTACGTCGGCCGGCGTCCGCCGCGTCGATGTAGACATTCCCGGTTGCGACCCGCAGGTTGCGTTCGAGTTTCAGGCGCCCCGGCCGCGCGAGCACTGGCTCCAGTTTTTCGCCCGCATCGGGGCGTTGCACGAATCCTACGGTCAATCGTTGCTCGGAGCGTTCGCCCGGGCGTGGCTGGCCACGCCGGGGGCGCCGCTGCCGTACTGCGAGGCCATGTTGGCCGGACGCGCGGCCACCGAAACGGCCCTCGGACTCGACGGCGTGCGCGAGCTGCGCATCTCGCAGCTCTGCACGACCCCGGTGTTTCGGACTTTCGCCGCCCACCTGCTGCTGCACGCCCGCCGGATGGCCGAGTGCTACAACGCTGCGCAATCGGATTATCGCCGGCGCCACCGGGTCCGCGCGGCGGGCCAGCCCGTGCCGCCGCTACTGATCTCATCCGACGCCGTTGAGGTCCCGTTCTGGCTCGTGCGGCGTGATGAGCCCCGGCGACGCCTGTTTGTCACGCCGCGCGACGGCAGCCTGGAGCTGCGCACCGACAATGCGGAGGTCGGGCGCCTGCAACTCGACGATCTGGCCGCAAGCCGGCGACATGCGGAAGCCTGGCCGATCGAGCATGCGGGGTGGCAGTTGCGCCCGCGGGCGTTGACCCTGTCGTGCTTCGCCCGCTTCTTGCTCGCCGACCTGTTCATCCACGGCATCGGCGGGGCCAAGTACGACGAGATGATGGAGGAATTCGCCGAGGCGTTCTTCGGCGTCGCACCGGCACCGTTGGGCTGCGTGTCCGCGACGCTGCACCTGCCGCTGCCGCACAGCCGGCTGCGCTGGGCGGACATCCTCGCGGCCCGCCGCGACAGCCGGGACCTGCGCCACAATCCCCAGCGGCACGTCGCCGGCTTGCCCGCTCCCCTGCTCACCGAGCGCACCGAGTTGGTCCGGCGGTCACAGGAGCTGGCGGCCCACGCGCCGCGCGACCACGAGAGCCGGCGCCTAGTGTTTCGGGCGCTGCGGCGGCTCAACGAGCAGATGCTCGAGGCCGACCCCTGGCGGGCCGCGAAATACGACGAGCGGGTGCAGACACTCGAAGACCGGTGGCAGCTCGACCGCGTCGCGCTGGACCGCGAGTACTTCTACGCGCTGCACCGTCAGGAAGCGCTGGCGGAGTTGGTTAAGGTCGTGCAACGCGACCTGCAAGCGCCCGCGTAGCGGCCGGCGCCACGGGGGCACCCCGCGGCAACCGTAGCCCCCCCACCGTACGGATCGAAGGTCTACGCCAGCATCGCCGAAGCGGTTATCATGGTGTCGTCGCGGCGGCCGTGAGGTCGTCCGGCGGGCGGCTAGCTCAGTTGGCTAGAGCGTCTCGTTTACACCGAGAAGGTCAGGGGTTCGAGTCCCTTGCCGCCCATACCTGGATCCGCAAAGGCTGCGCGGCGTTGGTTCGCTACGCCAGCGGGTGCTAAGATCAACCTGATGAGCCGATCGCGGTGAGAGCGGAACGCATGAGAACGTACTTCCGGAACATCGAGCGGACCCTGAAGACCATCCTCGTCGGGATGCGGATCACGTTGCAATACTGCTTCGCGCGCACGGTGACCGTGCAGTACCCCAACGTGCCGCCGACGATTCAGCCGCGGTTCCGCGGGTTTCATTGGTACGAGATCGAGAAATGCAGCGCGTGCAAGGCGTGCGCGCGGGCCTGCCCGATCGACTGCATCTACATCGAGAACGCCGGGCCGCGTAAGATCGACAAGGCCGCGGGCGTATCGCGCGGCGGGGCGATGCTGCGGTACGCGATCGACTACTCGAAGTGCATGTTCTGCGGGCTGTGCTGCGAGCCGTGCCCGACCGAGTGCCTGCACATGGGCGACATCCACGACCTGTCCGGGTACAGCCGGTCGGGCGCGATCGTCGAGTTCGCCGAGCTGGCCAAACAGGGCCTGCGAACACCCATGCCGCTGTGGATGCAGAAGGCACGCTTGCCGGATTGGGCGCAGGCGCGCAAGGAAGCGTGGCTCGAAGCCTCGCAGGGGAGGCGCGAGGAAATGCGGCTCGCCACCACGGATCAGCCGATCCCGAAGCCGCCGCCGGCGGCACCCGCAGCGCCCGCGGCGCCAACGGAAGGCGCGAAGCCCCCACCGGGTAACTGACACGGAACACGACGCGGCGCGAATGGCAGGCGAGGAAGCCATCGCCACGAAGGGTGGTCAGAGCCCCGAGCGCGAGCGAACGGGCTCCCGAACCGCGGCTGTTTTCGACCACTCGTCGCCGGTGCTCCGGGCTGTGGTTCCGCGGAGCCGCGTGCCCTTGATTGCGCGGCGAGCTACGGTACCCTATGACCTTTCATCGTCACGGGATCCAGCCGGCCAGTGGCGGCCGCCCGGCTGACTTTTTATTGGGAATCGCAGTGCCGGACACAACAGGCATTCGAGCCGAGGGCGGCGTCCAACTCCTCCAGGGACTGGCCATCTTCGCCTTGGCCGCGTTCCTCTACGCGTTCGTCACCCTCGTGTTCGGCAAGCTCTTTCGGCCGCGGAACCCAAGTCCCGACAAGGGGGCGGCCTACGAGTGTGGCGAGGCGCCGGTCGGGCCAGGGTGGGTGCAGTTCAACCTGCGTTTCTACGTGGTGGCGTTGATTTTCCTCGTCTTTGACGTGGAGATTGCGCTGTTTTACCCGTGGGCGGTCGTGTTCGGCGGCGGCGGGGCGCCGAACGCAGGCTGGGAGGCGCTGCACGCGGTGCGCGCGGCCGCCCTGTGGGACATGCTGTTCTTCTTTGGCGTGATCGTGGTCGGCTTCCTGTACCTGTGGCGGTTCGGCTACCTGGACTGGGTGCGTTCGCTGGGCGCGCGCACCGACGAGGCCACGCCAACGACAGCGCGGACGCGAGGCGTGACGGCCACGCCGCCTTTGCCTGAGAGGCCAGCGCCGAAAGCTGAGAGCTACTGATGGGTTGGCTGCATAACCGCTTCGAGGAGAACCTCGCCATCACGTCGGTCAATTGGGCCCTGAATTGGGCCCGGTCGAGCAGCATCTGGCCCATGACGTTCGGGCTGGCGTGCTGTGCGATCGAGATGATGGCCGCCGGGGCGTCGCGCTTCGACCTCGACCGGTTCGGCGCGGGCGCCTTCCGCGCCACGCCGCGGCAATCCGACCTCATGGTCGTGGCTGGGACGGTCACGTTCAAGATGGCGTCGCGCATCCGGCGGCTGTACAACCAGATGCCGGACCCGAAGTACGTGCTGGCGATGGGGGCGTGCACAATCGGCGGCGGGCCGTATTTCAAGTACGGCTACCACGTCGTGAAGGGCGTGGATCTGATCGTCCCCGTCGACGTGTACATCCCCGGCTGCCCGCCGCGGCCGGAAGCGTTGCTCGAGGGTCTGATGCGGCTGCAAGACAAGATGAAGCGGGAAACGATCGCGAAGAAGCCGGCGACGGATTCGCACGATTGAGCCTGGATCAAGAGCGGGATATGACCGCACAAGAGGTTGCTGACATACTGAAGCAGCGCTTCCCGGTCGCCGTCGCCGACGCGGCCGTCGAAGGTCCGCATCCGTGCGTCGCGGTTACGCCGGAGGCGTGGCACGAGGTCGCCGTGTTTCTGCGTGATGATCCGCGGCTGGCAATGAACATGCTGCGGTGCATCAGCGGCGTGGACCGGCATCCGGAGCCGCAAATCGACGTGGTTTACGAGCTAATCGCGATGCGGGCGCCCGGCGGCGCGGCTCGGCAGGAGCCTCGCCCTCCCGCGAGCGCAGAGCTATGGCAGAACGGCGGCACGATCGCCATCCGCGTGCGGCTGCCGCGCGACAACCCGCGGGTGCGCTCCGTCGCGGACGTGTGGCCGGCGGCGGACTGGCTCGAGCGCGAGACGTTCGACCTGCTGGGAGTAACGTTCGACGGCCACCCGGACCCGCGGCGGATTCTGTGTCCGGACGACTGGATCGGTCATCCGTTACGGAAGGACTACGAGTTTCCCAAGGAATATCAAGGCATTCCGGCGGCCGCGGCACCGGAAAGCGACAGTAGCAGGGTGACGAAGTGACAACGTAACAACGGGAGCCCTCTGATGGCCGGTGACGCGACGGAAACGAGCGAGCGCGCGTTGTCACCTTGTTACTCCTTTACTTTGCTCCGCCTGAGTGGACGTTAGACGCGAGATGGAAGAGAACACCCTGAGCTCTCAACCCGCCGCCCCCGGCGCGATCCGCACCGAGGAAATGCTCGTCAACATGGGCCCGCAGCACCCGTCCACCCACGGCGTGCTGCGCCTCATGCTGCGTACCGACGGCGAGCTCGTGCTCGAGACCATCCCGCACATCGGCTACCTGCACCGCTGCGCCGAGAAGATCGGGGAGAACGTCACGCCGGTGCAGTTTGTGCCCATCTGCGACCGGCTCGACTACCTGGCAGGGATGAACAACGATCACGGCTACAGCCTCGCGGTCGAGAAGCTGTGCGGGCTCGAGGTCCCTGAGCGCGGGCATTACATCCGCGTCATCATGTGCGAGCTGAACCGCATCGCCTCACACCTCGTGTCGTTCGGCTGCTATGGCATGGACATCGGGGCGTTTACGCCGTTCCTCTATGCGTTTCGCGAGCGCGAGTACATCCTCGACCTGTTCGAGGCCACGTGCGGGGCACGGCTGACGTACAACTACCTGACGATCGGCGGGGCGTCGCTCGACCTCCCGGAGGGCTTCGTCGACCGGCTGGCGTGGTTCCTCGACTACTTCGAGCCGAAGATCGATGAGTACAACAACCTGCTGAGCTACAACTACATCTTCGTCAAGCGCACCGCGAACGTCGGCGTCATTTCGGTGGCCGACGCGATCGCGTACGGGCTCACGGGCCCCTGCCTGCGCGGCAGCGGCGTGAAATGGGACCTGCGGCGGTGCGCGCCGTACGAGATTTACGACCGCTTCGAGTTCGACATTCCCGTCGGCATGCCGGGCGGGAGCAACGGCATCCCGCCGGAAGTGGTCGTCGGCGACAGTTGGTCGCGGTACTACGTGCGCATGTTGGAAATGAAGCAGTCGGTGCGTATCTTGCGGCAATGTTTGCAGCAGATGCCGGCCGGCGAGTTCCGGGCGAAGGTGCCGCGGACGCTCAAGCTGCCGGCCGGCGAAGTGTACCTCGAGGTCGAGGGGGTCCGCGGACAGCTCGGGTTCCTCGTGGTCGGCGAGAACAAGCCGATCCCGCGACGCGTGAAGATTCGCGGGCCGTCGTTCTGCAACCTGTCCATCGTTCCGCACGTGTGCCGGCAGGTGCTGCTGGCCGACGTGCCCGCGATCGTGGGCAGCATCGACGTGGTGATGGGCGAAGTGGATCGCTGACGTAGTGGCCGGCGCCTCGCCGGCCATGGGTGTGTGAAGGCCGAGAGGCGCGGACCGGGCGAGTGATGGGAAGTATTCTGCGTAAGGTCGCGTTCCCGATCTTCCTGATCGGCGTCGCCGCGATCATTGTGATCGCTTGGGTGCCGGCGCTGCTCTACGGCACGGTCGATTCCATGCGCGACGATCTGGGCCGGTTCTACAAGTGGGAACCGCGCGGCGAGCACGCGACGCTGACGTTGGACAATATCCGCCAATATCTGGAGGGTTCAATCGCGGGCCAATCAGCTCCCGCCGCGCACATTCGGTTCGGACGTTCGACCGCGGCGGCCTGCACCTACGTCCTCTGGCTGCTCCAATTCCGCATCACCCGAGACGTGCTCGCAGTTGTCGGCGTGGTCGGCTTCGTCTCGCTCTTTGCGATGTTTGCGATCTGGTGGGAACGCAAGGTCGCCGCCCGGATGCAGAGCCGGCTCGGGCCGATGCGCGTGGGCGGCTGGCACGGCTGGGCGCAGTCGCTCGCCGACGGCATCAAGTTGCTCCAGAAAGAAGACATCTTCATCGCGGGCGCCGACCCCGTGCTGTTCCGCATGGCAGCGTACGTCGCCTTCATTCCGGCCCTCGGCCTGTTCATCGCCCTGCCGTTCAGCGCCGCGTGGATCGCGCGCGACCTCGACGTCGGCCTCATCTTCATCCTCGCGATGTACGGCGTGGGCGTGCTGGGCGTGTTGATTGCGGGCTGGGCCTCGAACAACAAGTGGAGCATGTTCGGCGCGATGCGCGAGGCCTGCCAGATGATCTCCTACGAGATTCCGCTGGGCTTCGCGCTGCTCGTGCCGATCATGACCGTCGGCACGCTGCGGTTGACGACCATCGGCGACCTGCAAAGCGGCGGGTTTCAGACCTGGCTGGCGTTCCGCAACCCGTTTCTGCTGGCCGCCGCCCTGATCTTCTTCATCGCGGCGCTGGCGAGCTGCAAACGCGCGCCGTTCGATCTGCCGGAAGCCGAAAGCGAGCTGGTCGCGGGCTTCCACACCGAATACAGCGGGTTCCGCTGGGCGCTCTTCTTCTTCGCGGAGTACGCGGAGATGTTCGCCGCTGGGGCGCTCGCTGCGATCCTGTTTTTCGGCGCGTGGTACTCGCCACTGCCAGCCGCGTGGGGCGAGAGCTGGCGGCATGGGCCGCTGTGGCAGCAGGCGTTGCACGGCGTCGTGTTCAGCGGGCCGCTGTGGTTGATCGGCAAGGGCATTTTCTTTGTGTACGTGCAGATGTGGTTGCGGTGGACGCTGCCGCGGGTTCGGCTCGATCAGGTCATGTACGCGTGCGTGCAGGTCATGCTGCCGCTGGCCATGCTCGTTCTGCTGGCGAACACATTCTGGGAGTGGCAGGTGCGCGACCGCAGTGTGCTGGGGACGGTGGCGAACCTCGTCTGCACGGCCGTCGGCGCGGCCGCGGTGCTGGCGATCATCGGAGTCGGCCTTTACGGGTTCATCAACCGCCGACGGCTGGTCGGCACGCAGGTGGTCAAGCACCTGCCGGGAGCCTGACGGATGTCGGGTGAAGCAATCGCGTTTTATATGCTCGCGGTCTTGGCGGCCGGATCGGCGCTGGGTTGTGTGATCGCGACGAACATCGTGCGCATGGCGCTGTGCCTGCTCGGCACGCTCGGGGCCGTCGCGCTGTTGTATTTCCTGATGGCGGCGAACTTCCTGGGCGTCATCCAGCTCATTGTCTACGCGGGCGGCACGCTGATCCTGATTGTGTTCGGGATCATGGTGACGAGCCGGATGTATGGCGAGAAGCTCAAGCCGCGGCGCAGCGAAGCGTTGATTGGGGCGCTCGTCGTGCTGGCGTTGTTCGCGGGCCTCGTTGCGATTCTGTGGCGCGGCCCGTGGGTAACGGTCGTACCGACGGAGCAGCCGAACTCGGTTGCGGCGATCGGCCAGGCGCTGCTCGGGACGTACCTGGTGCCGTTTGAGCTGGCGAGCGTGCTGCTGCTCGCCGTGATGATCGGGGCGGCGTATCTGGCGCAGCCGGCGGCGCGGAACGGACGAGGGACCGAGCGCGAGGAATAAGACGGGCGCAGCCTGTCCGACGGAGACACGAAGTTGACGATCGGTTTGACGCACTACCTGATCCTCGCCGCCCTGCTGTTCTGCTGCGGCCTGTTCGTGATGACCACGAAGCGGAACGCGGTCGGGATACTGATCGGCGTGGAGTTGGTGCTAAACGCGGCGTGCCTGAACCTGGTCGCGTTCTCGCGCTATCGCGTCGGGACGATCGACGGGCAGATCGCGGCGCTGTTCATCATCGTGCTGGCGGCCGCGGAGGCCGCCGTCGCGATCGCGATTTTCGTCAATTACTACCGCATGCTCGCGACGATTGATGCGGACAAGGGCGACGAGCTGCGCGGCTAGCTGAACGGTGCGTCGAGGACGCACCCTACCAAAGGGACGTATGTCGACAATCGAGCTGCTGTTGATCACCGGCGTCCTGCTTCCGCTGGCGAGCTTCGTGCTGCTGGCCTTCGTGGGCAGCAAGCTCGGCAAGCCGGCGTCGGGCTGGGTCGCGGTGCTCGCAATGGCGGCCAGTTGCGTGCTGGCGATGGTCGCGCTGGTGCAATGGCAGGGGCTGGACGCGGCCGGCCGGGCCGCCGCCCGCAGTGCCCCCGTGCTCTGGGCCACGCTCGGTGGGATGCCAATCAAGTTCGGCGTCAACCTCGACAGCCTCACGCTGATCATGTTCTTCATGGTCACGTTCGTCTCGACCTGGATCTTCGTCTTCAGCGTCGGCTACATGGCCGGCCACAGCGACGAGATCGACGGCGTCAGCAAGTTCCACCGCTTCTTCACGTACCTGTCGCTCTTCGGCTTCAGCATGTTGCTGCTGGTCATCGCCGACAGCCTGCTGCTGCTGTTCATCGCGTGGGAGCTGGTGGGCGTATGCTCGTACCTGCTGATCGGCTACTACTTCCACAAGAAGAGCGCCAGCGACGCGGGGATCAAGGCGTTCGTCACCAACCGCGTCGGCGACTTCGGGTTCATCATCGGGCTGGGCATGGTCGTCCTGTTCCTGGGCGACCTGTCGCTGGCCGGGGCTGCGGAGAAGTTTCACCATGAATTCATGGCCGGCGGGCCGCTGTTCAGCCGGACGTTCTGCGGCCTGAGCCTGGCGACCTGGATGGGGATGCTGCTGTTCTGCGGCGCGATCGGCAAAAGCGCCCAGTTCCCACTGCACGTGTGGCTGCCGGACGCGATGGAAGGCCCCACGCCGGTCAGCGCGTTGATCCACGCCGCCACGATGGTCGCCGCGGGCGTTTACTTGACCGCGCGGATCTTCGTGCTGCTCACGCCGGAGGCGCAGCAGTTCGTCGCGACCATCGGGTGCATCACGCTGACGCTGGCGGCGCTGGTTGCGATCGTACAGACGGACATCAAGAAGGTGCTGGCGTACTCCACGATCAGCCAGCTCGGCTACATGATGCTGGGCATGGGCGTCGGGGCGTGGATCGCGGCCCTGTTCCACCTGCTTGCGCACGCATTTTTCAAGGCCCTCATGTTCCTCGGCTCCGGCCAGGTCATCGAGGGCTGTCACCACGAGCAGGACATGCGCAAGATGGGCGGGCTGATCCGCAAGATGCCCGTGACGGCGGTCACGTTCCTCGTCGGTGTCCTGGCCATCGCCGGCGTGGGCATACCGGCGGTCTGGATGCCGGGGCACACGCCGTTCGGCCTCGGCGGGTACTTCAGCAAGGACGAGATTCTCGCGGTCGCGTGGCACCGCGTGTACGGGGAGAACCACGGAGAGAACGAAGTCGCTCCCGGCGCCGAAATCCAAAATCCAAAATCCAGAATCCACAATGCCGAGGCCGCGGCCCTGAGGCCTGAACCCCGAACCCTGAACCCCCTGCTCTTCTGGATCCCCGTGCTGATGGCCTACGTCACGCCCTTCTACATGATGCGCTGCTGGTGGCTGACATTTATGGGCAAGCCGCGGGATCACCACGTGCACGAGCACGCCCACGAAAGCCCGCTGATGTACGTGCCCCTGGTCGTCCTCGCGCTCGGCACGTTCGTGTCGAGCTACTACCTGTTTCGGCCGCTGGTCGCCGCGGCTGCGCCGCACCCGTTCCTGACGGTTTCCTATGACGGCGCAGCGGCGGAAGCGGCGGAGGCACACGCGACGATGATCTCGCACGGCGCACACGCGGCGCTCGCGACGCGCGTCGGGCTGGCCTTTGCGGTCGGTTTTGTTCTCGCCTGGCTGATCTACCGGAAGGGCCTGGCCGTGGGCGAGAAGCTGGCCGTCGCACTGAAGCCGGCGTACACGGTGCTCGTCCACAAGTTCTACTTCGACGAGCTGTACGGCTTCGTGCTCATCGGCGGGACGATGGCCCTGAACGCAATCTCATACGCGTTTGACAAGTTCGTCGTGGACGGGCTGGTGAACCTGTCCGCGTTTGTGACCGAGCGGCTGTCCTGGTTCAGTGGCATGATCGTGGACCAGGGCGTCGTCGACGGCATGGTCAACGGCGTCGGCCGCGGCACCTGGACGCTCGGCGGCCTGGTCCGCAGCCCGCAGGTCGGCCGCATTCGGAATTACATCCTCTTCGCGGCCACCGGGGTGGCGGTCGTGGTGCTGTGGATCGCGTTTGTGTAGCGTCAGCCCTCGGCGGTTGACGCAGCGCAGTTCGGCGTCGGGCACAGAGGCCTGACGCTACGCAGAGTTGCGAGGTTGAATCGTGGAGCATGGTAACCTACTCAACTGGCTCATCTTCCTGCCGACGATCGCGGCGGTGCTGTGCCTGATCGTGCCGAGCAACCGGGCGGCGAAGCTCATCGCCGTCGTCGCGACCGGTCTCACGCTGCTGCTCTCGCTCGGCCTTTTCCAGCACTTCGCGTGGTGGGGCACCGCGGCCGGCGACGTATTCGGCACCGGCTACGGGCAGAAGCTGTACGAAGTCACCAAGCTGGCCTGGATTACGCTCGGTGACGGCGCGCGGGCGCCGAAAATCGAGTACTTCGTCGGCGCCGACGGCCTCAGCTTCCCGCTGATCCTCCTCACGACCGTCGTCACCTTCCTGGCCTGCCTCGCGAGCTGGAATATCGAGCACTGGAAGATCAACAAGGGCATCCGCGGCTACTTCTGCCTGTTTCTGCTGCTCGAAACGGGCATGCTCGGCGTGTTCTGCTCCCTGGACTTCTTCCTGTTCTACATCTTCTGGGAAGTGATGCTGCTGCCGATGTACTTCCTCATCGGCGTGTGGGGCGGGCCGCGGAAGGAATACGCCGCCATCAAGTTCTTCATCTACACCCTCGTCGGCAGCGTGCTGATGCTGGTCGTGCTGCTAGCGTTCTACTTCTACGCGCCGGTCGGGCTGCGGACGTTCAGCCTCATCGAGCTGGCCAACAACGCGTCGATCCAGGACGCGTTCAAAGCGGCGACGTTTCTCGGCTTCCGCTTCGCCCCGTTCATGTTTGTGCTCCTGTACATCGGCTTCGCGATCAAGGTGCCGGTGTTCCCGTTCCATACGTGGTTGCCGGATGCGCACGTCGAGGCCCCCACCCCCATCAGCATGATCCTGGCGGGCATCCTGCTGAAGATGGGCGCGTACGGCCTGCTGCGGATCAGCTACCCCATCCTGCCGACCGCCGGCATGTGGGCGTCATACGCGCTCGGCTTGCTCGGCCTGGTCAACATCATCTATGGCGCCTTGTGTGCGATGGCGCAGACCGACTTCAAGCGGCTCGTCGCGTACAGCTCGATCAGCCACATGGGCTACGTCCTGCTCGGCATCGCCATCATGACGCCCGCCGGGCTCCAGGGCGCGATGTTCCAGGTTATGGCCCACGGCATCTCGTCACCGATGTGCTTCTTCCTCGTCGGCGTCATCTACGACCGCGCCCACCACCGCGAAATCAACCGTTTCGGCGGCCTGTGGCTGAGCATGCCCGTGTACGGCTCGCTCGCGACGCTGGGCTTCTTTGCCTCGCTCGGGCTGCCCGGACTGTGCGGGTTCATCGGCGAGTTCTGGGTGCTGGTTGCGACGTTCTCAGCGCAGGCCGTGTGGCCGTGGATGACCTGGGCCAAGCCGTTCGCGGTGATCGCCGCCACGGGCGTGATTCTGACCGCCGGCTATATCCTGTGGATGATCCAGCGTGTCTACCTCGGCCCGCAGCGCGAGGAATACAAGGGCTTCCGAGACGCCACGACCCGCGAAATCGTGATCCTGGCGCCCTTCGCGGCCCTCGCGCTACTTCTCGGCATTCTGCCGGACCAGGCGCTGTTCCGCTTCATGAACGGCACGCTGGATCAGATTACGGCGTTGTTCAGGTAGTTCGATTGCCTATGAATGTACCAACCCCAAACACCTGGTTGCCGTCGGCTGACGAGCTGCATCTGTTCAGCCCCGAGTTCGTTCTGGTCGGCACGATCGTCGCGGTCCTGGTTGTCCCGCTCCTCGTCGGCCGCCGCCCCGAGGTGCCGGCGCTGATCGCGGTGCTCGGCTGCTTTGTCGGGCTCGTCGCGACCTGGGCGGTTTCGGCGCAGGTCGCCGACGGTCCGCAGGCCGGGATGGTCCCGCCGTCCGCCGGCGCCACGCCGATGCTGCTGGCCGACCGCTTCAGCGTTTTCTACCAGTTGCTGTTGTTCCTGGCGCTGGGGCTGATCACGTGGCTGTGGCTGATCGGCGTCCAGAAGCGGAACGGCACGGATTCGACCGCGGAGCGCGGCGGACCCGAGTTCTTCGTCCTCCTGCTCACCAGCGCGCTGGGCATGATGCTGATGGTCAGCTCGCTCAACCTGCTGGTGCTCATCATCGCGATCGAGACCGCCTCGCTGCCGAGCTACGCCCTCGTCGCCAGCGACAAGCGCTCGCGCCTCGGCGCCGAAGCCGCCCTCAAGTACGTCATGTTCGGCGCCACCGCGTCCGCCATCATGATTTACGGCGTGTCGCTGCTCTACGGCCGGTTCGGCACGCTCGACCTGTCCGTCATCGCCAGCGCCCTGGATGCCCGGTACGCCGAGCTGCGCTCCACCGTCGCGACCTTTGCACCCGTCACGCACGTCGGCGTTACGGATGCCGTCTTCTGGCTGGGGCTGGCGGCACTCGGCGTCGGGATCATCTTCAAGATCGCCGCTGTGCCGATGCACTACTGGTGCCCGGACGTGTTCCAAGGCGCACCGACCGAGGTCACGACGTGGCTGAGCGTCGCGAGCAAGGCCGCCGGCGTGGGGCTTTTGCTGCGAATCGTCAGCCTGTTCACCGTGACCGGCCCCTGGCCCCCACCGAATTTGCCGCCCGCCGTGGCGGGTCATACCTACGCCATGACGGTGGCCGTGCTGGTGGGCATTCTTGCCGCCGTCACCTGCACGGTCGGCAACCTGGCCGCCCTGCGGCAGGAAAACGTCAAACGCATTCTGGCTTACTCGTCGATCGCCCACGCCGGTTACATGATGATGGCCGCGGCCATCATCGCGGCACCGTCGGCGGCAAGCGGCGTGTCGGCGCCGACGTACAACGCCGGCATGGCCGCGGTCATCGCCTACCTGTTCGTTTACCTGCTGATGAACGTCGGCGCATTCGGCGCCACCGCGCTCGTCGTGTGGCAGACCGGCACGGATCACCTCTCGGCCTTCACGGGCCTCGGACGCCGAGCGCCGTGGGTCGCCCTGCCGCTGGCCGTGTGCCTGTTCTCGCTCGTCGGGCTGCCGCCGCTGGGCGGCTTCACCGCCAAGTGGTACCTGCTTCTCGCGCTCGGCAAGTCGGCCGCTACGCAGCCGTGGCTGTGGGTCCTCGTGGTTGTCGCGGTGATCAACACGGCCATCAGCCTGTACTACTACGTCCGCATCATCCGCCAGATGTACCTGAGGGACGATGCAGCGCTGCCGGCGTTCCGGCCGCCGGGCGGCGGCGTGGCGCTGGTCAGCGCCTGCGCGATCATCCTCCTGTTGCTCGGCACGCTCTGGTTCAGCCCGCTGGGCCGCCGCGCCCAGGCGCTCGCGTCCGACGTCTACGCGCGCCCGCCGGCTGCCCACGCAGAGCTGTCGCACCCGATGTAGCGGCGGCGACAATCCTCCCCCCTCCCGCCGCTCTCAGCCAGCCTCGCAGTCCAAACGTGGCCCCCCTGACCCGCGGCGCGCCGGCTCCATGTATAATGCAAACACGCGCTTGGACCCGGGGCGTCCGGGTCCCGCCCGTGGCGCAGGTGGAGCCGAGGATGAGTGCTGCCGACATTGAGTTGGTTGACGTCCGCAAGGTCTATCGCAAGGGCCGCAACGCGATCTCCGCCCTCGACGGCCTGAGCCTGCACGTCGCATCCGGGTCCTTCGTCGTAATCATGGGGCCGAGCGGCTCCGGGAAGTCCACGCTGCTGCATCTGGTCGGCGGCCTGGACGCCCCCACCGCCGGCACGGTTCGCGTCGGCGACGCGCAGCTCGAGCAGATGAGCGAGCGCGGACTGACCGCCTGGCGCAGCCGCCACGTCGGTTTCATCTTCCAGATGTACTACCTCGTGCCCGTGCTAACCGCGGCCCAGAACATCGAGCTGCCGCTGCTGCTCTTCCACATGACCGGTAAGGAGCGCCGCCAGCGTGTCCGCACCGCGCTCGACGTAGTCGGGCTCAGCGACCGCATGGACCACCGGCCGAGCCAACTCTCCGGCGGCGAGGAGCAGCGTGTCGCCATCGCCCGCGCGATCGTCACCGACCCGGATGTGATCCTGGCCGACGAGCCCACCGGCGACCTGGATGCGCGGACGTCCGAGGAGATCCTGAGCCTGCTCAGCCTGCTGCACGCGCAATACGGCAAGACCATCGTAATGGTCACGCACGACCCGCGCGGCGCCGCGCACGGTCAGCGCGTGGTCCACCTGGACAAGGGCATCCTCGACCGCGACGTGCAGAACGAGGCGCACGCAACCACCGCCGCCGCGCCTAAATGACGATCGCCGCCCGCCTGGGCAGAGCCGGAAGCAACCCGTGACGCTGAGCTACGTCCTGATGCAGAACCTGCGGCGGAATCCGCTGCGGACTGCGCTCACCGGCGTCGCCTTCGCCCTGCCGATGGCGATCTTCGTGCTCGCAATCTCCACTGTGGTGATGCTGACGAAGACCGCGGCTCGGATCGAGCAGCAACTCCGCCTCGCCGTGCACCACAAGGCCGGCATCACGGCGTTCATGCCGGAGGGGATGCGGCGGAAGATCGAGGACCTCGATCCCAACCGGCAGCGCCTGCTCGCCGTGTGCGCCATGCGTTGGTTTGGCGGGCGCATCCCCGACACGCCGAACCCGCTGATGAGCCTGGCGTGCGACGTCGACACGTTCCCGACCGTCTACCAGGACGTGCCCATGACGGCGGCGGAAGTCGAGCAGTGGCAGCACGAGCGGCGGGCGGCCGTCGTCGGCGACGGCGCCGCCAACCAGTACGGCTGGACGCCCGGCAGCCGCGTCGTCCTCGACAGCACGATCCCCCCCTACCAGCGGCTCGAGTTCATCGTCGTCAAGATCATCCCCAATGCCTCCCCGCCCAACGCGTTCTACCTCCGGCGGGACTACCTGCTGGAATCGCTCCAGGCGCGGGGCCTCACGGGCACGGGTTGCAACATCTTCTGGGTCAAGTGCCGCAGCGCGGCCGCGCTGCGCACGCTCCAGAAGGACATCGACGCCCTCTTCGCCAACAGCCCGGACGAGACGCGCAGCGAGGACGAGAACGCGTTCATCGCCGGTTTCATCGAGGCCCTGGGCGACATCCCCGGCCTGGCGCGGGTCATGGCCACAGTGGTCGTCTTCATCATCGCGCTGGTCGCCGGCAACACGATGATGATGAGCTTCCGCGAGCGCATCCGCGAACTGGCGGTCTTCAAGGCCATCGGGTTTCCGTCCAGCCGCGTGTTTCTGATCGTCCTCTCCGAGAGCCTGCTGCTCGCGTTGTTTGGTTCGCTCGTCGGCATCGCGCTGGGCGTCGGCTTTCTGCTCGTGCCCTGGCATAACCCGCATTCCGAGTCGATCAGCGCGCCGGAGGTGTCGTGGATTGCCGTTTTGGGCTCGTTGGCCATCGGTCTGACCGTCGGCTTGGTGGCGGGTCTGTGGCCGGCTTACCAGGCCGTGCGTCTGCGCACGACTGACGCGCTGCGGCAGGTGGTGTAACGCTGTATGGCACTGCCCTTCACCTACCACTGGCGAAACCTGTTCGTCCGCAAGACGACGACATTGCTGACCGTGCTGGTGATCGCCGCGGTCGTCGGCACCCTCGCCTGGGTCCTCGGCTTCGGCGCTGCCCTCGCAGGCTCGCTGGCCGTCGCCGGCGACGAGCAGACCATCATCGTGATTCGTCGCGGCGCCAACTCCGAGGGTGCCAGCGCCGTGCCCGTCGCCGACTTCAACAAGCTCAACCAGCTCGCCGACCTCGCCCGCGACCCGGCCTCCGACCAGCCGCTCCTCAGTCCCGAGATGCTCGTCCAGGTCTCCCTGCCCCGCCTCCGCGACCGTGGACGAACCAGCGCCAACGTCGCGGTCCGCGGCGTCACGGACGCGGCGTTCCGCGTCCATCGCACTGTCCGGCTTTCGGGACGGACATTCTCAACGGGGGCCTCGGAGGTGATCGTCGGCGTTCGTGCGGCCCAGCAGTTCGCCGGACTCCAGATCGGCGACACTCTGAACCTCGGCTTCAGCGACAATCGCGTCTACAAGGTCGTCGGCTTCTTCACGGCCGCCGGTGGCCCGCTCGAGAGCGAGATCTGGGGCGATTTGCCGACCCTCCTCAGCGCCTACAACCGGACGATGTACTCGGCCGCCAGTCTGCGCATTCGCGACGGCGCCGACGCCGCCAGCGTCATCAAGGAGATCGAAGGTCCCGCGATCGACCTCAGTGCGCAGACCGAGAAGGGCTACTGGAGCGGCCAGACCAGCCAGGTCCGCATCTACCTCGCGATCGTCGCCGCGCTCGTGCTCGTCATGGCCGTGGCGGCGGCGTTCTCGATCGCCAACACGATGTTTGCCCATGTGGCGGGCCGGATGCGGGAAATCGCCATGTTGCGGACCATCGGGTTCGGCGGCCGGCAGATCCTGCTCGGGTTCCTGCTCGAAGCCGTGCTGCTGGCGCTGCTGGGCGGCCTCGTTGGTTGCCTGGCGTGCGCGCTTTGGCTCGAAGCCATCGGACACACGAAGGACATGTACGGCAGCGGCACGTTCACCACGCTGGCGTTCGACATCCGCCTGACGCCCGCGATCGTCGGCCTCGCGCTGGCCGCCGTCGCGCTGGTCGGCGCCGTCGGGGCCTTGGTGCCCGCGTGGCGGGCCGCGCGCGTGCAGGTGATCGCGGCGTTGCGGGAAGGCTAAGTGGGCAAACGCGCCGGCCGCGAAAGCCCCGGGGCGAGACCGATAGGACTCGGATGCCGTTGCAGCTTGTGTATCTCGGCCGGAACCTGACGCGGAACCCACTGCGCACGTTGCTCACGGCCGCGGCGGTGGCGCTGCCGATCACCATCGTCGTCCTGTCCAGCGCCGTGATCGACGGCATCAGTCTCTACCTCGACAACTCCGGTAAGCAGTTGCGGCTCGTCGTCATCAACCGCGCGTCCATCGTCGCCCTGCTGCCCGAGGGCTACCGCACCAAGCTCGAGGTGCTGGACGCACACCGTCCAGTCTACGTCTGCGGGCAACGCTGGCTTGGCGGCCAGTTGCCGAACGACCCGCGGCCCCTCTCCACGCTGGCCGCCGACGTGGACACGTTCCCAGCCGTCTTCCCGGACTACCTGCTGCGGCCCGGCGAGCTGGAGGCTTGGCAAACTGACCGGCAGGCCCTGATCGTCGGCCGCGGAACCGCGACGCAGTTCGGCTGGCAGGTCGGCGACCGCATTACGATCAACCCGTCGGTGCCACCGTACGTGCCGCTGCAATTTCACATCGTCTCCACCGCCCCCGACGCCGTCGACACGTACACGTTGTTCTGCCGGCGGGATTACATCGCCGAGGAGCTGAAGCGGAACCACTACATGGAGGACCGCGTTAGCCTGTTCTTCGTGAAATGCCGCTCGGCGAGCGACCTGGAGTACTACCGCACGGGGATCGACCGGTCCTTCGCGAACGCGACCGATGAGACGATGACGCAGGACGAAAAGACCTTCATAAATCAGTTCATCACCCAGCAGTTCGACCTGCCGCGCAACCTGACCATCCTCTGCGCAATCACCGTCCTAGTCGCCACGCTGGCCGCCGCCAACACGATGAGCATGAACTTCCGCGACCGGCTCGGCGAATACGCGACGCTGAAGTCCATCGGCTTCGGCCACGGCGCGGTCCTGGCGACCGTGCAGGCCGAGAGCCTGGCGGTGTGTGCAGCGGGCGGACTGTGCGGGGCCCTCGTTCCCTACATCGCGTTCACCTACACGCGCCTGCGCGAGTACCACGTACCGCTCATTCAGCAGCTTCAGGTGCGCCCGGTCGTGTGCCTGCTGGCCGTCGGCGTGGCGCTGGCGATCGGGCTGCTGGCCGGCGCGTGGCCGGCGTGGCTGGCCGCCCGCCTGAAACCCGTAGACGCGTTCCGCGCGCTTGAGTAATCGCCGATGCGCTTACCGCTGTACTACAACTGGCGGAACCTGCTCGCCCGCAAGCTCAGCACCAGCCTGACCTTTGCCATCGTGGCGGTTGTCGTCTTCGTGCTCGCGCTGCTGTTGTCCTTTGTGGCCGGCATCCGCGCCGCGCTGGTCGCCACCGGGTCCCCGCAAAACCTCATCGTGCTCAAGTCCGGTGCGACCGCCGAGGCCACCAGCCTGCTGACCTACGAGGAGGCGGCGCGGCTGGTGCAAACGCCCGGTGTCGCGCTCGACCCCGCCGGCTTCCCGCTCGTGAGCCAGGAGCTCTCCGTCCAGACCCTGATCGACCGCCGGAGCAACGGTACGCCGGCGAACGTCGCGGTCCGCGGCGTCGACGACATCGCCTTCGTCGTCCATCCGGAGGTTCGGCTCATCGCCGGCCGGCACATGGAGGCGAGCTCGGCGGAGGTGCTGGTCGGGCGGGCGGCCCAGCAGCGCTTCACCGGGCTCGACGTGGGCTGCCAGATTCGGCTGGGGCGCAAGAGCGACCGCCGCTACACCGTCGTGGGCGTCTTCGAGGCCGGTGGCGGAGCGCTCGAAAGCGAGCTGTGGGCGCCACGGACGACGATCAGCGACGCGTACGGACGCCGCCTGCTCTCCAGCGTCGCGCTGCGGTTGACTTCGGCCGACGCCGTCCCCGCGGCACTCGCGTACATCCGCGGGCCGAGCGTCCAGCTCGACGGCCGCACGGAGCTGCGCTACTACGAGGATTTGGCGGCCAAGACCCGCGAGATCGTGACGTTGACGACGGCGTTGGTCGGCCTGATGGCCATCGGCGCCGCGTTCGCGGTCATGAACACGCTCTACGCGGCAGTAGACGGCCGCCGCCGCGAAATCGCGATGCTGCGCGCGATCGGATTCAGCCGGCGGGCGATCATGCTGGCCCTGCTGGTCGAATCCTGGCTGCTTTGCACCGCGGCCTGTCTGTGCGGCCTGGTGGCGAGCGCGTTCTTCCACGGCGCCCGGCAGGATTACCTGTCCGAGACCACGTGGACCGTCCTGGCGTACGAGCTGCGCGTCACGCCGCAGATTGCCCTGGTCGCCATCGTCTTGGCCACCCTGGTCGGTGTGGCGGGCGCGCTGTTGCCGGCCGCCCGCGCGGCCCGGATCAACGTCCTGCAAGCCCTGCGAAAGGCGTAACGTGGCGATAGAATGGCCACCATGCAGGACGCCTCCCAAATGCAGGACCGGCTGCGAAGCCTGAGCATTCCCCGCGAACAGCGGCCCGGCGCGAAGACCGGTGTCCCCAGGCGGCGCTGGGGCCTGCTGGTGACGCTTCTGATCCTGGTCATCCTGGCGGCGGCCGGGTACGTGGCCTGGAGGAAGCTCCGGCCGGGTGGAGTCGCCGCCCCGTTCGCGTCGGCAGACGGGCAGCCAATCCGCTTGCTCAAGGTCACGCCCCGGAACCCGGCCGATGCGGACGCCGTGCTCACCGCGACGGGCAAGATCGTCTCCGATCATCGCGTCCAGGTGGCGACGAAGGTCTCCGGCCAGATCATGGCCCTGCATTTTGAGCAGGGCGATCGGGTCGATGCCGGCCAGGTACTCGCCGAAATCGACGACGAGGCGCCGCGCGCGCGCCGCGACGAGGCGACGGCCAATCTCGCCCAGGCCCGCGCGAACCTCGAGTTTCAACGCGTGAATTTCGAGCGGATCACACGCCTGCACGAGGATCGGCAGGCGTCCGACATCGAGTATGCCGACGCCCAACGCGCTTTCCACGAAGCCCAGGCGCAGGTCGACGCCGGCGAGGCCGTCCTCGCATACGCCGCCAAGGTGCTGCGCGACTGCCGGGTCACGGCCCCGATCGCCGGTGTCATTCTCGATCGAACCGTCGAAGTGGGCGATTTCGTGGCGGCCGAGGGCGGCCTGGGGGCGATGGCCAACGCGCAGGTGGCGACCATCGCCGATATGACCAAGCTGCGGGTGGAGGTCGACGTCAGCGAGCTGGCGGTCAGCCGGCTGCGGCCCGATTTGCCGTGCGTGGTGATCCCGGACGCGTACAAGGACCGGCGCTACCACGGCCGCGTGCTCTGGATCGACCCCGGGGCGAACTACGCCAAGGCTACCGTGCAGGTGAAGGTGCGCATCGACGATCCGGACGATTATCTGCGGGTGGAGGGCGCCGCCCAGGTGCAATTCCTCGCCCCGTCGCCCGCCTCCGCGACCGCGACCAGCCCGGCGGGTCTTTGGATTCCCGCGTCCACCTGCCGCCTGGCCGCCGACGGGCGCACGGCGCACGTTTTCGTCGCACACGCCGGGCGGCTCAAGGAGACGGCAGTAACCCTCGGCCGCCGCGAGGGCGACAACGTCGAAGTGCTGGCGGGCCTGAGCGCCGGCGACGAGATCGCCGTCGGCGCGCTCGACCAGATCAAGGACGGCCAGTCCGCACCGCTCTAGAGCAATTTCACTTTTCCCCTTGCGCCGGGAGCGCGCACGCGCTTATAGAGGGTCGCAGCACAAGGAGGTGTTGCGATGCCGGCGTATTCGTTGGATCTTCGGCAACGGGTTTTGGC
>Ga0182017_10000244_pt1 | contig 43197 bp, 32 predicted proteins | sample 712E3DmetaG_FD_120492 | JGI IMG/M metagenome (GOLD analysis project Ga0182017, IMG submission 120492) | Permafrost microbial communities from Stordalen Mire, Sweden - 712E3D metaG | ecosystem: Environmental > Terrestrial > Soil > Wetlands > Permafrost | place: Sweden: Stordalen | collected... | reverse complement strand
GCCCGCGCAGCGGGAGAGGCCGCCGACCGAAGGTCGGCGGGAGAGGGTCCGCGCGCACGGAACGCCGTGCTCCGTGCTTGCAGCCTTGTGTCCCCTCACCCGGCGCGCTGCGCGCGCCGGCCTTGTCGGGGAGAGGCGCGGATCCACCGCTGACCCGGGAGCAAAGTCCGGGCGCCAGCCGATTGGCCATAGGGCCGGTGTTGCACTTCGTGTGCAAACGGTTCCCCGAGCTTTGTACTTGAAGTGCAATCGCAGGTGCGCGCCCAGGCGGCTGGTGGCGAGAATTCACGCCTTTCTCGGGTGAGATGAGCTGGCACGGAGCTTGCTGATGTGTCTAGGTGGCTGCTGGTGTAGCAAGGCCCACAGCCGCCTGCGTCCTCGAAACAAAGGGCTCTCCATGACGACACCACCTGAAACCACACCCTGCCTCGCTGGTCGGACTCGAATGGAGCCGCGCGCGGAAGCGACGCAGCCTTCGCCCTTGGGCAATCGCGCCTGGGCGAACCATCGTCAAGCCGCTGTGATACCTTTGCCCGCTGGGCCCCCGCGCCGGCAGAAGCAGAACTGGAGGATTGAAATGTCAGCATCGCGGTTGCGCATTCTTGGCTTGATGATCGCTTCATCGTGGCTCTTGGTCGGCTGCAGCGGGGCGAAGAAGATAGATGTGGGTGGCACATGTGTACTGAACAGCGACTGCAACCAGTCCCTGGTGTGTACCGCGGGCAAGTGCCACGATGCCTGCCACACATCGGGCGACTGCCCGCTGGGACAGAGTTGCATCATTGCCAGCGACCAATCGACGGTGTGTCAGCTACCCGTCGAGACGCATTGCGCGTACAACAGCGATTGCCAACCCTCGCTCGTGTGCGCCGCAGATCTTAAATGCCGCAATCAGTGCCAGGGCAATGTCGACTGCTCTTCTGGACAGACCTGCACGACCACGAAAACCTGCGCCGAACCGAGCCAGGTGGACTCAAACAACAACCTTTTTGCACCCGACGGTGGTGTCAGTGGGTGCCCGGTGGGAGCCGAAACCTGTTCCTGCTACCCGAATGACACTTGCAACGCGGGCCTGACCTGTGCCTCTCATCTGTGCGTCAGCTTGGGGACAGGGGGTGCCAGTGGCGGGACAGGGGGTGCCAGTGGCGCAGGCGGCATCTTGAGCGCGGGCGGAACAGTGAACACGGGTGGCACCACGGCAACCGGCGGCATACCGAGCACGGGCGGAACCACATCCAGCACGCTAGATGCCGGATGGGACGGCTCTGACGCGCCAGACGCGACGATCACGCTAAGCCAAGCCGTGGCGCTCTTCCACTTTGACGGAACCGAAGGCAGCACGGTGCTTACCGACAGTTCCGGAACCGGCAAAGTGGCGGCGATCACTGGCAACCCCATCATCAGCACGGCTCAATCCAAATTCGGCGGGGCGAGTTTGTATGTCAATGGCACGTCGGTATCCGAAACCAACTACGTGCGCGTGAACGCCAGCGACGACTTCACCTTCCCTGGTGATCTTACGATCGACTGGTGGCAATACGTCGTCACCTACACGAACTACACCGGAAGTTTCGTCCAAGTCCTGGCCCCGGAAGACAAGAATACCTGCGCTTACTGCGCAAATGCCTGCTGGAATTCCAGCGGCAGCAAGTTTCACTTCATCAACTACCCGCAGGACTCCGTCGCCGCTCCCACGAACAAGGCGTGGCACCACATCGCGCTGACGCGCGCGGGCGGCGTCTTCAGGGCATTCATCGACGGGCAGCTCGTCGCCACTGACTCATCGACCGCGACCATACGAGGTCTTCTGGGCATCACGGGCACCGCGGGGAACGCTGTCAATGGTGACTTCAACGGCTACATCGACGAGCTTCGCGTGGTGAGGGGCACGGCTGTCTGGACCAGCGACTTCACGCCGCCCACTGCCGCATACCCGTGATGTCGGGACACCACGCTCAGCGGCGGCGGCACCAAGTGGCGGTGGATTCGAGGACACGATGATCGATTCAGAGTATGCACGATGGACTTGGAGGATTGGTGCGGGCCCACCGGCCACCGGCCCTCCCTGCGGGGACTTCGGGACGGACAGCCCACCCCACACACCCCGCGCCCCCCCCCGCCGCCACCACGCACCCGGTCGTTCGAGCAGCCACGAGTCCTCGCATGGCTAGACCGTTCTTGCATCTGAGACAAGGTATGATAATTTGTCATACTATGGCAAAGGCGAAGGTGGCTGTGACAATCGACTCCCGGATTCTTGACGATCTGGACGCTTTGATTGCTGCGGACCGGTTCCCAAACCGAAGCCAGGCCGTCGAGGCAGCGCTGGCCGACAAGATCAATCGACTCAGACACACCCGGCTGGCACGGGAGGCGGCAAAGCTCGATCCGCGCCAGGAACAGGTCGAGGCCGATGAAGGTCTCGCCATGGATGCAGCTACGTGGCCCAAATACTGAGGGGCGACATTCGATGGGCGGAGCTGAACCCCGTCCGCGGTCACGAGCAAGCGGGCACACGCCCCGTCTTGATTCTGAGCCACGATGTGTTCAACCAGCGATCCGGCACGGTGATCGCTATGACCATGACCAGCCAAGAGCCTCGCGCCGGTTTCCCGTTGACCTTGGAGAGCAAGGCCCCGGGTCTCACGAAGCGCTCGTGGATCAAGATCAGCCAGGTGCGAACTCTCTCGGTCCAGAGAATTGGGAACAGGCTGGCTCGCGCTTCGGAAGAGGAGATGGCGCGCGTGATCGAGGGGCTCAACGAGATCGTCGCCGAGTGAATCGGCATAACGGTTTGCCGTTCACCGGCGAAGCCCTGAACGGCAACGTCGATACTGCACCGGCGGCCGGGTTCCCCGTGAGCCTTTGTGTTCTGCGCAGATCCACGCGGGCTACGAGCAGCGCAACGCGGTATGGACAACGGGACCGCCCTCTCAAGCCTCGCCGGCCGCCGAGGCCAAGTTGCACTCGCGCCACAGCCGCATCACCGCTGGACCAGAAGGCCGGCGGTGCACTTCGTGTGCAAACCGTTCCCCGGGCTTTGTACTTGAGGTGCAATCGCAGGTGCGCGTTCAGGCGGAGCGTGGCGAAGATCCTGGTTCCTTCTTGGTGAGATGCGCTGGCACGGGGCTTGCTGATGTGCCTGGGCGGCTGCGGGTGAGGCAAGGCCTCCGCGCGGAAGCGACGCAGCCCTCGGCCTTGGGCAATCGCGCCTGGGCGAACCATCGTCAAGCCGCTGTGATACCCTTGCCCGCTGGGCCTTCGCGCCGGCAGAAGCAAAACTGGAGGATTGAAATGCCAGCATCGCGGTTGCGCCTTCTTTGCTTGATGATTGTTACGTCATGGCTCGTGGTCGGCTGCAACGGGGCGAAGAAGATAGATGTGGGTGGCGCGTGCGTACTCAACAGTGACTGCAACCAGGGTCTGGTGTGCACCTGGGGCAAGTGCCACGATCCGTGCCACACATCGGTGGACTGCCCGGCGGGACAGAGTTGCATCACCGCCAGCGACCAATCGACAGTGTGTCAGCTTCCTGTCGAGGCGCATTGCCTGTACGCTAGCGATTGCCCGACGCCGCTCATATGCGCCGTGGATCAGCGGTGCCACAATCAGTGCCGGACGAATGTCGATTGCCCCTCTGGGCAGACCTGCACGACCACGAAAACCTGCGCCGAGCCGCGCCAGGTGGATTCAAACAACAACCTCATCGGGACCGACGGAGGTGTCACTGGCTCCGGTGGCGCTTCGGGCGCCGGCGACGCTGGGAGCTGCCCGACCGGAGCCGAGACCTGTTCGTGCTACCCAAATGATACGTGCAACGCCGGACTGACCTGTGCCTCTCATCTGTGCATCAGCTTGGGCACGGGTGGCAGCGGCGGCAGCGGCGGCAGTGGCGGCGGTGGTGATGCCGGGATTCGAGACGCCCCTGGCGGTCAGTCGGATGTTCCCACCGGTGGCACGGGTGGCGGTGCCACCGGAGTCGGTGGCATGACCGGCAGTGGCGATGCCCGGATGTCAGACGCCCCTGGCGCTCAGCCGGATGTTCCCATCGGTGGCACGGGTGGCGCTGTCGGCACAGGCGGCAATCCTGGTACGGGCGGCACGACAAGCACGGGCGGCACGACGAGCGCCGGCGGCACGGGAACTGGTGGTAGAGCGACCGGTGGATCACTAGCAACTGGAGGTACCGCAAGTACGGGTGGTCCCCCGACTAGCGGTGGGACCACGACAACCGGCGGGACGACGGCGAGCGGCGGAACTACCAGCGCCGGTGGGGCCACGACAACCGGCGGGACGACGGCGAGCGGCGGAACTACCAGCGCCGGTGGGACCACGACAACAGGTGGAACCACCGCGAGCGGCGGCGGGGGTGATGCCGGTGTGCCGGACGCGCCGGGTGCGCGGTCGGATGGCAGCAATGGTGACACAGGTGGTGGCGCAATCGGGGATGGAGGTGCCACCGACGCGCCCAGTAATTGCCAGGCAGGCCCCGCGGGTTATTGCTGGATGACGTGGACAGACCCTGGTGCGGCAGCTCAGTGGGTTACACTGCCCAGCGCCAGCTCAGCGCATGTGTTTGCGCAGAGCTCAGTAGATGGCCAGGCAGGCATGGAAGCACTCTTGGACGCAGGGAACGCAGTCGATCTGAGCGCGCACGATCAACTATGGTTCGATGCGACCATTCCCGTCGGTCTGCAGGCGGGCGTGATAATTGGGCGTGGAAATCTATCAGGGTGCTCGTGGAATGTGTCCGGCGCGGGCACTGCCCATTACACGGTCAACCTGACGGCAGCCGACTACTGCTTGCCCACGGCCTGTGGCCTCGATCGCTCCGCGTTGGAGTACGTGCAATTCGTCACCCCAACCTGGGGCACCGGTTCTACCATCGACGTCAACGTCACCGATCTCGGCTTCGCCACCGTGTCAAGCGGCTTTGGGGCAATCACCAGGGTGGCAAGCGCGGGCTCGGGTCTGAACAATTGGTGCAGCTCACTATTCGCGTTCGGCTCTGGTGGAGCCGCTGCCTGGGTCAGTCCTCCCACGTCGAGCCAAGTGCACGTCCAGACCACGGATACCGCCGCGCAAGGGGACGCGGGCATGCGCATAGAGCTCCCCTCGTCACAACAGGATCTGTCGCAGGCGTCGTATATGGACTTGGACGCGGCTGTCGTCGTGGCCGGCGGAACGCAATTCCAGGTACAGCTGCGGACCCTAGACGGTGCCTATCGGGCGTTTTCTGTGAGTGCCGTGTCTGGCGTTCATACGTACACCCTCCCGCTGGCGTCACCCACCTCGTTCGGGACGGGACGGGGCCAGGCATTCTATCTCAGCGCAGTGGCCGCGATCGAGATCGGGGCGATGTGGGCCCAGGCGGGCGGCACCGATATTGCGATCACTCGCATAGCATTTCGCTGATATGGGAACCCTGAAAGGGTTCCCATGCCCTCCCGCGATGGTCCGCGGCCGGCAGAGCCGGCCGGCTCCCCACGCGACTAATCAACCACGCCCGTAGGGCGTGGGTTTTGGGAAGGCTTACCCAAGGGGGCCGCGTGCGCACTAGCCGGCCCCACCGCCACGCAGCCGGTCGTTCGCCCACCTGCGAACATTCGCGTGGCGGCCCGATGTGGCGGCGGGGCCCGGCCGATGCTAACGTTCTTTTGTGCCGCCTGGCAAACGCGACGATCTGGGAAGTCTATCCTGCTCCTTCTGCGGCAAGAGCCAGAAGGAGGTGCGCAAGCTCATTGCCGGCCCGACGGTGTACATCTGCGACGAGTGCATCGGGCTGTGCAACGACATCATCGCTGAGGAGATCGACAAGGACACCGAGGGGTTCGGCCTGGCCAGCGTGCCCAAGCCGGTCGACATCAAGGCCGTGCTGGACGAGTACGTCATCGGGCAGGAGCGCGCCAAGAAGATCCTCTCGGTTGCCATCCACAACCACTACCGCCGCATCGACGCCAAGGTGGGCGCCGACGATGTGGAACTGGGCAAGTCCAACATCTTGCTGCTCGGGCCCACCGGGTCGGGCAAGACCCTGCTGGCCCAGACCCTGGCCAAGATCCTCAACGTTCCTTTTGCCATTGCCGACGCCACCAACCTGACCGAGGCCGGCTACGTGGGCGAGGATGTGGAGAACATCATCGTCAACCTGTTGCAGAACGCCGAGCACGACATCGAGAAGGCCGAGCGCGGAATCGTCTACATCGACGAGATCGACAAGATTGCGCGCAAGGGTGAGAACCCGTCCATCACCCGCGACGTGTCGGGCGAGGGTGTGCAGCAGGCGCTGCTCAAGATTCTGGAAGGCACGGTCTGCAACGTGCCGCCCAAGGGCGGACGCAAGCACCCCCAGCAGGAATTCTTGCAGGTCGACACCACCCACATCTTGTTTATCTGCGGCGGCGCGTTCGTGGGTCTGGAAGACATCATCGAGCAGCGCATAGGGCAGAAGCAGATCGGCTTTGGCGCCAAGATCCAGTCGAAGAAGGAGCGCCGGGTGTGGGAGCTGCTGCGCGAGGTGCAGCCCGAGGACCTGCTCAAATACGGCATGATCCCCGAGTTCGTGGGGCGCATGCCAGTGGTTGCGCCTTTGCACGAACTGGACGAACAGACACTCATCGACATTCTGACCAAGCCCAAGAACGCGCTCACCAAGCAGTACCAGAAGCTGTTCGAGATGGACGGCGTGAAACTGCGTTTCACCAAGGGATCGCTGTCAGCCATTGCGCAAGAGGCGCAGAAGCACAAGTCCGGGGCGCGCGGCCTGCGCGCGATTCTTGAGCAGGCGATGCTGGAGGTGATGTTCGAGGTTCCTTCGGCGTCACCCTCGGTGCGCGAAGTCGTGATCAGCGAGGAGACGATTCAAAAGGGCGAGCAGCCGCTGCTCATCTATCAGAAGAGCGCCGCGGGCAGCAGCGCCTGACCGGCATCTACTGCCCGATCATCGGTGCGAGATAGGGCTTCAGCGCGTCTAGCTTCCACTGCTGCGGGGTCAGCCAGTCGGTCTGCAAGATGCCTTCGGTGTCGCCGGAGTTGGGGTTCCAGCACCAGAAGGTCCACGAATAGGTCGCGCCCACGGTTTTGAGCAGGGTGTCGAACCATTGCCCCGATTTTCCGGAGTAAGCGCTGCGGTCTTTGATGCCGAATTCGCCCAGCAAGAGATGTCCAATTCCCTGCTTCATGATGAAATCGAAGTGCTGATTCCACACGGCGGCCAAGCTGGCGGGGAAGGTCGGATCGGCGAACCAGGTCTGGTCGTGAACCTCGGGTCCGTACTCGTGGGCTGAATAGACGAGCTTCTCCGGCTTGGACAGATGAATGGGCGCGGTGCGGACCGCGCTCAGATTGCCGCCCCACCAGTAGACGTCAGTGCCCACGATGCTCACGCCCTCGACAATGATCAGTACGTCGGGGTTAACCGCCAGGACGGCATTGCCACAGCGTTCGGCGGCACTGTTCCAGTCGGTCGCTATCGCGCCGGTGCCCCAGCTTGATGCGCCGTGCGGCTCGTTGTCGAGGTCGAAACCCACCACCGTGGCATTGCCAGCGTAGCGTTTGGCCAGGGTGACCCAGTCGGCAATCCACTGTTGTTCGGAGGTCTTCACGGTAAACCAGAGTTCTTCCTTGTCGTAGGCGTCGGGTTCGCGCGAGTGATTGTCGAGAATGATCTTGAGGCCGAACTCGCCCGCGGCGGCGATGACCAGATCCATCATCTCAAGCGGCGTCTTGCCCGCCAGTGCCCCGTTCATCGGATTGGTGCCGTCGTAGGGATCGACCCCGATGGTGGTCACTGAAACGGCCTTTGCATCCGAGCGCATGATGGCGTTCGACCAGGGCAGGCGCAGTGAATTGAAGCCAAGGTCGCGCATCTGCTTGAGCATGCTGCGATAGTCGCGGGCCCAGGTCCCGTGCGGCGCTTCGTTCGAGGTTTCCAAGCCAAACCAATTCACGCCAGTGAAGCGCGCGGCTTTCCCCTGGCAATCGAGCAAGCGATTGCCCTCCACGTGAAGGAAGCAGGATGGTGGTAGAGCATCAGGAGTGCCGCTGGCCGCGTCGGGCGCGGGGGTCCCGCCGGCGGTTGCATCCCTGCCGCCCGCGCCGGTGCCGCCATGCCCGTCCCCGCCCGCGCCAGTGCCGCCTTGGCCAGCCCCGCTGGTGCCGGCCGTGTCACTTCCTCCTGCACCGCCTGCGCTGGTGCCACCTGTGTCCTGCCGTCCCGTGCCACCTGTTGCACCCGGCCCAGTGCCGCCCGCAGCCGTGTGGCCGCCCAGCGCACCGCCTGCGGCCGCTCCGTCGGGATTCGCAGAGCGGCCGCCGGCTCCGGCTGCCGCGTCGGTTGCGGAGGGCGGCACCGCGGTAACCTTGGAGCATGCGACCAAGCAGAGGCAGCCCGCGATGCCTGCTGCCAACTTGAATGCGCGCGTTCGGAGCAATGCTACTCGTCTCGCGCAGAAAGCGCGTTGGCTGAGCTTACCCGGCTTCGGCGATCGGGGCCAGCGGTGCGCAGTGCGCTAGCGCCCCGCGACAAGCGGAGCCGTGGCCGGTGTCGGAAGAACAGGTCTTTCCATGATCGAGGGCGCCACCACCGCGATCACCCAGCCCGGACGACTTGGAGTAGACTGCGCGGCGATCTTGGGATGAGGCTTGGCATTGACCGAAACTGACCGCATTGGCGAACTTCAAGCGGAGCACGAACTGACGTGGTGCCCGCGCTGTACCCGCGAACATCCCCCTGGCGAAGCCTATTGTCAGGCAGCGCAGGCCAGGCCACGCACGCCCGCAAGCGGCGCGCTGGTCACTGAGGTCCCTCCGGTGCGCGACGGTGAGAACACGCTTGCCATCGGAACTGTGATTGGCCCCTGGACCATCACGCGATTCCTGGGAGCGGGAGCCATGGGCGCGGTGTATGAAGCCATGCCCCAGACGGGGACCCGCGTGGCGGTGAAGGTCCTGCGCGGCAGAGTGCACGGCGGAACCGAGGCAGGCGCCAAGGCCGATCCAGCCACCGAACGTTTTCGGGTCGAGGCCGAAGCCACCTACAAACTCCACAAACACAAAAGCGTCATCCAGATCATCGCGTACGGGACCCTGCCAGCGCCGGATGGGCGGCCCTACTTGGTGATGGAGTTTCTGGAGGGATCCTCGCTTGACGACCGTCTTCGCCTAGACCCACCTTCCCGCCAGGAACTACGCCGCCTGCTCTCGGAAGCGTGTGATGGCCTGGCCGCCATCCACAACGCGGGGATTGTCCATCGTGATCTGAAGCCAGACAACATGTGGGTGGTGAAAACCGAGGACGGCGAAATTTCCACCAAGCTCCTCGATTTCGGCATATCCAAGATGGCCGGCGCGAAGAAGCTGACCGAGGTTGGGGTTGCCATCGGGACGCCGTTTTACATCTCGCCTGAGCAGCTGTGTCAGAAGGAGGCGGACACCCGCAGCGATATCTACGCGTTCGGAGTGATCCTCTACGAGGTATTCTCGGGACGAGTTCCCTTCTGCGCTAACGATCTGCGGGCCTTGATGAAGCAAGTTGTTCTCGACCCCCCGCCACCGCTGCTTCCGCGCAAGGGCTACACGATTTCGCGAAAACTGGAACGCCTGATTCTCGACTGTCTGGCCAAGGACCCCGACGCCCGACCGCAGACTGCGCGCGATCTCAAAGAGCGTCTGTTGGCGGCCCTTGATGAAGCCGCCCTCCCAGGAACCGCGGTCGTGCTCGCGGCCATCACCGCACCTCGCCGACGGGTGTATCTGGCCCTGGCCGGCTCGCTCGTCCTCGCGCTGGCCGTGGGCATCTTCGCTTTCTGGGGGCGCTCGGGCAGTGAGGCAAAGGGCGCTGGCACCGTGGCGCCGCCCATGCCGCCTCTGCTGCCGGCCGCGCGACAGGTGCCACCCAGCCCGTCTCCGGCTGCTTCGCCATCTGCCGCTGCGGCGACCAGTGCCGTGCCCAGCCGCAAATCAGCCGATCCCGGAACGCGGGTCGCACGAAAGAATCCGCGGTCGGCCAGTGCTACGCTACCCTCGTCCGCCGCGCGTCCTGCGTCGCTGCTTCACCCAGAGGCGGCGGCCCTGCAGCCCGGCCCGGCACCAGCTCCCCCTGCGCTGGCAGCGTCACCCCCAGCAGACCGACGCCTAGCCGCGCCGTCCAGCGCGACGATCTCGCCGCCCACACCGCTGCGGGCCGTGTTCCCAGAAGTCGAAACGCCCAGGCCTGCGCACCCCCTGACCCCTTCCGAACGGGATCTCATCACCGACAAGAACATCCTTTTTAGGTAGAACCACATGCGCACCACACTTGTCACCCTGACCTGCGGTTGGCTCCTCGCGGCTGTGCCCTTGGCAGCCCTGGCTTCCGAGCCGGACGTCGTGGATGACCTGCCACCGCCCTTGGTCGCGCGACTGAGACTGGCCAACACGCTCTACGATCAAGACAACCTTGCCGCTGCGCTGGTCGAGTACCGACGGGTCCAGGTGGAATCGGGCAAGGCGCCCGGGTTGTTCAACGTCGCCCGCATCTGCGCCCGCCTCAATCGGCCGGTCGAGGCGGTCGCCGAGTTCGACAAGCTGCTGTCTGCGCCGGGCCGAACCCCGGCGGAGAAACTGGAAGAGGCGCGCCGGCTGCGTGACGAGCAGCGTGCGCGCATCGGACGCCTGATGATTCAGACCAAGGTGCCGGCGTTCATAGAAGTCGACAACGTGGCTGTGGGCAGGACCGAGGTGAAGGTTTTCATGGGGGCGCGCGAAGAACCAACCGGCAACGCGGTGCCGGACATGCGCTACGTGATGGCGCACCCGATCGAAGTGGCCAATGGCCCGCACCTGGTGGCAGCGGTGGCCCCGGGCCACGCGCCCCTGCGCCAGCAGATCGAGATCGGCGGCGGAGTGACCAAGGAGTTCGAACTGGCTTTGGTGCCGGCCAAAGGCGAACTAGCCCATATTCGTCTCAAGACGCCCGTGCTCGGCGCCCAGATTCTTCTCGACGACGCTGTGGTCGGTCAGACGCCGATCGACGTTACCCTGTCGGTCGAGGCTGGTTCGCACGAACTGGCCTTGAAGCGCAAGGGCTATCGCACCGCCAGCCTGCACCGCGATCTGGGCGAGGGCCAGACCTGGGACGCGGATGTGGTGATGGAAGAAGACCCGGCTGAGATGGGCTGGCAGGCTGGCGAGCTGGAGCTCGAAGGGGAAGAACCGGGTTCAGCACTTTCAGTCAATGGCAAGCTGCACGACCTTCGCAGCGGCAGCGTGAAGCTGCCGCCTGGTCCGCACCAGATCGAGATTGCCCACTCGGGCTTTCTGCCCTATCGAGCCCAGGTCGACATCGATCCCGGCAAGGTTCGTCGCTTGCACGTCGAGATGGAACCTACCCCCGAGGCCCTCCACGAACGCCTCGACCGGGCTTCTGGTCAGCGCTGGCGAGCCTGGGGCACTGTCGCCGCGGGCGCCCTGGTTGCAGGGGGCGGCGCCGCCTACCTGTGGTGGTCCCTCAAGGAACGGGACCAAGCCAATCGCGAATTCAACAGTGTGCAGGACAGTTTCAAGACTGGCAACCGCTGTGATCCCAAGGGAAACGCTGCCGCGGACTGTGCCGACTTGAAAAGCGACGCCGAGACCAGGCAAACCAACGCCGGTTACCACCTTGTGGGCAGCTCCATTGCGACCGGCGTGGGCGCTGCGGTCATGGTCACCGGATTGATTCTGGTGTTGACTGTCGACGACACCAGTCGCTACGAAACCCCCCACAGCTCTGTCGCGTGGCTAGGATGGGCGAACGCCAAAGGCGGGGGCGTGGCCCTGGCTGGACGCTTCTGAGCAAGGGAGAACACCATGGCTGCACCGACCAGAGTTACCCCAGGCAACAAACCGGTGGAAGGCGACCAGGTGCTGCATGTTCTGGTAAGCGGCCCTGACGTTCACGAGGCCATCGCGTTGCCCGACACGGGGACCCTGTCGGTCGGTCGCGACGATAATGCCGACATTCGCGTTCCAGATCCGAGCGCGTCTCGTCAACACGCTTCTCTTCACGTTGGCGCAACCGTCGAGATTGAAGATCTCGGCAGCGCCAATGGCACCCACGTGGGCGCCACGCGCATTTCACCAGGGCAACGCGTCCCTTTGTCGGTTGGCCAGTCTGTGGTCATTGGCGGCATCACACTGGTGCTGCAACAGCAGTGGGTGCGCTCCTCGAAAACCCGCGCCCGCAGCCATGGCTACTTCTACGATCGCCTGATTGAGGAATGCGCCCGCGCCGAGGCCGATGCCAAGGCCACTTTGGGATTGCTGCGCATACACTTGGATGCGGCTGCAGATGAAAGCCGCAGCGTGGACGTGGTGGCCGCCGAACTGCGGCCCGGCGACATCTTGGCGGCCTACGCCCCTCGCGAATACGAGGTGCTGCTGCCGGATTCAGGTTCGGAAAAATGCCTCGAGATCGTTGCCCGCATCGAACAGGTGCTTAAACAAGTCGGGGGCAGTCCGCGCCTGGGCCTGGCTTGCTTTCCCGCAAGCGGCGCTTCGCCGGGCGCGCTCATGGCCCGCGCGTGCGCGCAGGTGCGCGGCAGCGACGGCGAATCTCCGGGCGGCGCAGTCGTGTGTGATCCAGCGATGATCGCGCTGTATCAGAAAGCGCGGCAAGCGGCCAAGTCGAATGCCACTGTGCTCATCCTGGGCGAAACCGGGGTGGGTAAAGAAGTGCTGGCGAATTTCATCCACCGGGAATCCCGGCGCGCTGACAAGCCATTTCTCAAGCGCAACTGCGCGGCAATGACTGAAACCCTGCTGGACAGCGAGCTTTTCGGGCACGAACGCGGCGCCTTTTCCGGGGCGGTAAAGGCAAACAAGGGCGTGATCGAGGCTGCGGATGGTGGAACCCTGTTCATTGACGAAGTGGGAGAGATGTCGCTGCCCATGCAGGCCAAGTTGCTGCGCGCAGTGGGGCAGGGGGAAATCACCCGGGTGGGCAGCACGACCGTGGCCAAAGTCGACGTGCGGTTCATTGCGGCCACCAATCGAGACCTAGCGGCGGATGTGAAGGCCGGCCGATTCCGCGAGGATCTGTACTATCGACTGGCCGTGTTCGAACTGGTGGTTCCGCCTTTGTGCGAGCGCAAGAGCGAGATCGAGCCGCTGGCGCGCAAGTTTCTCAGTGATTCTTCTGAGGAGGCTTCGCGCCAGGCGCCTGACATCTCGGCCGATGCCCTGGCTATGTTGCTTCACTACGACTGGCCGGGAAACATCCGCGAGCTTCGCAACGTGATGGAGCGCGCGCTCGCGCTTTGTCCGGGCAGCACCATCACCCCCGAGCACTTGCCGCAGGACAAGCTGGGCGGCGTTCCCATGGGCGCGCCAGATGGTGTCGTGGTGCCGGTGGGGCCGGAATCCTCCGAGGAGCTGGTGGCAGAGCGGCAGGCGGTCGAGGCCGCGCTGGAAAAGTGCGCGGGCAACCAGAAGAGGGCTGCCGAGCTTCTCGGGATCTCACGCGGAACCCTGGTCAATAGGCTGAAGCAGTTCAAGATCCGGCGTCCGCGCTGCTGACCAGGCTTTTGTACTTGAAGTACAAACGGCCAAATGGGCATTTGTACTTCAAGTACAAAATGGGCCTGGCCCGCGCGGAGGCGACTTTCGGTTCTCCGGGGAAATCCCCGGAGTTTTGCCCATGAGAGACGCCACCGGGGACGCGGCACAGGTCGTGCATAGCGATGGTTCGGGCTGTCGAGGAGCCGGTCTTGATCGATTCGCGCCAGCCGGATATGAACCACTTCTGAAATGAGGAACCCCATGCGACGAACCATCTCCACATTGCTCATAGCTGCCATATTTCTGGTCGGGCTCCCGCGCCTGGGGGCCGCCCAGACAGCCCCGCCTCCCAGTGACCAAGTACCCACAGTCCCGACACCGCCTGGGCTCGTCGCCCAACCTGGTCCAGCGCCTGCGCCATACCCAGGGCCCGCGCCCGCGCCCGCGCCCGCGCCATACCCCGTGCCATACTCAGCAGCATACCCCGCGCCCTATTCGGTGCCCGAGCTATACTATCCGCCCGCACCAGTCCCCCCTACCTACGTGGAGGGTGAAAAGCCACCTGCCGGCTACCACGAGGAGAAGAGGTTCAGGCGGGGGTTGATCACCGCGGGCAGCATCGTGCTGGGCGTGATGTATACGATTAGCTTGTTGGTGGCATCGGCCCAGGACACGGAGCACAGTCCGTCGGGGTGGCTCTACTTTCCGGTCGCGGGGCCATGGATCGCTCTCGGCAAGCTGGGCAGCTACGACGAGGCGGCGTGCGACCGCCAGTCCACCTCTAGCAGTGGTGTCTGCCCCAGCAAAGAGGGCGCACGCACTGGATACACCATGCTCGGCCTGGGTCAGCTGACCGGGTTCCTCCTGCTTGCCAGTGGCATTGTGTTCCAGTCCACGCAGCTCGTGCCTGATGCCATGGCCAGCAATGGAATCAGCGTGGTGCCGCTCTACGCGGGAAATACTTCCGCGGGCTTGGCCGTCGCTGGGAGGTTCTAGTGAAAGGTCCCCTTCAACCCACTGAGGTGACGACGGCCGACGATCCGGGCCGCTGAACCCACCCCACGCGGTCTGCTGACCGCGTGGGGGCCCCGGGGCTGCGTCGGGCCTGCGCTTCCGGTCCTCAAGTACATAAGTACATTCCGGTCCGGTTCTCGGCCCTCCTTGCCAGCCGCCCGGCTTGTCGGCCGGATGCTAAGGGACATCGCGATCCGTGCTCTAGGCAGGGGCACACGCTTTGTTTGCGGCCACAAGGCTGTCCTGTGATACTCTCACGAAGACGAAAGACAGAATTGGAGGCTTGAAATGTCAGTATCGCGCGTTCTTGGCTTGATGATGGTTTCAGCATTGCTGGCAGTCGGTTGTAGCTCGCCGAAGAAGATAGATGTGGGCGGCGCGTGCGTACTCAACAGCGACTGCAATGACTCCTTGGTGTGCACCGCGGGCAAGTGCCACGACGCTTGCCACACCTCGGCGGACTGCCCAACCGGACAGAGCTGTGTAAAGACGGCCGACTCGGTCATCTGCCAGTTGCCTGCCGAGACCAGTTGCTCAGGAACATCGTCATGTGACAACGGCCTCTCGTGCGGGCCTGACCAGCACTGTCGAACCGGTTGTCTGTCCGTCGCGAACTGCACCCCCGGACAAGTCTGCGCGAGCAACTTCTGCGCTGATCCGAACGATCCTGATCTGGTAAACGGCCAGCTTCCGCCGACGGCAGGCTCGGATGCGGGAACCGGCGATGCCTCCTCGCCTGACTTGACGGTCGTTTCGCCGGCTGACCTGGCCCCGGAAGTGGCCGGTCCCGAGGCCGGAGTGACCCACGACGCCTTGGATGCATCGGCTGGTCCGGATGCCCCTGCGCCGTCTCTCGACGCTGCGCCAGCCGACCGTTCGCCCGACTTCGCCGTGTCGCCGCCAGACGCTCCCGGAGCCGGCCTTTCCTGCACCAACGGCTGCAACGATGGCCTGGCGTGTACCACGGACTCTTGCGTGACGGGCGTCTGCAAGAACACCCTGAATCTCGGCTACTGCGTGATCGGGAATGCGTGCTACATGGACGGCGATACCAAGCCGGGCGATACCTGCCAGGCTTGCACCGTCACGAGTTCCACCTCGCTCTGGACAGCCCAGCCCGAGGGCGCGCCTTGCGGCACTGGCAAGTCCTGCCAATCGCGCACTTGCGCGGCGTGTGGCAACGTCGGCCAGGCCTGCTGTGGAGCGAGCCCGGGAACCTGCTCGGTGGGCGCGGCCTGCGATTCAGGCGCAAAGACGTGCCAAGCCGATAGAGCTACCGACATCTCGGGCGGAGGTAATACATTCTGCGCGCGTTTCCAGTCGGGCCACGTGCGCTGCTGGGGCGGATCAGGACCCGAGCTTGGCATCAGCAATAGCGCGGGGTCGAATGTCGCCTTGCCGCCAAATGTGGTGGGCCTCGATGACGCCGTACAGGTGTCAGTTGGATTCCAAGGCACCTGCGCCGTTCGCGCTACGGGCGCCGTGATCTGCTGGGGCAATCCGGTCGGCACCGCTACGACGAGCCTGCCCGTCGACGTGGCTGGGATTACCAACGCAACACAGGTCTCGGTGGGCTACGCACACGCGTGTGTTCGGACCGCAGATAGCAAGATCCTGTGCTGGGGAGACAACACCAGCGGCCAGTTCGGCAACGGAACGACAAACACAAGCTCAACGCCAATGCAGATGTCGAACGTCACCGACGCGCGAAAGGTCGCCGCCTGTGGCCACGCCACCTGTGTGCTAAGCACTGGCGGCCAGGTTGCGTGTACCGGCTCGGTCGGAGAAAACGGACAAACTACGGACCTCTCGACGACTGCGACCAACGTGCCCACTGGGTTGAACCCGACCGACTTGTCTTGCTCAACGGTCACGCGGTTTGCTTATGGGTATTTTTGCGCCGTGGGTCAAGCCGGTGCGGTTTCATGCTGGGGGGTTAGTCCGACGATTGGGTATGTGGCGCCGAGCACGGTGGCCTTTCTGGGTCAGGTCTTGGCGGTGGCCGGGAGTTCGGTCTACCCCAATCCATTTTCCTACTTGGCGATCCAGCAGGATCACTCGCTTTGGGCCTTTGGTGACAACAGCGCCGGTGAACTGGGCGACGGGACGTTCGTCACGTCAACCTTCCGTACAAGCCCGAGACTGGCCCATGTCAGCACGGCACTCGGAGGCGTTGTCGCGGTGGCCACAGCAGGCATCTACTCTTCGTCGTCGTGCCTACTCCGCGATGATGGGAGCGTGAGCTGCGCTGGTTACGGCACCGCCCTCGGCGATGGCCAATCCCAACTCGCGGCCAATCGCACGCCCTTTGTACCAGTGGTTGGTATCCTTCCCGTGGCCAGCGAAGACGGCCAGTGTTTCGACGGCGTGGACAACGATGGCAACGGCAAGACCGACCTCGACGACTTGGCCTGCGCGCAGGACCTGGGCTCGGCCACGGGCAACAACGTCGCCACGGTTTCGTTCGCCGGCATATTCGGCAACTACCTTGGCGAGAGCTGCAACACCAGCGCGAATGGTCCCGGCAACTTCGGCGGTCCCGAAGCCGTGCTCACCTGGACCGCGCCCAGCGGCGGCACGTTCCAGTTCGACACCAGCGGCAGTTCCTTCGACACGGTCCTGGCCGCCTACAAAGGCAACCCTCAGACCACAGCCGAGCTAGCCTGTAACGATGACGGCGCCAGCCTGTTGAACGGCGCTTCTGCTATCCAGGTCCAGGTGGTCACCGGCGACAAGCTCACCCTCGTCGTGGACAGCAAGGCAGCCCCGGTCGCAACTGACTCCTTCACCCTCAACATCACCAAGCAGTGACCGGCGGCCTCGGCTTTCCGCTACTTCGCCAACTCGCGCGCCAGCGAGGAAAGCGGCAAGGCGTCGATGTCGGCGGTCACGTGCAAGGGTTGGGTGCCGGGGTAGACGACCAGCTTGCGTGTGGGGCGAAGGTCCGCGCAACCAGAGTGAAATCCCCGGCCCACCGTCGGGCTCAGGCTGCGCTTGACCTCGATGGCTCGACTCTTTGCGTCCGGCCACACCCACGCGATGTCATCCTTGCAATTGTGGATCCAGAGTCCCTATTTGCAGGGATCATGTCCGTGTCTGGCGGTCCTATCCTCATCAGACCAGGTTCCAGGGTAGCGCGGCGACGTCTTCGGTCACCCAGAAGGGGCGGGCGGTGGCGCACAGGATGGCGCCTTTGGCGATGCGCCGATCGGGGTACGCCTTGCGAAAGGCGGTCAGTCCTGAGGCAGCGCCGCGCGATGGGTTTGCGGTCAGCTTGATCTCGAAGGGGTAGAGCACTCCATCGCGTTCAAGCAGCAGATCGACTTCAGCGCCGCCGGCTGCGCGCCAGTGTGAGAATGCGACGCCGCCGGAGATGATCGCGGCCCGTTTGCGAATCTCGTTCACCATTGCGGTTTCAAAGAGCGCGCCGGCCAGGGGGTGGCCGCCGAGAGATCCAGGGCTGGAAATGTGCGCGTGAAAGCAGGCCAGGCCGGTGTCGGCCAGGTAGCCCTTGGGCTTTGCTGAGACGCGCTTCACGGCGTTGCGCGCGAACGCGGGGTGTTCGACCCACTGGAAGGTGCCGACGAGGATGGCCAGCCAGCGCCGCGCCGTCTGCGGCGTGATGCCGATGTCGCGTCCAAGTTGGCTGGCGTTCACCTCCTGGGCGGTCAGCGCCGACATCAGCCCCAGGAATTGTCCGAAGCGTTGCCAATCCTCGACGGCGCCAGCCAGGCGGGCGTCGCGTTCAACATAGGTGCGGTGATAGCCGGTCCAGAAATCCGGAACCAGGTCGGCCTGCAGCGCGCTGGCGCCTGGCATGGCCCCGCGCCACAGCCATTCCCACAGCGTGCGTCCGAGCCACGTCGCGGTCGGCGGCCGCGAGGCAAGCAACCCGTCCGCATCGTCCATCCAGCGGCCAAGCCAGCCCGTTCGCGCGTCCGCGCCAGCCAGTTCCTGGATCGAGAACCCTTGCAGATCCAGAAAGGCCACGCGGCCAGCCAGGCTTTCGGCCAGCGTTCGCATGACCTGCCACTGTTGTGAACCGGTCAACAAGAACATTCCGGGGCGGGCCTGGGCCTCGTCGACCCTCCGCTTGATGGCAGAGACAAGCTCCGGCGCGTACTGGATTTCGTCCAGCACCAGAGGCAGGCGGTGGTTGTTCAGAAAGATGTCCGGCTCGGCGCGCGCGTTCTCCACGTCGACGCTGGGATCAAGGGCCACGTAGTCGAGGTCGGGGAAAACATGCCGAAGCAGGGTGGTCTTGCCCACCTGACGCGCCCCGCTGACCACCACGACAGGGAATGCCGCGACGAGTTTCCTGAGCTTGTCCGTGACGCCACGCTCAAGGTACATACCTTGCAGTTTGGTGATGACATCATCAAACTGCAAGATATTTTGCCATAATAATGCGCTAAGTCTTGCTTGGTTAGGGCACCAGCCGAGCGGCCAGGCGACCGCTCAGGGCGTTTGCGCTGGCGGTGGACTGACATCCCAGAGCGCGCCGATGTCGATGGCCACGGCGTCGACTGGGGGAATCCGAGCCTCGCCATTGCCGCCGAATGTGCCTGCGACCATCCAGCCATGCTCGGCGTGATTGAGCACCTCGATGGTGCGCGCGCTATCCAGGCGTTGCACTTGAAGTGCAATCTAGCCCCTTCTCCCCGGTCCGCCGGGCGAGGGCGCGGCGAAGCCGCGGGGGGCAGGTGTGGGGCGTGGGGGACCCGAAGTGCCCTGGGCTGAGAAGGTCGGGATGAGGGGTCCGGCCAGCACGGCCCCTCTCCCCAACCATCTCCCCGCTTCGCTCCGCTGCGCGGGGCGAGGGGGTGGAGTGGTCCGGCAACCCGCGCGGGCGCCGGTTGTACTTCAAGTACAACCGGCCGAATCGGCGTTTGTACTTCAAGTACAAGCAACCTGGGCTGGTCCAGGCGCCAACTGTGGTTTCGCCGCGGAATTCCGGGAGGTTTCCCCACGCGGGACGTCGCCAAACTCACGGCACGGGCCGTGCATAGGGAGGGGCCGAACCGCCAGAGAGGCGGTGAACCCTTTCTCGAAATGAAACCAGCCATGCGACGAACCATCCTCACAGCGCTTGCAACCGCCGCCCTGCTTGTCGGGATCCCGCGGCCTGCGGCCGCCGAGACAGGGGAAGCGACGCACGGGAACCTGCCGGTCATCGTCGCGCCCGCTCAGCAGCCTTCGCCCAAGCGCTTGCCCATCTTTGGCGTGATGGCTGACGTGGGCCTGCCCGATGGCCTGATCGCCTCGCTGACGGTTCGACCGTGGAAATGGGTGCGCCTTTCGGCAGGCGGCGGAACCAACTTCATCAGCGGCGGCTGGCGCGCAGGCATCACCCTGCTGCCGCTTGGCGTAGGTCCCTCGGCCAGCTTCGAATACGGCCGTTATCAGGACGGCGACGCCAACCCCCTGGCCAGGAAGATCGGTTTTGGCAGTAGCCCGGCGCTGGAACGGTTTGGCTACCAGTACATGAACGCGCACCTGGGACTGGATTTCGGTTCTCGCCGCTGCGTCTTCTTCATTCATGGTGGCATCACCATGCTGAGTGGCCAGATCCACAACCTCGATTCCTCGATCCCTGCCACCAACGCCAACAACACGAGCGGCACAACCGAGGTGGTCGTGCGCCAGGACCCGAGCGCCAAGGCGATGGGACCGTCGCTCAAACTGGGACTCATTGTCTACATTCGGTGAGGTGATAACCATGACCCTTCGACTCTTCTCCACTATTCCGGTGCTGGTTGCGCTGGCCAGCGGCTGCTCGCCTTCTTTCGAGGCTGACGTGCCCGAAATCGATATCACCCAGCGCGGGGTGAAGATAGCGGGCGTGCCCGGGGCTGCGCTGGTCGGCGATACCTCGGTGACGACCTCTTTCACGTATTCGCTATCTGCAGGGGCCAAGCGTATGAATTCGGATGTTCGCGTCCACCGCATCACGATCGCCGTCAGTGGCAGCGTGCCCAACCTGGACTTCGTCGCGCTCGCACGCGTGACCGCGGCCAACCCCGCCAGCCCGGAAAGCACAACCGAACTTCTGAACTACGCCCGGAGCGAGACGGCGCCATCCAGTTCGGACATTGACGCCAGCATGGCAACCCCCATTGACATCACGCCCCTCTGGTCCGCTGACAAGGCAGTGATTGAACTGCAAATGGCCGGACAGTTGCCTGAACAGGACTGGACAGTCGACGTGACCCTGAGTCTCTCCGGCAAGATCACCTACAACTCCTAGCCAAGCATGCGAGGCTTCACTGGCTACTTGGCTGAAACATAGCCGACCCGTTGTCAAAACAGAACTGGAGGATCGAAATGTCCGCACCATTGCTACGTATTCTTGGCCTAGTCGCAGTTTCGGCCTGCCTCACTGCCGGTTGCAGCGAGGCGAAGAAGATAGACGTGGGTGGCGCGTGCATACTCAACAGCGACTGCAACTCGCCGTTGGCCTGCGCCATGGGCAAGTGCCACGATGCCTGCCACACATCGGCCGACTGCCCTGTGGGACAGAGCTGCATCATTGCCAGCGACCAATCGAAGGTATGTCAGCTTCCCACCGAGACGCACTGCACATACGATAGCGACTGCCCGACAGGGCTCAGGTGCGCCACGGATCAGCGATGCCGCAATCAGTGCCAGAAGGATGTCGATTGCCCCTCCGGGCAGACCTGCACGACCACGAAAACCTGCGCCGAGCCGAACCAGGTGGATTCGAACAAGAACCTGTTTCCGCCCGACGGTGGTGTCCGTGGCTCCGGTGGTGCCTCGGGCGGTGGCGGCACTGGTAGCTGTCCAATGGGAGACGAAGGCTGTTCCTGCTACCTAAATGGGACGTGCAACACGGGTCTGACCTGTGCTTCGCGCCTCTGCACCAGCTTCGGTGCCGGGGGCGGAGCAGGAGGCACGTCGAGCGCCGGCGGAACAGTGAATACGGGTGGAGACAGGGCAACGAGTGGAACTGCGAGCACTGGCGGGACGATGATTGGAGGAGGAACAGGCGGCTCTTCGGCGGTAGGCGGTGCAAGCACAGCGGGTGGCACGACGAGCGCGGGCGGAATGTTGAATGCGGGCGGTAGCCGGGCAACAGGCGGGATTGCGAGCACAGGCGGAACCACGTCCACGGGCGGAAGAACCGGCGTAGCAGGAGCGATTGCAACGGGTGGGGCCCCGCCGACGGGTGGAGCAAGCGCATTCGGTGGTGCGACGAAACCGGACGGCAGCGCCGACGCCGGTGGCTGCCCGACGGGAGCCGCAACTTGCTTGTGCTACCCTGGTGACACGTGCGACACGGGTTTGAGCTGTGTGTCCGGCGTTTGCGTCAGATCAGCCACGGGGGGCGCCAATGGCGCAGGTGGCACGTCGAGCACAGGTGGAATAGTGAACACGGGTGGCACCACGGCAACGGGCGGGATTGCGAGCACAGGTGGAGCCACATCCAGCGTGCAAGATGCCGGACCTGACGGTCCTGTCACGCCCGATGCCACGAACGGGGCAGGCGGTGCCAACGGCGCTGCCGCGGACAGCGGCGGCTTCGATGGCCAATCTGATGACAGGAGGACATCCATCGAAAGTGACTCGGCGGATGTCTCAAGTGGAACGGTTGCGGACAGTGCCGGAATTCCCTTTGACGGAAGCGGCAGTGGAGATGCCGATGGCAATGGCTGTCCCGCCCTAGGCGAAATCAATGACGGTTTGGTTGCCTACTACCCCTTCAACGGCAACGCCAACGACGAAAGCCCCTACGCCAACAATGGAACCGTGTCTGGCGCTGTGCTGGCCGCCGACCGTTTCGGGAAGCCAGATAGCGCATATCAGTTTGACGGGGCCAGCGCCTACATACTGGCCCCCGATGCGCCCCAGCAACATGTTGCCGCGGTAACGGTTTCGGCGTGGGTGCGCGCCATCGACGCTGGTTCTTCGGGATGGTGCCAAGAGCCGCAGATCGTGTTCAAGAGAAACAGCCGCAGCTCGAACTTCGAGGGCTTCACCCTAAGGCTTAGCGGCGGCAGCCCAAGCTACGGCGTGGTCGGGGTAGCCTCGGCTGGCGGCCAGCAGGTTGGCGTAGCAGGCAGCAGCGCCGTGGAGGTCGGACGATGGGTTCACCTGGTTCTTGCCGCGGACGGGTCCAATGTATCCCTGTTTCAGGATGGCCAGCTTGCTGTGACGGTCGCTACCGGATTCCCATTGGACATCGGCGACAGGCCACTCGCGATTGGTTTCACCAATGAGTGGTGCGGCGGGCACTTCAACGGTGTCATCGATGACATAAGAATGTACAATCGAGTGCTGACGGCATGCGAAATTCTGGCGCTTTTCAACGAGAACCCCGGATGATGCTGGCGTCGCGGAAAACAGAATTGGAGGATTGAAATGTCAGCATCGTGGCTACGCCTTCTTGCACTGATGATCGTTTCATCATGGCTCGCGGCCGGTTGCTCCGGGGCGAAGAAGATAGATGTGGGTGGCGCGTGCATCCTCAACAGCGACTGCAACTCGCCGCTGGTGTGCACCGCGGCCAAGTGCCACGATGCCTGCCACACATCGGCGGACTGCCCTACAGGAGAGAGTTGCATCATTGCCAGCGACCAATCGACCGTGTGCCAGCTACCCGCGGAAACGCATTGCATATACGACAGCGACTGCCCGATGGGGCTCAAGTGCGCTACGGATCAGCGGTGCCGCAATCAGTGCCAGGGCGACGTGGATTGCTTCCCTGGGCAGATCTGCACGACCACGCAAACCTGCGCCGAGCCGAATCAGGTGGATTCGAACAACAACCTGTTTCCCCCCGACGGTGGTGTTCCTGGGTCCGGTGGCGCTTCAGGCACTGACGGCCCTGGAAGCTGTCCAATGGGAGCCGCAAGTTGTTCGTGCTACCCAAATGATACGTGCAACGCGGGGCTGACCTGCGCTTCGCATCTCTGTGTGAGTCTGGGCACGGGTGGGGCCAGTGGCGCAGGAGGCAGTGCCGGTGGTGGTGGTGATGCCGGGGTTCGAGACGCCTCTGGCGCTCAGGCCGATGTTTCCACCGGTGGCACGGATGGTGGCGGGGGTGGAATCCCTGGTGTTGGCGGCACGACGAGCACGGACGGCAGTGTCGGCACCGCTGGCTACGGCATCTCCGGCCAGTCGTGCAAAGGCATGACCGGCACGGAATGCAATGGCGAGAGTTGCTGCACGAGCTTGCCGGTGCCCGCAGGCACATTCCCCATGGGTCGCGGCACGGAGACTTGCAGCAATTGCACTGCAGGCTGTCCCGGCGGGATGACCTGCACTGCAGACGAAACTCCCGAACACAGCGTGACGGTAAGCGCATTCTCACTCGACAAGTACGAGGTCACGGTGGGCCGCTTCCGAAGGTACGTTGAGGCGTATGACGCACTCAATGCGCCACCGCCGACGAATAGCGGAGCGCACCCCAACATCCCGGGGACAGCTTGGCAGGCGGCGTGGAATGGCAATTTGCCTGCGGATTCCACCCAATTGCAAAAGAACATCTCCGGCCCATCGGGCACAATCTGTCAACCCTATCAGACGTGGACGAAAGGGAATGACCAGCTTCCAATCACCTGCGTGAGTTGGTACGAGGCCCAGGCTTTCTGCATCTGGGACGGCGGGCGCCTACCCACAGAAGCGGAATGGGAATACGTTGCCGCTGGTGGAAGCGAGAATCGCCTCTACCCCTGGGGCTCGACCCCACCTTCGTGCAGCCTGGCGAACTTCGGCGAAACCGTTCCACCGAGCGGCGCTGGTTGTGTCAGCGCTGCAGCTGCAGTCGGAAGCTACCCGGCCGGCCAGGGCCGCTGGAATCACATGGACCTGGCGGGCAATGTGTGGGAGTGGGTCTTTGACTGGTATTCGAGCACCTGGTATTCGAGCGTGTCTGCAACGGGGACGGACATCGCTAACGTGGCACCGTCCTCGAACCGTGTGGAACGTGGTGACGCCTGGTCGGGGGGCGCCAACGGACTTCGTGCCGCCTTTCGCTACGGCCTCCTGGCCCCGACCTACCGCGACTACAACGGCGGAATTCGTTGCGCCAGGAATCCGTAGTTCCGGCCGTTGTACTTCGTGTGCAAACGGCCGAATCACCGTTTGTACTTCAAGTACAAAATCACCTCATCCATCCTGTGCCCACCCCGCCAATTCCCCGGGATTTCTCGCGAAGATGCCGTCGCCAGGCAGGTGGCACCCTTTCTGCATAGTGAGGGGCCGGGCCGTCGAAAAGCCGAGTCTGGCCGGTACGCGCCCAACCCACTTTCAAGAATGAGGCATGCGATGCAACGAAACCCTTTCAGATGGCACTGCATAGAAATGCGGGTCTTGCTCGGCGCTATTCTTCTGCTCACGCCTGCGTCGTGCATCCCCATGGCGTCCGCGGTTGGGGGCCAGTTGGGTTCAGCCATCGTCAGGGCGGCACGGCAGGACGAGCCGGCGGAGGTGATGGAGCCGACGGAGCCCCAGAGGGTGGAACGTGCAGGCTTCTCGCTCCAGTTTCCGGGCAACTGGCAGATCGACACCCATGGCGAGAACTATGACTCCGACCACATGTTCATCATCCAAGCCTCTCGGGGTGCCTTCGTGGGGTTCGAAATCCACGACCGGGAAGTGGACCCGCGGTGGTTGCTCGAGGCACGGGTTGCGGCGATGACAGGGCGGGTTCTTCCGGGTGCAGGGCGCGAGGAATTCCCGACCTGGGGCCAATACCGGGGACAGGGAGCCTTGCTCTATGGCAAGGCATTGGGTAAGACGCCAGTTACGGTACGAATCTTCGCGTTTGCTTGGGCCGGGCACACCGTGGCCGTAACGGAATACGCAAGCGACAATGACAGCCGCAACGTCGAGCCTGGGTTCCAAATGGTCGAGCAGACGTTCCGGGTCATGCGCGTCGAAAGTGTAGATCCGCGGCTTTCGCCTGCCGCCGGAAAGCTCAAGCAAGCACGTGGCCTTTTCTTTGCCGGCCGCGCGGGCGCGGCCGTCAGCCTGATCCTGCAGACCTTGAATGACTGCGATTCCGGCTGCACTTCCGAGGATCGGGTCGCCGCCTGGCTGCTGCTCGGCTCCATCCGCGCCATCGGCGATCGGGACAGTGCCAAGAAGGCCTTCGGCAAGGCTCTCAGTCTAAACCGCAGGGCAGTTCTCGATCCCGCCGTGGCAAACGTGAATGCCATCGCGGCGTTCAAGGAGGCACAGCAGGCCTTGCAGCCCGAGCCCGTTGCGCCCACGGCCCCGCCGCCCCCGTCCGTCGCGGTCACCCCACCCACGCCCACAACCCAGCGGTGACGAATCGCCCCGTACTTCGTGTGCAAGCGGTCCCTGGGGTTTTGTACTTGAAGTACAATCGTGGGTGAGCGGGCAGGGCGATCCTGGCGAAAATCGCAGCTTTTTGGCGGGAGTTGCGCTGGCACGCGGCTTGCTGATGCACTCAGTTGGTTTCGGCTGCACGGCTGCTTTGTGATAGTTTCGCACTGCCCGTTTCTCACGATGACGAAGACCGACCAGGAGGAATGAAATGTCCGCATCATCGCTACGTATTCTTGGCTTGGTCGTGGTTTCGGCCTGCCTCATGGTCGGTTGCAGCGAGGCGAAGAAGATCGAAGTCGGTGGCACCTGTACCCTCAACAGCGACTGCAACTCGCCGCTGGTGTGTACCGCGGCAAGTGCCACGATGCCTGCCACACCTCGGCTGACTGCCCGCTGGGACAGAGCTGCATCATCGCCAGCGACCAATCGAAAGTGTGTCAGCTTTCTGCCGAGACGCACTGCGTATACGCCAGCGATTGCCCGCCGCCACTCATGTGCGCCACGGATCAGCAATGCCGCAATCAGTGCCAGAAGGATGTCGATTGCCCCTATGGGCAGACCTGCACGACCACGCAAACCTGCGCCGAGCCAAATCAGGTGGATTCAAACAAGAACCTATTTGCGCCCGACGGTGGCGTCAGTGGCTCCGGTGGTGCTTCGGGCGCCGGCGGCACGGGCGGTACGATCAGTCCCAACCCCGATGCTTCCCCAGATTCCCCCTTGGACATGTCTGGTAGCACTGGAGGCGTGAGCAGCACTGGCGGGAGCGGAGGCGCGCTGGGCACAGACGGTTCAATCGGCCCCAACCTTGATGCATCCGCAGACTCTCCCGCGGACGTGTTGGCTGGCACCGGTGGTGCCAATAGCACGGGGGGCGTCACCAGTACCGGCGGCGCTACCGGCGCAGCAACGGGCGGTGCTACGGCAACCGGCGGCGCGATTCCAACGGGCGGGAGCGCGCCAGCCAGCGGCACCCCAGTGGCGGTGAGCACCTTCGATATCAGCAAGTTTGTCGGTACGCCGGGAATGCGGCTCGGCGACATCAACGGCGACGGAAGAATGGAGATCGTCATGGGTCAGCCGATGCCCCAGCCGGGCGCGTATGTTCCCCAACAAGTGGTTTGCGTCACGGCGTACGACCTCAAGGGCAAACAACTGTGGCAGTACGGCACGCCCGGCACTGGGCATGGAGCCAGTTCGGACATTCCGATTCAAGTCTACGACCTCGACGGGGACGGCAAGTCCGAGGTCTTCGCCGCCATGAGCACCACCGAGATCACTGTGCTGGACGGAACCACGGGGACGTTGCAACGTAAGATACCCTTGCCCGCAACGGGCTCCAACGACTGCATCGCGTTTGCCAATCTACGAGGCAAAGGATGGCCACAGGACATCATCGTCAAGACCCGCTACTCACAGTTCTGGGCGATCACTGGCATCGATGACGCTACCAGCAAGGCCGGCACCCTGCTGTGGAATCAGAAGTTGCTTCCCAGTGATTCGACGGGGTCCGATCTCGGTACGGGGCACTATCCGCTGGTCTACGACTGGGACGGCGATGGCAAAGATGAGGTCATGGGTGGTTACTTCTTCTTCGAGGGTGACGGCACGCAGGTATGGACCACGAACACCACGTCGAGCCCGAAACTCACCATGCATGCCGACTGCCTCGCCACCGCCGACGTCGATGGCAATCCCGCCAACGGATACGAGATTGTCGTCGGTGGGAACGTGGCCGCCATGTTCGACTGGAAGACAGGCAAACAGCTCTGGCAGGACACCAACACGGTTGAAGTCCAGCAAATGGGAATCGGCGAGTACCGTTCGGACTCGGCGGGTCTCGAGGTGGTCCTGCTCGACCGTATTGGTCCCCGAGACGCTACCGGCGTAGACGCCAACGTGCTCTTGTCCTCAACCGACAAGCTCATTTGGAAAGAATCGCGAAAGGACAAAGGCTGGATCACCGTGACGGAGAACATGAACAATTGGACGGGCGATGGCACCAACCTCATTCTGTCCTATCACCGCGGTGGCCAAACACCGGCGAGTCTGTACGACGGCAATCAGAATGTGGTCGCCCAGTTCCCGCATAGCGGCAGTCTGGTCGACCTGGTTCAGCACGCCAATCTTTGCGGCGACGACAAGGAAGAAGTCATCGTCTTCAACGAGTCCAGCGTTTGGATCTTCGCCAATGGCGGCTGCAACCTGGATGAGCCACCGGCCCATCCCAGTATCCCCCAGCAGTTTCACCTCTACAACTGGAGCCAATACACGGGATGGATTACGCCTGACGTGAGGTTCTATACTCCAGGGTCGCAGCAGTGACTCGGATGTTTCCGTGACAAAGTAGCGAAGACAGAATTGGAGGTTTGAAATGTCATCATCATCGCTTGGCGTCTTTGGCTTGATCGCCATCTCAGCCTGGGTGGCGGCCGGTTGCAGCGGGTCGAACAGCAATTCGTGCCAGTTCAACAGCGACTGCAAGGGATCCCAGGTGTGCCACATGGGCACCTGCGGCGACGGCTGCCGTACATCGGAGGACTGTCCCGCTGGACAGAGTTGCATCATTGCCGCCGACCAAACCAAGATCTGTCAGGTCCCCAGCGAAACCCAGTGCGCATTCAGCACTGACTGCCCGGCGCCCCTGATATGCGCGGTCGACCAGCGGTGCCGCAATCAGTGCCAGGTCAGTGTCGATTGCCCCTCTGGCCAAATCTGCACGACCACGCAAACCTGCGCCGAGCCGATCGAGGTGGATCCGAACAACAACCTTCCTGGGCCAGTCGGTGGTGCCAGTGGCTCCGACGGTGCGGCAGGCGCTGCCGGTGGCTGCCCAACCGGAGCCGAGACTTGTTCGTGTTTCCCGAATGATACGTGCAACGCGGGCCTGGCCTGCGCCTCCCATCTCTGTGTCAACTTGGGTGGGGGGGATGCTGGTGGGGGGAAGATTGAAATCGGCGGCGCATGCATACTCAACAGCGACTGCAACCAGGCCTTGGTGTGCACCATGGGCAAGTGCCACGACGCATGCCACACCTCGGCGGACTGCCCAGCAGGACAGAGTTGCATTATCACGAGCAACAGATCGACGGTGTGTCAGCTCCCCCTCGAAACGCATTGCACATACACCAGCGACTGCCAGACACCGCTGATATGCGCTGCGGATCAACGGTGCCGCAATCAGTGCCAGGGCAATGTCGATTGCGCTTTTGGGCAGACCTGCACCACCACCAAGACCTGCGCTGAGCTGAGCCAGGTGGATGCGAACAACAACCTTATTGTGCCCGACGGCGGTGTCAGTGGCCCGGGTGGCGCCGCGGGCGCCAGTGGCAGTGCGAGTTGATCTGAATGCCGCCGCGCAGGGATTCACCATGGCCGTCCCGCTGTGATACCGTTGCCGTCTGCCAACCCGAAACTCGGAGGTTTGAGATGTCTGCTTCGTGGCTACGTCTTCTTGGCTTGATGATCCTTTCAGCATGGCTGGCGGTCGGTTGCAGCGGGCCGAGCGGGATCGACGTCGGTGGCACCTGCGTACTGAACAGCGACTGCAACCAAGGACTGGTGTGCACCTGGGGCAAGTGCCACGATGGCTGCCACACCACCGCGGACTGCCCCGCGGGACAGAGTTGCGTCACTGCCAGCGAGCAATCGAAGGTGTGTCAGCTCCCCGCCGAAACCCACTGCATATACGCTAGCGACTGCCAGCCACCGCTTACCTGCGCCGTGGATCAGAAATGCCGCAATCAGTGCCAGAAGGACGTGGATTGCCCGACTGGGCAGCTCTGCACGACCAGCAAGACCTGCGCCGAGCCGAAGCAGGTGGACTCAAACAACAACCTTTTTCCCCCTGACGGGGGTTTCAGTGGTTCGGGTGGTGCCTCGGGCGCTGACGCCACTGCAAGCTGCTCGACCGGAGCCGAGCTTTGTCCGTGCTACCCGAACGACACATGCAACGCGGGTCTGACCTGTGCGTCTCACCTTTGCGTCAGTTTCGGTGCCGTGGGTGGCGCAGGTGGAACAGCGAATATGGGCGGCACCAGGGCAACCGGCGGGGCTGCGGGCACTGGCGGAGTCACGGGAACCGGCGGCATGGGTGGCGCAGCCGGAGGCACCGCGGATGGCGGCGGCTGCCCAGCCGGATCGGAGACTTGTTCGTGCTACCCAAATAGTACGTGCAACGGGGGTTTGATTTGTCTATCCAATCTTTGCGTCAGACCGCTGACCGGGGGTGCTGCTGGCGCGGGCGGCACGTTGGGCACGGGTGGAACCGTGAATACGGGTGGCGCAACGGCAAGCGGTGGCATGGGTCCTGACGCCAGTGTGGGCACAGCACGCGATTCCGCGGTGGAGCCAACTTCCGCAGACGCGCGGCCGGATGTTCCGGTCGTCGACGCGAGCTCCGGTGGGGGTGCCGGTGGCACCACCAGCACTGGCGGGACTATGAACACGGGTGGCACCACGCCGACAGGCGGCACATCGAGCACTGGAGGAACCACATCGGGCGCGCCAGACGCGGCAGTGGACAGCCCCGCTGCGGCAGACGCGACGACCACGCCGAGCCAAACCGTGGCGCTCTTCCATTTCGACGGGATCGCAACCCCAACGGTGCTCACTGATAGTTCTGGAACGGGCAAAGTAGCGACGATCACAGGGAATCCCGTGATCAGCACCGCGCAATCCAAGTTCGGCGGGGCGAGTTTGTACGTCAATGGGAACAGTAGTGCCCACACGAACTACGCTCTGGTGGACTTGGGGCCGGGGCAGGACTTCACCTTTGACGGTGACTACACGATGGACTGGTGGCAATACGTGGTCCAGTACACAGATTCCTGGGGGACGGTTCTTGCGATCGGGAACAGCGCCCCTGGTGCCCCGGACTGGGCGTTCTGCAATTCTGCTGCCTATCTCGGGGTTGGGTGGAGCGGGAGCAGCCTCTGTGCCATGACCGGGTGCCCCACTTTCCAGGCGCCTCCGACCGACTCCTGGCACCATATTGCCTTGACCCGAGCGGGGGCAAGCTTCCGAGTTTTTGTTGACGGCGCTCTCGCCTACCAATCCACCTCGTCTTCCACCGTCGGCGGAAGGTTCCTCTCTATCTCGGGCGCCGTCTGTGAAGCGCCAGGCGCTAGCGACAACGGCGACCTCAACGGCTACATCGACGAGCTTCGCGTGGTCAAAGGCGTCGCGGTGTGGACGAGCGACTTCACCCCGCCGACTGCGCCGTACACTGCGGTGGACCTCCTGCCGCCCGATGGTGGCATCACCGGCACCGGTGGAACGACCGGATCGGACGGCGGTAGCGGCTTGGTAGGATATTGGAAGTTTGACGATGAGAACGGAATTGTGGCGGTAGATTCCTCGGGAACGGGCAACAATGGAACTTTGATTAACGGACCAGCCTGGACTACGGGGAAAGTCGGCGGCGCTTTGAGCTTTGACGGAGTGGATGATTACGTGGATGCTTCTGACACCAATCTGCCCATTGGCAATTCTTCCGCAACACTCTCTGCTTGGATCAAGACAACGCAAACCGGAGAGATCTATTACCTGGGCTGGGGCACAAGATCCTATTTCAGCGAAATTGTGCTTGGAATGCTAAACAACAATCTCACGGTAGAATCGTTCGGTGGCTCCGACGAAGGCAACGCGGTAATAAATGATGGAAACTGGCATCATGTCGTCGGTGTTTGGAATGGCGGTTCTGATGTTGTCGAGTATGTTGATGGCGTAGAGCAAACCCTAACCTCATGGCTTGGGAGCATAAACATCATATCTTCAGGACACCTAAATATCGGGAGGCTAATAAATAGTGGCTACTATTTCAACGGCGCCATTGATGAGGTCCGTGTGTACAATAGGGCTTTGTCTGCGGCTGAGGTGAGCGCCATTTTCAATGCCACGAGGTAGGTCGGTCAGGTTGGGCCTGTGGACGTCCAACCCTTCGCCGAACGTCGACAGCGGTGACATCAAGGGCTACATCGATGAACTTCGCATCGTAAAGGGCCTTGCCGTCTGGACGTCGGACTTCACCCCGCCCACAGCGGAGTACTAGTAGCCACCAAACAGCGCATAGCGTAGGGGCGACCTGCGGTCGCCCCGGCCGCCTGGGTTCTTGCACAATCTGTACAACGGTCCGATAGCCGTTTGTACACGAAGTACAATTTCGCCCGAGCCCGGCCGCCTGACCCCGCGGGATCTTGGCGGAATCGCTCGCCCGGCGGGGGTGGCATAGCGCTTGCTGTAGTGCCCGGGCGAAAGGATTCCCAATGCTTTCTCGCGTGGCCTGTTTCTCAATCCCCGAAGGTGAATACGCGCGGTCCCGGCTGCGCTTGCTCGGCGATATCCAACGGTTCGCGGCTAAGCACCTGGACCAAGTCGTGGCCGTGCTGAGGCGCGCGTCCGGCGAAGACGCGATCTTTCCCCTACGCCTGGCGCCTGGATCCGTTGTCGTCGAGTTGGCAAGCAGTCGTGCCGCTCAGGACCGGCTGTGGGACATGTGCCAATCAGGTGATCTCGAACGCCTGCTGGGCCAGCCCGTGAAGGAGATGGTCAGGCTAGCCGGCTGTGCCGACGCAGACGAAGCAGCGTCCAGGCCGATGGCCGAGCATCTGGTGGCTTCCATAGGGGAACGATTCGAGTATCTCCGCCTGCGTGGAGTCACCAATCACTTCGCCAGCAACAAGCCGTTCGACTCTGAATTCCTTTTCGACAACACCAACCGGTCAGACCCGCAGCAAGAGATCCTGACCGCTATCCACTACTTCTTCGAGATCCTGTCAGTCCCCACCGACGATCTCTGGGTGAACCTTGGTCCCGCCGAGTCGGAGCGGGTCATGCCGCCGTCCCTGCGCGAACTGGAGATCGGACGGGTGCTGCTCGAATCGGACCTGGTGCTCAAGAAGCTGACCGCGTCGCTGCTCCATCCTGATAGTCCAAGCGGTCGCCTATACTGGGCAACGCTGCAAAGCCAGTTGCGGTTGCGCGACGGGGCCACGCCGGTCGGCTTCGAGCCGAGTTTTCGGCTGTGGATTAAGCCCGACAGATTCAGGACGGAAACCAACGGCGTCAACATGCTGGTCAAGGAGGCGAGGCTGGCCATCCAGGGTGAAGAGGCGCATGGGCCGACGCCCAGCCTTCGTGATGCGCGCGCCGATGGCCGGGCGCAGTCCCAAGATGACCGGCTGGCCTGGGAAGTCTTCCAGGATCTCGTGCTCCCGCTCCTCCAGCGCGATCTGGACGAGGGGCGACTATTTGCGCCGCTTCGGCAATTGTGTTTTTCGCTGGCCTTGGCCCACGCCTTTCGCGCGCACTTCGCCGGGGAAAGGCGCTACCAAGACTACTTCGACGGCGAATCCCGGCGTGTCGTTCCTGACCTCACGCTCAAGCTGGCTGACCGAAAAGCCAACTACCGCATGGTGGAGTGGCGGCGGCCAGGCGACCCGGCTGACAAGCCGCTGGCCGCGGTCGTGGCCGAGGCAAACCAACGCACCCAAGACGAGTACAGGCGGCTATTCGACCAAGGCGTGTTCTACGTCGTGCGCCGCGAGCCCATGCTGGGCACGCACCAGATGGCGGTCCGCTCGTATTTCTCCGGCGCGGCTGACCTGCGGCGCTAGCCCGGTACTGCTAGGATGCAGTTTCTCCGCGAGCCGCGAAGATTCCCGCCGGCGCCGCGCTAGCCGCAGAGGGTCGTGGCCGTGGCCGTGGCCGTGGCCGGAGTGATCCCTTTGCCTGTGGCCGCAAGGCCGCTCTGTGATACCCTCGCGGCGTCAGGTCCTCACGGTGACGAAAACTGGAGGTTCAAAATGTCCGCATCGTGGCTGCGCATTCTTGGCTTGACCATCGCTGCATCATGGCTCGCGGTCGGCTGTGACAGTTCGCCGACCATGGATGTGGGTGGGTCGTGCACACTGACCAGCGACTGCAAAGAGTTCCTAACGTGCACTATGGGCAAGTGCCACCAAGCTTGCCAACTGCCGGAGGACTGCCCTGCGGGGGAGAATTGCGTGAACACGATCAGCAACATGAGCAAGGTGTCCATCTGCCAGTTGCCCACTGAGGCTGACTGCACGGGCACGGTGTGCACCGCCGGCCTCCTGTGCGCATTCGACCTGCGCTGTCGGAACGGCTGTGTGTCCTTCACCGACTGCCCCTTCGGGCAACTCTGCGCGGGCGGCTTCTGTGCCAACTCGTCCGAAGTCGACGCAAACGGGCAGCTCCCGCAGAAGAACCCGAGCCTGATCCACGACGCCGGCGTGGATCTGCCGCGGGCAGATGCCGGCGGCCGGGATAGCGGAGCGGACCTCCCGCTCGGTCTTCCGGATGCCCGAAGCGGAGCAGATCTGGCTGGCCGAGAAACCAAGCCGGACATGGCCGCCGACCTCGCCGGCAGCAAGCTGCCTGACGCTGGTGCGGATCTGGCCGCCCAGGCGGACACGTCTGCTGATCTCGTCGCCCGTGAGCTGCCTGACGCTGATGCCGATCTGGTCGCCGAGGCGGACGCGGTTGCCGACCTTGTCGCCAGTGGGCTGCCTGACGCCTATGCCGATTTGGTCGCCGAGGTGGATGCGTCTGCCGACCTCGCGGATGACACGCCGGCCAGCACTCGATTTTGAAGCAGGTGAACAGGTTGTCCTGATGCGTGGGGTGAAACACGTGGCTGCAATTGTCCCCATCGATGAAAGTCAGTGCGCCCGCTAGTTGCAACTTGCTGGCACGGTGGCACCTGCCGTCTGCGGGTAACAGGGCCACTCGGCGGTTGTGCCGCATGACCAGATGCCCTTTGAGCACACGCAGAAGCCTTGCTTTGCCGCGCCGCTGGCGTCGAGATAGCCAGTGCCGTGGTGGCGCCGCAGGCCTGGCATGCAGTCGCGGTGCAAGCCTGGCCGGCCTTGGTCCCGGCCGCACATGTCGCGGCGGCCCCGACCTTGTAGCAGGAGTAGTCGGTGCCAGCCGGGAAGGTGCACGGACCCTCGACGAACTTGCTGGCAGAGCAGGTCAGGGCCTTCGCGCCGAGGTTGTCCGGGCCGCAAGTCGCTCCGCAGAGGTCTGAGGCATTGCAGGCACCGCCAGCGGCCTGACTCGTGCAGAGCGTGAGGCCACTAGGGAGCGGGGACGAATTCGTTTTCCCGGATTTTGATGTCGTCTAGGTACCAGCCGTCGGCGGTGCCGGAATGGGTGTCGTCTACCAATCGGAATCGCAGCTTGATCTTCTTTCCAGCGTAGGACGCGAGAGACAACTGCCGGAAGGACCACGTGCTGTTGTTGTTCGAGCAGTTGAAGCTTGTGAGGACCACCCAAGTGGTCCCGCCGTCGGACGACGCATCGACGTAGGTGGAGTCATTGTAGGTATCACAGAAGACCGTCCAGGCGGCGAGGCTTAGCTTGTGCCAAAACGTCAGAATCGGTGAGACAGCGCCAGTCAAGTCAACAGAGCCGACCATGGTGATATCACTCTTGGCTCCGGCGGGATAGTTCCCGTTCGGGCTGTCGGTCACTGAGTGCGATGGGCTCTGGGAAGTCGCGACCACGGTGTTCCATCCGTCGGCGGCCACCAGCCAACTGGATAGCCCGGCCTCGAAGTCCTCACAGAAATACCGTCCTGTGGCGGGCCCATTTTCGCAACCAGTCGGCTCGGCCGGGACATTCTGTGACCCGGGGTCGGGAACGCTGCCGGGTGGCAGCTCGGCTTCGCGGATCTCAACGTCGTCGAGGTACCAGCCGTCACCGGTACCGCTGGCGTTCAACCGGAATCTGAGCTTGGTCTTCTTGCCGACGTAGGACGCAAGAGACACCTGCTGGAGCGACCATACGCTAGTGTTGTTCGTGGAGGCGAAGGTCTTCAGGACCGCCCAGGTAGTTCCGCCGTCAGCGGACGCGTCAAGGTAGCCGCTGCCACCGCCGATTGCCAGCTTGTGCCAGAAGGTCAAGACCGGCGACACAGCCCCGGTCAAGTTTGCGGAATTGACCATGGTGATGTCGCTATTGGCCCCAGCCGGGTAGTTGCCGTTCGGACTGTCAGTCACGGAATGGGTGACGCTTTGCGAGGTTGTGGTGACAAGATCCCAGCCCTCGGTGGCGTGGTGCCACTTGTCCAGGCCAGACTCGAAGTCGTCGAAGAAGTAGCGCTGGGGAACAACGGGATTCTGTGGTGTCGGAACACCAGTCGACGGGAGATCGGTTTCGCGGACCTCGATGTCGTCGAGATACCACCCGTCGTTGACGGTGGTTGTCTCCAGTCGGAACCGCAATTTGATCTTCATTCCAACGTAGGAAGCCAGAGAACTTTGCTGGAACGACCACACGCTTGTGTTGTCGCTAGCGGAGAAGGTCTTCACGGCCGTCCAGGTAGTCCCGGCATCCTTCGACACATCAGCGTAGGCGTTGCCAGCCATGGCCAGCTTGTGCCAGAAGGTCACGACCGGCGAGACGGAGCTGGTAAGGTCTACAGAGTTGACCATGGTGATCTCGCTCTTTGCCCCGGCAGGGTAGTTGCCGTTGGGGCTGTCGGTTACCGAGTGGGAGGCACTTTGGAAGGTCGTGGTGGTGAGCCCCCAGCCCTCGGTGGCGTAGTGCCAGTTGTCTAAACCTGACTCGAAGTCGTCGCAGAAGTAGCGTTGGGTGGTCACCTTGCCACAGCCAGTGAGCACAGTGGAGCCGCCGCCGTCGAGCGGGGTCGGCGGGGCCGTGTCGGCCGGCCGGTCCGCAGGCAGATCCGGTGAGCCGGCGTCGTGTGTTGCCGTGCCACCAGCCCCAGCCGTGGCTCCGCCGGAAGAACCGCCTGCACCGCCAAGGCCGCTTGCCGCATCCTTGGTGCCGCCACCGCTGGCGGCCGCGGCATCGCCAGCGGCGCTGGAAGACCCGCCAGCGCCGCCAAGGCCGCTCGCTGCATCCTTGTTGCCCCCTGCCGTCGCGGCATCGCCAGTGCCACCGGAAGAGCCACTGGCACCGCCCGAGGCGCTCGGGCCATCCTTTGCGCCGCCGTTGCCGCCGTCCGCGGCGTCTTCAGCGCCACCGGAAGAACCGCTTGCGCCGCCTGGGCCGCCTCCGCCACCCGCGCCACCCGTGGCTGTTGCTTGGGCATCCGTGCCGCCGTCTGCGGCCAGGCTCGGGCCTTTTTGCGGAAGCTGGCCGGTGGACGGGACGAGCTCGATCGGGTCGGCGCAGACGTTGGTCACGCAGACTTGTTCGTTGGCGCAGTCTGCGACGGACTGGCAGGGGGTTCGGCAGCGCAGGTCGGATGCGCACACGTACGCGCTACTGCACGTGGTGCGTGAGCAGTCGGCCTCGGCCGGTAGCTGGCAAAAGGTCGAATCGTTCGTCTTCACACAGTTCTGCCCGGTGGGGCAGTCGATCGAGGCGTGGCAAGCGTCGTGGCACTTGCCATCGGTGCATAGCAGCGGCGAGTTGCAGTCACTGTTCAGGATGCAGGTGCCGCCAACTTCGATCTTCTTCGGCGAGCTGCAACCGGTAAGAAGCCATGCTGAAACCATCGTCAAGCCAAGAAGGCGCGCTGCTGACATTTCGATCCTCCAGTTTTGTTTTCGCTACGCCGAAACTTTGCCGCGGTCAAGGTATCACAGCGGGTCGGTACGGTTCACCCAAGCGCGAGTGCCGCGGCGTATTCATGTCTTCAATCTGCCGTGACCTTCAGCAAGAGCTGTGCCGAGGTCATTGGCCGCGCAATTCCGCCAAGATCGCGCAGGACCGCGTGGTTTTGGCAGCATGAAATTGTACTTCGTGTGCAACCGGCCGCCCGAGTCTTGCACTTCGTGTGCAAATGGTAGGTGCGAGCAGCCCCTCACCCGACGCGCTTCGCGCGTCGACCTCTCCCCGGCTGACGCCGGGGCGAGGTGATTCGGCCGCTACCGCGGCCGGGGGACACCCCCAAACAGTTGCTCACCCGACGCGCTTCGCGCGGCGGCCTCACACCCCTTCTCCCCGGTCCGCCGGGGAGAAGGTTGGGATGAGGGGTCCTGGCCGGCCTCGCTAACGCGGACATCGGCGGTCTTTTCGCACTGAGCGGGGCGAGGCGATCCGGCCGCTACCGCGGCCGTGGGAGAGCAGCACTCACCCCTCAGTGATCGTCTTTCGAACCGAACACCACAGTCACGCTCATGCGGGCAGGGCCGGCGCCGAGCTTGGCCTTGCCGACCTTGCCAGCGGCGCAGGCAGCCAGGAATTCGTCGCCGAGCGAGCTTAGTTCCATGCGCGATTCTTCCACGGAGCCATCCGGGCCAAGCTTGATGCCGAGGACCAGCGTGCCACGCAAACTGGGTCGCCTTTCCAGGGCCTTCTGATAGCAGGGCAGAAGCAACGGCCCAATCTCCGCGCTGGCTTTGGCCAGAACCTCGGGCACGTCCCCGCCCGTGGCGCTACGCGGACGCCTGATCACGATTTGCGGCTTGCTCACCGGCGCGTCCAGATCCGTTCCTGGACTGTTATCGCCCTGGGCCAGGCGGGAGCCGTCAGGGGCGAGCAGGGCCACGGCTTCCAGCTCGATCTCCATCTTGACCACGCCCCCACCGCTGATCCACAGGCAGGCCTGCCGGCGCATATTCGAGTAGGTTGGGCGGAACACCACGCGCAGGAACAGCTTGCCCGCGGCGCGCTCCACCAACACGTGGTCGGCAGCCTCGGGCGCCAGCCGAAAGCCAATCGCGCCAGTCTCTAGATTGGTCAGCAGCTCGGCGTTCTCGCCCAATCTGAAACCCCGGCCAGTGTCGAGCACCAGCCGACGCTCGAGCAGTTCGTAGTTGGCCAAGGCAAAGCCCTGGGCCGGCACGACCGCCACGTAGAGCCTGTGCTCAGCATCCTGGCGGCGGCGGGCATGCGCCTCGCGCTCTTGCGCCTGGGCCACCACGTTGCCGGCAAAAGCCATCGAGTTCTCCTCGCGCAGGGTCTCGCACAGGCGGGCCAGTCCATCATCGCCATCGACCGCAAAGGCTCCGGCAGTGCCCGTGTCGCGGGGTGCGGCCGACGGGCTGGGCGCTAGCGGGGCCGCGACCGGCGCGGGCAATGGGGGTGGCTCAGCCGGTTGGGTCGAGGCGCAGGCGAGCGCCGCACTCAACCCGGCCAGCACAACACAACACAGACAGCGCATGAGAAGACTCTACTTGAGAGACGGTCGCAAATGGCTACCGCAAGTATGGGGCGAAATGAAAAAGCCAGTTGACCAGGGTGATAGCGCTTGATGACAGCAGCAGCGCGCGCAGGCTCTTGATTTCGAACGAAGCGAGCAGCTTGTCGACCAACCAGAGCAGCACGGTGTTCACGATGTAGGTGGTGAACAGCAGCAGCAGCCCCAGGGTCAGGATAGTGGGCACCACGAGCAGCAGGCGGAGCAGCCACCCGAGCGACCAATTGAGCAGGCTGAACAGGGCGGCCACGGTGATAGCCGCGGGGGGATTCTTCAGCCACACCCCGGAGGTCGCCCGGCTCAAGGCCAGCACGGTCAACGCCAGGACACCAACATGAAGAATGATGTGCATGGTCCAATCATAGCGCGTTCCAAGAAATTTTCTCTGCGTCCTCGCTCAGACCGCAAGACCGTTGTATTCCCCAAACCAGCATGGCAAGAACCAACAACCCACATGCACGAAACCTCGGTCGCCCAGCGCATGGTGGACACGGCCATCGAAGTTGCTGACCAGAACGGCGGCGGTCGGGTCGTGGGCATGCGCCTGCTTTTGGGTGAGATGACCTGCGTGGAGCCAGAAACCCTGAGCTTTGCCTTCGCCGTGGTCAGCCGCGGCACGCGCGTCGAGGGCTGCCCGCTGGAAATCGTGCGCGTGCCCACGCGCCTGCGCTGCCGCGCATGCGGGGCCGAGCGCGGCGGCGACCTGCTGGAGCCATGCGTCTGCGGTATGCCTGGCGGCGAGGTACTGGCCGGCCGCGAGCTGCGGCTTGCCAGCATCGACATCGACGAGGAGGCGGCCCGGCCCGCAGGAGATCAATCATGAGCAAAGAGATCGAAGTCGCCCGCGACGTCTTGCAGGACAACAGCCAGAACGCCGATGCCAACCGGCAGCGTTTTGGCCGCGAGGGCGTGTACGTGGTGAATCTGATGTCCGGGCCGGGCGCCGGCAAGACCACGCTGCTGGAGCGCACCGCCGAGGCGCTGGGCAAGCGCCTGCGCATGGCGGTCATCACCGGCGACATCGCCACCACGCGCGACGCGGATCGCATCGGCCGCCACGGCGTGCCCACGAAGCAGATCAACACCGGCGGTGCCTGCCATATCGAAGCCCATCAGATTGCGCGCGCTGCCGACGATCTGAAAACTGGGAAGCTAGATTTGCTCATCATAGAGAACGTGGGCAACCTGGTGTGCCCGGCCGAGTTCGATCTGGGTGAGCACGACAAGGTGATGATGCTTTCCTGCACCGAGGGCCATGACAAGCCGGGCAAGTACCCGCTGATGTTCAAGGAGTCGCGCGCCCTCATTCTGAACAAGATGGATCTGCAGCCCCACACCAACTTCGACGTGGAGGCCGCTCTGGCCGACGCGCGCGCCATCAACCCCAGTATCGACGTCATCAAGATGTCCGCCTGGAAGGGCGAAGGCTTGCAGGCTTGGTTCGACTGGCTGCTGGCGCGCATCGCAGCCACCCGGCGTGCCTGACATGGATGCGCGCGAAGGTCGCCGCATTCTGGTTCGCGGCGTGGTACAGGGCGTGGGGTTTCGCCCCTGGGTGTGGCGTCTGGCGCAGCAGGCAGGACTGGTTGGCCGGGTTTTCAATGATGGCCAAGGGGTAACCATCGAGGTCTTCGGCGCGCCGGCTGCGCTCGATGGATTCGTGGCCAGTCTGGGCCAGCCGCCGCCTGCGGCGCGCATTCACGCTCAGCAGAGCGAGGCAATTGCCAATCAGGATGTTCGCGAATTCATCATCGCGCCGAGCGGGCCGGCGGGTGAGCCGGGCCGGCGCGTGTCGATTCCGCCTGACATCGCCACCTGCGCCGACTGTCTGGCCGAGATTGAAGATGCGCATGCCCGCCGGTTTCACTATGCCCTGACCAATTGCACCCAGTGCGGGCCGCGTTTCTCGATTGCGCGCGAGATCCCCTACGACCGCGTTCACACCACCATGGCGTCGTTTGCCATGTGCGCCGACTGCCGTCGCGAGTACGAGGATCCGGCGGACCGGCGCTTTCACGCCCAGCCCATCGCCTGCCCGGTTTGTGGGCCGTTGCTCTTGTTGGTCGATGCTGACGGGGCGGCGCTGGACGTGGCGGATCCGGCAGGACCAGCGGCGCGCCTGCTGGTGCAAGGACGGATCCTGGCGGTCAAAGGCATCGGCGGCTTTCACCTGGCCTGCGATGCGACTTCATCGGCGGCGGTGTGCCGGCTGCGCGAGCGCAAGCAGCGCGACGAGAAACCCTTTGCCGTAATGGTGCGCGATCTAGCCGCCGCCGAGGCGCTGGCCGTGCTCGACCACGCCGAGCGGGAGCTGCTGACATCGGTCGAGCGACCCATCGTGCTGGTCAGGCGCAAGCCAGACTCCGGCTTGGCCCCCGAGGTGGCGCCGGACAACCCGATGGTCGGGCTTTTGCTCGCCTATTCGCCGCTGCACCACCTGCTGCTTTCCCAGGCCGATCGCCCGCTGGTCATGACCTCGGGGAATCTTTCCGAAGAGCCCATCGCGTTTGACGACGCCGATGCGCAGACCAGGCTGGCCAAGATTGCCGACGCCTGGCTGTTGCACGATCGCCCGATCGCGAACCCCTGCGACGATTCGGTGGGCCGCTTGATCGCGGGCCAGCCAGTGTTGTTCCGCCGGTCGCGCGGGTATGTGCCCAGGCCGATTGCCTTGTCGTCGCCGGTTGCGCCGCTGTTGGCTTGCGGGGCGCACCTCAACAATACCTTCTGTCTGGCACAGGGCCGCGACGCCTATCTTGGCCCTCACATTGGCGATCTCGACAACCTGGAAACCTTGGCTGCCTACGAGCGCGCGGTGGCGCGCCTGCAGCGTTTTGTCGGCATCGAGCCCGAAATCATCGCCCACGATCTGCACCCCGGGTACCAGTCGACTCGCTACGCCCTGGCGCGGCCCGAGGCGTGCAAGATCGCGGTGCAGCACCACCACGCGCATGTGGCTGCGGTCATGGCCGAGCACGGCCTTGCCGGGCCAGTTTTCGGCGTGGCCTATGACGGCACCGGGCTGGGCACTGACGGGACAGCCTGGGGCGGGGAGATCTTGCTGACTGAGTTCGCGCGCTTCGAGCGCCTGGCCACCTTGCACCCCATCCCGCTGGCGGGCGGCGATCTCGCTATCCAGCAGGTGTGGCGGCTGGCGCTGGCCCTGCTCGACGATGCCTTTGCCGGCGATCCGCCGATCGATGCCCTGGCCCTGTTCAAGTTGATTCCCGCAGGCGAGATCGCGCTTTGCCGCCGCATGATCGCCGAGAAGCTGAACACGCCCCTGGCCCACGGTGCTGGCCGCTACTTCGACGCCTTGGGCGCGATTGGCCTGGCTGCGACCCATTCCCACTTCGAGGGTCAGGTGGCCATGCGCTGGAACTTCGTCGCTGATGCAGGCGAGACCGGCCGCTACGACTTCGCCCTGGACGGGACGCGGCGTCCCTGGCTGATGGACCTGCGACCGATGGTGCGGCAAGCGACCATCGACGTCGTGGCTGGGCGCGCGCCTGCTGTGGTGTCGGCCCGCTTTCACAACACCTTGGTGGCGGCAACTGCCGAGGTCCTGCGCCTACTACGCCAGCAGCACGGCAGCCACCCGGTCGTGTTCACCGGTGGCTGCTTCCAGAATGCGCGTCTGACCGAGTCGCTGCTGGCAGCCCTGGCGCCCGAGTTCGCCGTGCACCTGCCTGGCCAGGTCCCGCCCGGCGACGGCGGCCTCGCATTGGGCCAGGCAGTCGTGGCTGACGCCATGGCTCGGAGGCTTTGATTCCTTCTCGCTATGGAGTACGCTTATAGGATAAGGCGCCGAACCTACACTAAGGAGGTCAGCATGAATCGCATACCAAGCACGAACCGAACGATTCAAACCTGGTTCTGTGGGATTGCGATGGGTGCTGCCGCCACGCTTGTAGCGTGTAGCGGGCCCGTGCCCCTGGACAACGGTGAGACAGGAGGGACGACTGGCAGCCACGGCACCAACGGCGCGGGTGGGATTCACCTCGGCACGAATGGCTCAGGCGCTGGAGGGGGCGCGACCGGAGCAGGATCAGGCGGTGGAAGCACCTGCCCCAACAGCGTCCAGGCATTGATCCGCGATTTTCGCGGCTGGGACTCGTCAGCCAGTGACCCAGGGGGCGCCGCAACCAAGCACCCTGACTTCGAGCCAGCGGTCAAGACCGCGGAAAAGGGGATAGCTGCCAGCACGCTGGGCT